>ENA-UERC01002013-UERC01002013.1-human-gut-metagenome-genome-assembly--contig:-NODE-2013-length-10563-cov-211.038241_pt1 | contig 10563 bp, 5 predicted proteins | sample MGYA00242955_ERZ507955 | MGnify/ENA primary metagenome ERZ507955 (study PRJEB26167, sample SAMN06115394) | human gut metagenome | host: Homo sapiens | place: China:Hubei | collected 2016-04-27... | reverse complement strand
CTTGCATGTGTTAAGCCTGTAGCTAGCGTTCATCCTGAGCCAGGATCAAACTCTCCATTGTAAAATATCATTTTTACCTAGCCTTGCGGCTTGGTTTGTTTGTTGTCTGTACTTAGGACGAATATCCTTTTCGTTTATTGAAGCTTAGTAAACCTGACTTGTCAATTTCTTGACGGTTCGTTTCTTTTACCCAGTCAACTTTCTTATCTCTAAGAAGTTAACCGCTTCTTGTACTACTTGTCTGTTTATGTAAAATCTTTCAAAGAACTCTTTCTTCGCAAGTTAGGCTGCGCCTCAACAATTGAAACAAGTTTCATTGTATTCGACTTGCACTAACTTTCTTATATTGCTAAGAGAAGTGATTTCTCAAAAGCGAGTGCAAAAGTACTAACATTTTGCGAAACCACCAAATTTTAAGAGGAAAAAGTTTCAAAAACTATCATTATTTAACAGTCTTAAACACTTTTACGCCTCAAATCGCCTATTTTCGCCCCAAATCGCCGTTTTTAAGCCATCTGGGTGTGTAGGCACACATCCTACCTTATTTCACCCAGATTCGGCGGGTCAAACGAAGTTCTACTACAGGATAAGCCTTCACTCCCTTGAAGAACTTCACATAGTCGCCTACCTTACCCGGTACGTTCTTCACATCCTTTGCCAAATCCACGCCTGGCTCCATACTCTCAATCTTGTTACCATTCTCATCTACTGTCATCTTATATATATTATTGGTAACAACCTTAGGAGTACCACCCCAGAAGAGAACACCAGCATCGAAAGATACCCAATAGTCATCATTTCCCTTGAAGAGTCTGCCACCATAGCCGAAACCCAGGTAAGGCTTGAAGTTGTTTACCTTGATACGTGCCGATACATTATTATTCTCATCCGGTTCCAGACGGAACATAGATCCATCCTCACGTTCACCCAGGTTCACACCCATGTGTCCATAGCTCATGAACTTGTCATAAAGTTCCTTGTCAGCATAAACGGTCTGTCCGTTCAGCGACATATAAGGAATAAAGTACTCATAAGAGGCCTTTACACGCTCATAGAGGTTGTTGTACATATTGACAGCCACCAGGGAAGTTCCATCATATACGGCATTTTCCGCCTTGGCTATCTGAGAAGGTCCCCAATAGAAACCACCCGTTACGTGCCAGTTCTTGTTGCGGAAAGGATGCACCTCTACCAGGAGCTTGAAGTTGTCCATGGTGGGTGTGCCCACCATGTCGATACTCTTATCCACACGGGTACCGGTCATCTCCTCCAACATATCGGCAAGTTTATCAAACTTCTCATTCTGTTCCTCTTCAGTATCCTGCTGGTTGCCCACCTTTACGCCAAAGTTCATGGTTGCATGAAAACGAGGCATCCAGGAGAAACCGGTACGTACTTTCACTACCTCACTGATGGGCAGCGCAACATCTACACCAATACCAGTGGTACCCATCGTCACGGAAGCGTCAATACTCTTGGTGAACACCTTGCCAGGAATGCAGGGTTCACTGAATGTTTGGGCGAAAGTACCCAGGGTTGGCAGCAGCCAAGCTGCCAAGGCAAATACATATTTCTTCATAAATTCTTGATTTTCATTAAATTCGGCTGCAAAGTTACGCAAAAAGCTCCAAACTGGCAAGAGTTTGGAGCTTTTTATTTACTTTATAACTACTTTTTTACCATTAACAATATAGATTCCCTGAGGGAGGTTATCCAGCGAAGCTGCATTCTTCTTCACCTGTACACCCTGCAAGGTATAGACATCATAGGTATGCTTGTCTGTAGAATTGCTGACATGGGTAATTCCGGTAGCATACTCATCGGCACTCATCAAGGTCAATTCCTTAGGAGCACTGGCAGATACCTTCAGATACCAACTGTTGGCAGGGATGGCGATAATGGTCTTACGCTGTCCGCTGGCATCCTTCTCTTTGATTGCCACGGTACTGAGGTTATCAGTAGAAGTGGTAGCAGCAAGCTTACCGGCTGCACTGACTGCCAGCACACGCATGGTGGTAGCATCAAACTTGGTGGAGTTGTAATGAGCTGTCCACTTATCACCCAGACAGAAGTAGATACCTGTGGCAACGTTATCTGCAGGAGTGGCTGCAGAATTGATAACCGGTGTAACCAGGTTATCCTTCACATTATCCGATACACACTCTACCAGCACAGGTGTCTTGGCAGGAATCACGCCTGTGAGTTCCTTATAGACAACTACCCCTCTTGCCTCATCCACCTTATTGATATAGTATGCCTTCATACCCTCTGCCAGGGTAAAAGGATAACCGGTGAAGAGAGCAGCATACTTCTTACCGCCAACCGTTACGGTTGGCTTGACACCGATGTAGTTGCTGCTTGCATCTACTGGAGTGATGTTCCAGGCATAGTTGTCGCCCGTTGTGATGACCGAACTGACATCATAATCCTCGGCGGTCTGATCGCAGAGAGTAACCGGCTGTCCCTTTTCCTGCTGCCAGGCACGATAGGCAGAACCTACCTTGGTGATGAGGAGTGTATAGTTGATCAGCTCCTTGATGCTGGTACCCTGACCGCCGACATTTGCCTCGATGGTGTTCGGTCTGATACTGGAATCTGCCAACTTCTCGATTAAAAAGATGGTTCCCGGGTCTGTTTCCACATCCTCCCAGATGCGCTTGGTGACAAGGGCGCCACAGTCAGCCGTCATAGATACATTGTCAACACCCGTACTTGTATTGTCAGAGAGTGACATCCACCTTTTGGTATTCACATTCTGAATACGGTAGTATCCTTTATCGCTCAACTGAGCGTGAGCAGAGAGCAAGGTAGCGCAGGAAATCAAAAGTACGTATAGTCTTTTTCTCATTCTCATTAATTTAAACAGAAACAGTAAAAAAATAACCGGTCTTCATCGCTTACATAGCAAGAATGAAGATCGGTTATGTTATTTAGTTTACTAATGTATTCTAGCTAAATCTTAATTACTTAGCAATACAGATAGTAACACGGTTCATATCGTTCTCCTCGAAAGGCTGAACGCGGCAACCCTTAGACTGCTTGATCATGCGGCTCTTAGCAACACCCTTAGCTGCGAGTGTGTTGTAAACAGTCAAGGCACGGCGAGCAGCAATCTTGTCGTTGAACTTTACAGAACCAGTACCCTTATCTGCATAACCAGTCAAAGTGATCTTAGCATCTGGGTTCTCCTTCATGTACTCTACGATCTCAGCGATCTTAGTTCTCTGAGACTTAGCGATGTTTGTGTTACCGATTGGGAAGAAGATATCACGACGGAAGTTCTCCTCAACAACCTTAGTCTCAACCTTAGGAGCTGGAGCTGGAGCTGGCTTCTCGATGATACGCTCAATAATCTTCTCTACTGGCTTTGGAGCAGGGATTACCTTAGTGGTATGAGTCTCACCAAGAGCAACCTTTACACCTACCAATGCGTTGAAGTACCAGTCTGGGTTACCAGCCTTCTTTGAGTTGTACTTGTCGCTCAATGTGTTAGCAGAAAGCTCAACGCCCAACTTAACGCGATCGCTTACGCGGAAGTCAACGTTAGCACCTACACGTGCAACAAAGCGAGTCTTTGTACCATCCCAAAGGTTCTCCAATGGAGCCTGAACCTCAGCGAGGTTCTTACCAGCACCAGCGAGGATAGCCTTCTGAGCATCAGCAGCCTCGTCATTACCCCAAGCAATGTTAGCACCGATACCACCGAATACACCAAACTCAACAACGCGGTCAGGGTTGTACTCGCAGAAGAGGTTTGTGAGGTTGAATGTAGCGTCAACCATAGGAGCTACATAGTTCCACTTCCACTTGTAAACGTTGCCAGCCACGTTCTGACCAGCCTTGCTCTGCCATGTATTCAAAGAGAAGCGAGCGCCTACAACCTGATTGAAGTTATAGCCGATGCCTACCTGTACATTTGGAGACAACAACTTACCGAAACCGATCTCACCCAATGTGTACTGGCCACCAACCTGAGCCTGAGCATACCAATGTGGAGTGAAGACATTAACAGTCTTATCTGCTTCCTGAGCTGACGCACTAACGCAACTCAAAGCAATAACACCTGACAGTAATACTTTATTTAATTTCATAATTTTAATTCTTATTTATTATATAATGTTTATATTAAGACTTGTAGAAGGCGGCAACAAGTGTCGCCATCTATTCGTTTCTTACATTACTCTACAGTGATATGATATTCCTTCTCTACAGAAACGCCAGAGTAGTCAACTGCCTTGTAAACGATAGTGTAGTCACCCTTAGCTGTAGCTGTGAACAATACCTTCTGAGTGCTACCATCGAATGGAGTCTTAGCAGAAGTCTTACCATCCATCAATGTTACATTAGCACCTGCAGGGTTACCCTTAACCTCAACAGTCTTCTTGTAAGCAGGAGCGAGGAGCTCACCAGTCCAAGATGTAGCAACGAGAACTGTAGAACCTGTACCTGTCATACGTGTACCAAGACGACCACCGAGAGTGCTCAAAGTATTCCAGTCACCAGTCTTGCTGCTCTTGTAAAGCATTGTAGGCTGCAACAGCTGGTTAACATCTGAGATGTGAGCATTGATCTTGTGGAGCAAGTTGTTTACTGAAGTGATTGCATTGTCCCACTTTGTAGCAGCGTTGGTGATAGCATCCTTAACTGGCTGCAACTGAGTAGCAATCTGCTCATTGATAGAACCAATCAACTCATCGATTGTATTATCAGTTGACTCGAAGACATACATACGCTCATAGTTATACGTAGCCTCATTATCTGACGGAACCCAATACCAATAATAATGGAGATTGCCCTCAGAATCTGTATAATAGCCATCATGTTTTGTATAAACATTTTCATCTAAAGAAGAACCAGACATTTCCTTAGCAATCTTAGTGTTTGGCAAAGTATACTCATCACCAGTTTGTGTATTAACCAAGATTACATCGTTACCATTTTCATAAGCAACAACATACTTGCTTGAAAGCATAGAGTACATCTTGATCTGCTTACCATCCTCATTCTTAATCTGGAAGTCAAGTGCATCCATGAACTTACCCAACTTATCAGACAAAGTAGGCAACATATACTTATCGAGAGCCAAGCCGAGGTTCTTCAAGCTCTGGTTATCCTTCAAAGTATTGTAAGACAATGGATTAACAGCGAATGCAGCCATATTGTAAGTAGGAGCTACCTGATGCTTCTTAACCAAACGCTCACCCTCTGGCTTTGACGAATCATACAAATAGTACTCAGCCTTTACTGTGTAAGCCTTCAACTTGTTGTTGACAGAGTTATACAAAGCTGTTGCAATCTGGCTCAAGTTCAAGTTAGACTCCTTAGGGTTCTGCAACTTAGCAATGATATTCTTAGCAGCCTCCTTCAACTCACCCTTATTCAAAGAGAAGTCATCATTAGCTGGATCAACAGCATTTACAGGAATAGCATAGAAACCATTAGAAGAAGTTGTAGCTCTAACGCCATATGTCAAAACCTTGTCTGTATTTTCAATCTTTCCAAGTTCAAAGCCCTTTGCCTCATTGCCCTGGCTATCAACCAACTTCAAACCAACAATATTAGAAGGACTAAACTCAGTTGGGTTCAAAGATACATAAATATATCCTGCATTTCCCTCATTCAAAAAATCTCCCTGAGCGATATGCCAATCCTGGTTAGTCTGAGCAGCTGTACCATAGAAAGAAGAAGCCAAGTTCAATTGTGAGCCCAAGAACGCAGCGTTATAGTAACCCAAAACTGGATTTTCTGTTGCATTGATAGCAATATTGCTAAGGTTTTTATTAACCAAATATTCAAGAGCATCAGCATAAGCCCCGTTAACCTTATCCTGAGCCTCCTTCAAAGAAGTAACAGTACCACTTAAAGAACTGAACTTGTTATTCAATGCAGTAGTCAAAGCATCAGCATCCGCAATCTGCTTTAGACGCAAAGCCTCGATTTCGCCAACAAGACCACCTTTGCCATCTTCACCCTGAATCTTGACCAAGAGATCATCATATTTACCATCCAAGTCTGTGTAAGCCTGAGAAGCTCGGATAGCAGCATCCAAAGAAGCATAACCTGCGAGTTCGTTTACAGGAGAGTTCTTCCATGCATCAAGAACCTGCTTATTTGCGTTGATACGACTATCAAGTGCCAAATAATCTGGATCGGTCTTGTCAAGCTTAGTTGACAACTTATTCTCCATGTCACGAGTCAAGTCATCCAAAGCATTTGCCTGCTGCTTGATAGCATCAGCCAAAGAAATGCTAGTGTTGTAAGCACTGTCGCTTTCGTGATCTGTACAAGATACGAAAGTGCTAGCTCCACCCACCAAGAGGGCAGAGAAGAGCAAAATACTAGTTAATTGTCTTTTCATTTTTTATAAAAAATTTAATTAAACTTATGTTGTCTAACTCATTATATAGAAGAAAGATTCGGCTCGACGATGCAGCCAGTGTATGTTGTTGACTTAGGTCTTGCCGTCACTCTCCTACTTTAAACATTCTTAGTTTCCAATTTTATCGTTACCAATTTGTATATATACCGCTGCAAAGGTAAAGCTTTTTTTTGAAATAGAATGTTTTTGCTCCGTTATTTTTAGCAAAATGCCTTAAATTTTAAATATTTTAAGCATTTCACCCCTATTTCTCCCCCTTTTCTCCCCCTTTTTACCGCAATGATAACGTTTTCAGAAAAATATCCTTGTCAACCAACTTGACCTACATCAACCAACCAAACAAGAAGACACTTCAGTTGTCTAATAAATAAAGAAAAGAAGAGGAAAAGAAAGAGAGACTCGATGACACTTATGACACTTATGACACTTGTTTTCTAAAAAAATCCTACGCGCGGGCGGGCGGGCAGGAAGAATTTTCTAATCAGCCTCCCGCCCGCCTACGCGAGAGATTTTTTAAGAAAATGCTGTCATCGGTGTCACCCTGTCATTCCGAGACAAGTCGCCTTAGCACCATAAGTATCTTACTTAGACCTCATTAGCAAGTCACTTAGCACCCGTAAGTAAGTCACTTAGACCTCGTAAGTAAGTCACTTAGCCACCGTAAGTAAGTCACTTACCGAGCACAAAAAAGGGAGGCTTACCTCGTCACAAGGTTTACCTCCCTACACTTATAGTTAAAAATAACCGAATATTACTTGTTCAGGAACTTATCTACCTGAGCAGCAATCTTTCTACCGCTTGCCATGGCACGAACCACCAGAGAAGCTCCGTTGGCAGCATCACCAGCCACGAAGACATTCTCGGCAAACTCCGGCTGCTGTGGCTTCAGGAAGCCCATTGCCAGGAACACTGCCTCTGCCTTGATGATCTCCGGCTCGCCAGCCTCTACCATCAGTGGGCGACCACCCTCTGGGTTTGGCTTCCAGTCGATAGGCTGAACCTTCACACCTGTCAGCTTGCCGTTCTTTCCCAGGAACTCCAGAGAGTTGATGTTCCAGCGGCGGGTACAGCCTTCCTCATGACTGGAAGTGGTCTTCAGGGTGCGAGGCCAGTTTGGCCAAGGATTCTTAGGATCCTCAGGACCTTCTACCGGCTTAGGCATGATCTCAATCTGGGTTACGCTCTTGCAACCCTGGCGGTGAGCCGTACCGATGCAGTCGGAACCCGTATCACCACCACCGATGACCAATACATCCTTGCCCTTGCAGTTGACCAGCTCATCCTTAGAGAACTCCATACCGGCAAGGATACGGTTCTGCTGAGAAAGCAGTTCGAGGGCGAAGTAAACACCCTTCAGCTCTCTTCCAGGAATCTTCAGGTCACGGGCTGTCGGCGTACCGGTAGATACCACGTAAGCATCGAAGCCTTCCGGCAACTTGGTAACGTCAATCTGCTGGTTGTATCTGAACTCGATGCCCTCCTCTTCGAGAAGATGGAGACGGCGGTCGATGATGCTCTTGTTGAGCTTGAAGTTTGGAATACCGTAACGCAACAGACCACCGGCATTCTCACGTGCCTCGAAGACCGTTACCTTATATCCCTTGTGGTTCAACTGGTTGGCAGCAACCAATCCTGCAGGACCGGCACCGATAACAGCCACCGTCTTGCCATTACGCTCCGGAATCTCAACATGAACATAGTCCTCTGAGAAGGCGTGCTCCACGATGGCGCACTCATCCTCACGGTTGGTGGTTGGTTCATGATCCATGAGATTCAGGATACAAGCCTTCTCACAGAGTGCAGGACAGATGCGTCCTGTGAACTCCGGGAAGTCGTTGGTGGAATTGAGGAGTCGGTAAGCCAACTCCCAGTCGCCCTTGTAGAGGGCATCGTTCCACTCTGGTGCCTTGTTGCCCAATGGACAAGCCCAGTGGCAGAAAGGCACGCCACAATCCATGCAACGGGAAGCCTGCTGTCGGCGGTCGTTGCTATTCAAAGTCTGTTCTACCTCGCTGAAGTCGAGGATTCTATCGTGAATTGGTCTATAACCTGCTTCCTTGCGAGGTATAGTCAAAAATGCTTTTGGATTTCCCATCTTTTTTCTAATTTTAAAATTAGTAATCTCGCTGCATATCCGCAATCTTCTGCTGCAACTTCTTTACCTGCTCCTCCTGGAGAACTCGCTTGTACTCGATTGGCACTACCTGGATGAAATCCTCTACGTAGTGGTTCCAGTCGTCGAGCATGGTACGGGCAAGCTTACTGCCAGTGTAGAGATAATGCTGACGGATCAGCTCATGCAACTCCTTGCGATAGGTGCTGTCCTCCACGAGGTTAATCTCCACCATATCCATGTTACAGAAGTAATCGAAGTTGTGGTTCTTATCCCATACATAGGCCACACCACCACTCATACCAGCGGCAAAGTTACGGCCAGTTTCACCGAGCACTACTACTCTACCGCCCGTCATATACTCGCAGCAGTGGTCGCCAGCACCCTCAATCACGGCGATGGCACCGGAGTTACGAACACCGAAGCGCTCGCCTACCTTACCATTGATATACAACTCACCGCTTGTGGCACCATACAGACCGGTGTTACCGGCGATGATGTTATCCTCAGCAGAGAAGTTGCTGCGGATAGGAGGAAGGATGGAAACACGACCTCCTGAAAGTCCCTTGGCGAAATAGTCATTGGTCTCACCTTCGAGTTTGAAATCCACTCCCTTAACCAGGAAGGCACCGAAGCTCTGACCTGCAGAACCCTTGAACTTCACGTTCACGGTCTTGTCTGGAAGACCAGCCTCACCATATTTCTCGGCAATCATACCGCTCAGCATCACACCGGCAGCACGATCGGTATTCTTGATGGCAAAATCGAGGTTCACCTCTTCCTGGTTCTCGATGGCACGCTGTGCACCACGAATCAACTGCTGGTCGAGTACATTGTCGAGGTCATGAATCTGCTCGGTAGTATGATAGAGCGAGCAATGACCTGTCTCACGATGCAAGAGACGAGAGAAATCGAGCAAGTCGGCCTTCTCCTTGATGCTCTTGGCCACCTCTGGCTCTACGGCATCCGAACCCTCGGTAGGAACAATCTCCTCATCCTTCTTGCGGATGATGAGCTCGGTATGGCCGATGATATCGTTCAATGAGGTGTAACCCATCTCTGCCAGATACTCACGAACCTCCTCAGCGAGGAAGCGGAAGTAGTTGATAAGATACTTGTAGCTGCCACGGAAGTGCGCACGGAGCTTAGGATCCTGTGTGGCAACACCCATAGGACAGGTATTCAGGTTACACTTACGCATCATGACACAACCCAATACGATGAGGGCGGCAGTACCGAAACTGAATTCCTCAGCACCGAGCAAAGCCATCAGAATGATGTCACGACCGCTCTTCAACTGACCATCTACCTGCAGGCGAACCTGACCACGAAGACCGTTCTTCACCAGTGTCTGCTGGGTTTCAGAAAGTCCGATTTCAGGAGAGATACCAGCGAAACGCATACTTGATGCAGGGCTGGCACCTGTACCGCCCTCAGCACCAGAGATAACGATGAGGTCGGCCTTTGCCTTAGCCACACCGGCAGCGATGGTACCCACACCACTCTCAGCAACCAACTTCACAGAGATAGCCGCCTTAGGGTTTACGTTCTTGAGGTCGAAGATGAGCTGAGCCAAATCCTCGATACTGTAGATATCGTGATGAGGTGGAGGAGAAATCAAGCTGATGCCAGGGATAGAGTGACGGGTCTTGGCGATGACCTCGTTAACCTTGAAGCCAGGCAACTGACCACCCTCACCCGGTTTAGCACCCTGTGCCACCTTGATCTGGATTTCCTCTGCATTTACCAAATATTCTGTAGTCACACCGAATCGACCGGAAGCCACCTGCTTGGTTTTGCTTGAGAGGCTGATGCCATCCTGTGTAGAATGGAATCGCTCGTTATCCTCACCACCTTCACCGGTATTGCTTCGGGCACCGAGGGCGTTCATGGCGAGTGCCATTGCCTCGTGAGCCTCTTTGGAGAGGGCACCGAAACTCATCGCACCGGTAACGAAGTGCTTCACTATTTCCTCTACCGGCTCCACCTTATCTATAGAGATAGGATTCTTGCGGAAGCTGAAGAAGTCGCGGATGAAGATAGGCTCCTGCTTATCGTCAACGAGATGTGT
>ENA-UERC01002008-UERC01002008.1-human-gut-metagenome-genome-assembly--contig:-NODE-2008-length-10579-cov-4.388593_pt1 | contig 10579 bp, 8 predicted proteins | sample MGYA00242955_ERZ507955 | MGnify/ENA primary metagenome ERZ507955 (study PRJEB26167, sample SAMN06115394) | human gut metagenome | host: Homo sapiens | place: China:Hubei | collected 2016-04-27 | study... | reverse complement strand
CAGGATTTTATCGGAAATGGGCGAGCTCTGTCCACCTGACCCCATGCCGAATCCCATGTACCGGACAAAGGCCTTTATGGAGTTCCTCATAGATTCTATCGAGGTCGATGTCATGGCTGGCTTTGTGATCGTGCACGAGGGAACGGTCTATGATTGTTCTCTGCGTGAAGATCAGATCGTGGAGAAAATGCGGCTTGGAACAGAAGTCATCCCGCTGCAATCGCCGCGGTTATGGTGCAAATACTATCGGTTGATGGGACGGCCTCAAAAGGCAGACATGATCGAGAAGGCATTGTCATGTAGCATCCTATCTCAGCAGCCTTCGCCAAAGGCATAGTGATATAAAACAGCATTGTGAAGCATACCCCCAATACTGCGTATCCAGTATTGGGGGTATGCACGTAACGCTATGTAGAGAATCACACATATCGGGCAGCGCCGGACTCGAAAACCGAAGCAAAAAGCACCTTAATCTCAAAACGGCTTCAAAAAATCATTTGAAATTCAAATTTGCCTCTGCTATAATAGGCGTACAGCGTGTGGCGTTTCTGCGTAAATCCGGTTGCAGAAACGCCGCACGTTTTTTGCGGCAAAAGGAGGGAGAGGACAACTTCATAGTCAAATCGTGCAGCAGAGATGCGTAAGTCCGGATTGATCCGGCAGAATGCATCTCTTATTTTTTATGTTCAGGAGGAAGACCGCCATGGAAAACACAAACCAGTTTTTGGGGACGGAGCGCGTGGGAAAGCTCATGCGGCGCTACGCCGTCCCGTGCATCATCTCGCTGCTCGTCGGCGCGCTCTATAACATCGTCGACCAGATCTTCATCGCCAACGCAAGCTACCTCGGTTCCTACGGCAACGCGGCAAACACCGTCGTCTTTCCGCTCACGGTCGTGGCGCTCGCCATCGCCGTGATGATCGGCGACGGCTGCTGCGCGTTCGTCAGCATTTCGCTCGGCAAGGGCGAAGTGGGAGAGGCAAGAAAGAGCGTCGGCAGCGCGGTCGTGCTGTCGATTGCGAGCAGCCTTGTCCTGACGGCGCTGTACCTTGGTTTTGCCGATCCCATCATTTCAATGTTCGGCGGCACGGTGAACGAGGAGACCTTTCATTACGCGCGGGAGTATTTCTTCTATATCTCGCTCGGCATCCCGTTTTATATGTTCGGTCAGGCGATGAACCCTGTCATCCGTGCCGACGGCAACCCGCGGTTCGCCATGATCTCCACGCTCGCGGGCGCGGTGCTCAACATCATTTTAGACCTCATCTTCATCTTTGAATGTAAGTGGGGCATGATGGGCGCGGCGGTCGCCACCGTGTTGGGCCAGATCGTCACGGCGGCGCTCGCGGTGTGGTACCTCTGCCGCATGAAGACCGTCAAGCCGGAAAAGGGAGACTTCCGCCTGCACGCAAGCCTCTGTACCCGGATGCTGACGCTCGGCATCACGAGCTTTTTGTCACAAATTAGCCTTGTCGCGGCGATGGCGGCCATCAACAACATGCTGCGCAAGTACGGCGCGCTGGATGAGATATTCTCGCAGGAGCAGTACGCGCAGATCCCGATGGCCGTCGTCGGCATTGTGATGAAGTTCTTCCAGATCGTCATTTCCATCGTCGTCGGCATGGCGGCGGGCTGCATTCCCGTCGTAGGTTACAACATGGGCGCGGGGAAAAAGACGCGCGTGCGTGAACTCTTTACAAAGCTCCTGCTCTGCGAGGCGATCGTCGGCGCCGTCGCGCTCATTCTGGCCGAGGGCTTCCCGCGTCAGCTCATCGCCGTCTTCGGCGCGGCGAACGAGAGCAGCTACTACACGGACTTTGCGATCAAGGCATTCCGCACGTATCTTTGCATGATGGTGCTCGCCTGCGTGAACAAGGCATGCTTCATCTTTTTGCAGGCCGTGGGCAAGGCGTTCTCATCCACGATGCTCTCCATGGTGCGCGAGGTCGTGTTCGGCGTGGGCTTTGCACTGCTGCTGCCGCGCTTTTTCGGCCTTGACGGCGTGCTGTACTCCATGCCGGTGTCGGATGTGTTGACATTCGTCATTGCGGCGGTTATGATTGTAAAAACGTATCGGGAACTCAATACGGAAGGAGCAACTGTATTATGAATCATATTATCACCATCAGCCGTGAATTCGGCAGCGGCGGCCGCACGGTCGGCAAAAAGGTTGCAGAGCAGCTCGGCATCCCCTGCTATGACTCAGAGCTCATCCAGAAGATCGCCGAGGAGAGCGGCTTTGCAGAAAATTATGTCAAGGAGGCGGGCGAGTACACACCCGGCGGCTTCCTGTCCTCAGCGCTCTCGAACCGCGCGTTCGGCCCGACGAACGAGGACATCCTATGGGAAATTCAGTGCCGCGTCATCAGCGAGCTTGCCGAAAAGGGCCCCTGTGTCATCGTCGGCCGCTGCGCGGACTACATTTTGCAGGACAAGGCCAAGTGCCTCAAGGTCTTTATCCACGCGGATATGGCGTTCCGCGCCAAGCGCATCGTCGAGGTCTACGGCGAGCGCGAGCAGTCGCCCGAGCAGCGCCTGCGCGACAAGGACAAGCGCCGCGCGGCCTATCACCGCTTCTACACGAACATGAAGTGGGGCTACGCGCAGAATTACCACATCACGCTCGACAGCGGCGAGCTCGGCATCGACAAGTGCGCCGACATCATCGCTGACCTCTACAAGAGCAAGGCGTAAATGGTCAAAAAGAGAGGGAGAGAAGCTGCGGCTTCTCTCCTTTTTTATTCCTCTTTTGCAAGACCCGGGATGTTCACGCCGATGCCGTTGACCTCCACGCCGTCGTCAGCGGGGATGAGGAGGTATTTGCGGCCATTGATGACGCGCGCTTCGATCATATAGCTGTTCTCCGGTGCAATGGAAATTTTGACCTCGGGGGTCGTGATCTCAAACTTCTTGCTCTCGATGATGTTGTTCGGGTTCAGCGCGGCGTTCTCGCCGTACTGCTCATCGCACTCGCGCTGGAACGCTGCGATCTGCTCGTCGTTCACGCCGCTGTTGGCGAGGATGCCGCCGACGTCGCCCGCCGTCATTTCAAGCGGCTCGGGGTCTTTGCTCTCCTTGTGATCTTCGATGCGCGCTCTGATCTGCTCGTGCACGGACTGGACGACATCGTAGCTGCAATCCTTGTCGAGCGCGTCGGCAAGCGCCGAGCCAAAGGCGTTTTTCTGCTCCTCGGCAGACATCGGCGGGTCGACGTGGAACAGCGCGTCGATGACCTCCTGATGGATCTCCGCGGCGTTTTTCGAGTAGAACAGCACATTGTAAATGTTCGCCGTGCGGTTGTCGAACGCGGGGTAGAGGAAGCCGAGCTCGGGCGAGGTCGCGATGTAGCCGGTGGAGATTGAGTGAAACTCGCTCTGGTCAAGGTCGTAACGCAGTTCGAGCGTCGGGGCCTTGACGGGGCAGATGGAGCAGACAAAGTACTTGAAGACCTCACTCGACGCGTCGGCCTGAATCTCGTCATCCTTGCTGCGGTGCGGCACGTCGTAGGCGTCGGCGGCGAGGAGGATGAGATAGTTTGTCTCGCCCATGTCGATGCAGTCGATGATTTGGCGGCAGAGCGTTTCGCGCGAGGCGGGATCCTTGAGCTCTGTTTGGCGAAGAGTCTGCAAGAGGCGGTGCTCATCGCTGTCGGCGACCTGCTGCGTGGAGAACACCACGTCGATGAGGTTCTTGCCAAGCGTGCCGGAGAGGGACTTTTTGAGAAGGCCCAGGTACATCTCCTGCTCCTCCTGCCGCATGAGGCCCATCGAGGTATCGACCCACGCAATGATCTCTTTATTGGAGCTCACATAGCAGCCGTACACGCGGCTGAAATTATTCTTATCGAGCCGGAAGCGCCGGCGCAGTTCATTGAGTTCTTTCTGATTCATGGCTCGTCCTTTCCTTTGTTCATGTCACAAGGCCGACTTTACCACGCCCGCGCCGCCGCGGCAAGGGGAGAAACGGCGCATTGTGCGACGAAAATGCGCAAAATGCAGGAAAAGATGCAAAATGGGCGTGAACGACAAAATGTGCACGATGTATGGACGATATAGACGATATCCCTGTAAATCATAGAGAAATTCAATGAATCGTCCGTATTTCACGGCTTCTTAACGCCGCGTTTGACGCTGCTTTTTGTGAAAACGGCTATGGAAACGGAATCAAAGCAAACATTTCACGTTAAAAATGAAAGATATATTGCATTTTGCCTGAGCTGTGCAGGAATTCTTCCGTTTCCTTGGTGATTCTGACTGTTGAAAAAAGAAAAAAAGAAGTTAGAATAGAGCCTCGCGAAATGAAACGGAAGAATTTGGATAGAGATCAGAGAGTTTGGGAGGAAATCAATATGTCGTATCACTTTTTGCTGGATCTTGCGCTGATCCTGCTGAGCACGAAGATTCTGGGCCTCATTGCGCAGAAGTTTCAGATGCCGCAGGTCGTGGGCGCGCTGATCGCGGGCCTGATCCTCAGCCCCGCGGGCCTTGGCCTTCTTTCGGAAACGGAGTTCACCAAGCAGCTCAGCGAGCTTGGTGTCATCGTGCTGATGTTCTCCGCCGGCATGGGCACGGACATCAACGAGCTCAAGCACAGCGGCAAGGCGGGCTTCATGGTCGCGGTCCTCGGCGTGATCGTGCCGTTCCTGATGGGCACGGCGCTTGCCTGGGGCGCGGATGAGCTCGGACTCATCGAGAGCACCGGCTTTATTGAAAATATCTTCATCGGCACCATCCTGACGGCCACGTCCGTGAGCATTACAGTCGAAACGCTCAAGGAGATGAAAAAGCTCGAGACCAAGGTTGGCAACACGATTTTGGCCGCCGCGCTCATCGACGATGTGCTCGGCCTGATTGCCCTGACGCTCGTTTGCAGCCTTGCCGGCGGTGACGAGAGCATCGGCATGGTGCTCCTCAAGATCGTGGGCTTTTTCGTCTTTGCCTTCGTGGTCGGCTTTGGCGCGAACCGCATCTTCTGCTGGATGCTCAAGCGTCAGCACGGTTGGGCCAGCCACAGAAACTCCGTGTTCGCCTTTGTCCTGTGCCTTGTGATGGCCTACTGCGCCGAGAAGTTCTTCGGCGTCGCTGATATCACGGGCGCTTACGCCGCGGGCCTTGCCGTCGCGTGCACACCCAAGGGCACCTACATCCAGACGAAGTACAACCCCCTCGGGTATCTTCTGCTCACGCCGGTGTTCTTCGCGAGCATCGGTATCAATGTGCAGATCACGGGTCTGACGGGCGGCATGGTCGTCTTCTCGATTTTGCTGCTGCTTGTTTCGATCATCTCGAAGCTCCTCGGCTGCGGCCTTGGCGCCAAGGCGTGCCAGTTCACCACGCGCGAGAGCATCCAGGTCGGCGTGGGCATGGCCTGCCGCGGCGAAGTCGCGCTGATCGTCGCCAACCGCGGCCTTTCGATGGGTGTGCTGTCGCCCGCGATGATGACGCCGGTCGTCATCACGGTCGTATGCGGCACGATCCTGACGCCGATTCTGCTCAAGCTGTCCTTCCGCGGCCATCAGGAGACGGAGCTGGTGCAGAATAACATCGCCGACCGCATGGCCAAGCACCGGCAGCTCGATATCATCACGCAGCAGCTTTTGCAGCAGGATGAACAGCTGATGAAAAAGAACTGAGCGCAGCGCAATGAAATAAAAAGAGCTTTCTCCTGAAAATCGGAGAAAGCTCTTTTTTGATTTTAGGACGCTGCCTTTTCCTGCGCGGTGCACTCGCGCAGGATGCGACAGAGCGCGTTCACATCCTCTTCCCGCGTCGCCCAGCTTGTGGCAAAGCGGATGATGCTGTGCGTCTCGTCATATTGCTCCCAGACGGAGAAGTCCACGCGCTCGGCGAGCTCTTTGCGCTGCTGCTCACTGACGATGCAGAAGCTCTGGTTCGTCGGGGAGGGGAAACAGGGCAAATAGCCGTTTTCCGCCATCGCGCGCCGGATAGCGTCGGCGTAGCGAACGGCGTCTGCGCCGATGCGCTCGTAGAGCCCATCGGTAAAGAGCGTGTCGAACTGGATGCCGAGCAGCCGTCCCTTGGCGAGCAGCGCGCCGTGCTGCTTGATGATGGTGAAAAAGTGTGGAATGAGCCCCGGCTGGGGAATGACGACCGCCTCGCCGAGCAGCGCGCCGCATTTCGTGCCGCCGATGTAGAAAATGTCGCACAGCGCGGCAAGGTCGCGCAGTGTCACGTCGTTTTCAGGACAGGCGAGCGCGTAGGCAAGGCGCGCGCCGTCGATATAGAGCGGCAGGCGCTTTTCGCGGCAGAGCGCGCTGATGGCCGCGAGCTCCTTTTTGGAATAGAGCGTGCCGTACTCCGTCGGCTGGGAGAGGTAGACCATCCCGGGCATGACCGTGTGGTCGCGGTTCGCGTCGTCCTCGTACTGATCAAGCAGTGCGCGGATTTGGGATGCGGTGATCTTGCCGTTCTCCTGCGGCAGCGTGAGCACCTTGTGCCCGCCGAACTCGATGGCGCCGGCCTCGTGCACGCTGATGTGCCCCGTGTCCGCGGCGATCACACCCTCGTAAGAGCGCAGCAGCGCGTCGATGACGGTCGCGTTCGTCTGTGTGCCGCCGACAAGGAAGTGAATCTCCGCGTTCGGCGCGCCGCAAGCGGCGCGGATCTTCTCGCGCGCGGATTCGCAGTATTCATCCGTGCCGTAACCGGCGGTCTGCGCAAAATTCGTTTCGCACAGGCGCTGCAGGATGGCGGGATGCGCGCCCTCAAGATAGTCGCAGGAAAAAGAAAGACGATGCTCCATGAAAAAAGACCTCGTTTCAAAAACAGGATTGACGGTTTCTGACTGCTATTGTAGAATAAGAAAAAACATGACGCAAACGGTTATTTGAAATGAAAAACATGATATAAAATCATGGATAGGAGGGCGTATGGAAGCGGTCAAATGCGAGGCGTTCCTTGCCGCGGCAGAGCTCGGCAGCCTGACGGCCACGGCGGAGCTTTTGGGCTACACGCAGTCGGGCGTGACGCGCATGATCGGCACGCTGGAAGAAGAGCTCGGCTTTCCGCTGTTTCTTCGCAGCAAAAAGGGCGTGCAGCTCACGGAAAACGGAAAGCTCATGCTGCCGCTGCTGCGCGAGGTCGTGCGCGCGCACCACAACGCCGAGCAGCTCAGCGCGGAGATCGGCGGCGTGTCAAAGGGCTCGCTGACGATCGGCTGCTATTACAGCATTTCGGCCCTGTGGATGCCAGAGATCCTGACGGCGTTCCGCGCCCGCTATCCGGGCGTGACCGTGCGCATGCAGGAGGGCGGCAACCTCGAGATGGCGCGCTGGCTGAACGAGCGCTCGGTCGACTGCTGTTTCGGCGCGCAGATGCACGGCGACAAGTACGACTGGCTGCCTGTCTTTCGTGACGAGCTCGTCGCGTGGCTGCCGCGCGGGCACGAGTTGGCAGCGGCGGATGTCTTTCCGCTTATGCGCTTGCAGAACGAGCCGTTCATCCACACCTCGCCCAATCACGACACCGATCAGGACCGCCTGCTCGAGCAGCACGACCTGCACCCGCAGACCTGCTTTACGACGCGCGACGGCTTCACGACCTACAACATGGTCGAGGCGGGGCTCGGCGTCAGCTTCAACCAGCGGCTCATCTCACGCAAGTGGAGCGGCACGGTGGCGGAGGTCCCGTTCGACCCGCCGCAGTTCGTCACGCTCGGCATCTCCGTCCCGTCGCTCAAAGAGGCCTCGCCCGCAGCGAAAAAGTTCATTGCCTGCGCCATCGAGACCGTCACGGGCGGGGAGAAAAGCCTTTGATAAGAAAAACGCTTCGCAGAAGTTCTGCGAAGCGTTTTTTTGCCCAAAAGCCGTTTATTTGAGCTCGGCGGTGAAGGCGATCCTCCCGTTCTCCACTCTGGCGCGGATGGAGCCGTGGTGTCCCTCGGCGATCGAGCGCGCGATGGAAAGGCCGATGCCAAAGCCGCTGCCTTTCCTGTGCGCGTCGGCGCTGGCGCTGTCGCTCACGGCCTGCGCCGGTACGATAAATAATAGTACGGCGGACACGGCAAGCAATGTGACCTTTACCTTTACAGACAGCGGCGTGACCGCTGCGGGCGAGACGGACACGGGCTACGAGATCGACGGCACAGCGCTCACGATCACGCCGAGTGGTACCTACACCGTCTCCGGCAGCTGCGCGGACGGCTCCATCAAGGTGAAAAAGGGTACGACCGGCGTGACGCTGGTGCTGGACGGCCTGACACTTACGAGTGAGAACACTGCCGCCATCACCTGCGGCAAGTCGAGCGAGGTGACCATCCTTGTTTCCAACGGTACGGAAAATTCCCTGAGCGATACCGAGCAGAACAATGACGACAACTACCCCGAAAACGAAAATGCCGAAAACGCCGTCATTAAGTGTAAGGATGGCTCGCTTGTCACCCTCTGCGGCGATGGAGAGTTGACCATCACGGCCAACGGCAAAAACGGCATCAAATCCGGCGCGACGACGGATGAGGACGGCGAAGCGTCGCTGACCATCCGCGATTTGACGCTGAATATCGATGCACCCGTCAACGACGCCATCAACGCCGAGCAGCTTTTGAACGTCGAGAGCGGCACGCTGACCATCGACGCCGCGGATGACACCATTCACTGCGATTTGGTGCTGAACATCGGTGCGGACGGCACGGACGGCTCCACGATCGACATCACGAATTGCTGCGAGGGCCTTGAGGGCGCGGAGCTGAACGTTTGCTCCGGTGATATTACGATCAACGCCTCGGACGACTGCCTGAATGCGGCAAATTCCGACCTGACGGACTATGACTTCACGATGACGATCTCCGGCGGCACGATCGACGCCTATTCCTCCGCGGGCGACGGCTTCGACTCCAACGGTGACCTGACCATCACGGGCGGCACAGTGATCGTCTGGACGGCCAACACGGCGGACAACGAGCCGCTGGATGCCGACGGCACCATCACCGTCTCAGGCGGCACGGTGCTCGCCGCGGGCGGCAGCAGCGGCATGGGCATGAACCTGGAGGCCGCGCAGCCCTGCGTCATTTACGGCTCAACGGGCTTTGGCGGCATGCCGGGCAGTACGCAGAGCAGCCTGATCGCCGCGGACGCGGATTTCACGATTGAAGACGCCGACGGCAATGCTGTGTACAGCGGCACAGCCAGATGCGGTGCGAACTTCATCCTCTTCTCGTCTGCCGATGTGGTGGCGGACAGTGCGTATACCCTCAAGGCGGGCGACAGCTCCACCGAAGGGACCGCGCAGAGCGGGACGGTTTCCACCGGCATGGGCATGGGCGGCGGCTTCCCCGGCGGCGGACAGAAGCCAGACGGTGAACCGCCCGAGAGCTTTGACGGTCAGATGTCAAACGGCGAGAAGTCAGAGCTTCTCGACGGGGAAGTGCCCGAAATGCCCAGCGGCGAGCGCCCCACACCGCCCAGTGGGCAGGGAAGCCCCGCTGACGGCAACGCCCCAGCGGGCGACAGTACCTCCGATACCACTCCAACTGCCTAATGGCAGAGATAAAGAAAAGCAGACGGCTCGCGCAGGCCGTCTGCTTTTTGCTGTCTGTTCGGTTTTACATCGTCTCAAAACCGACGATCACGCCGCCGCGCTCGGCATAGTAGCTGCAAAGACCACGGCAGGGACGGATCTCAATGTCTGCTTCGGGAAAGTGCCCGCGCAGCGAAGCGGCGAGCGCCCCAGCCGCCTCTGGATTTTCGGCGTGGTGGATGCGCACCTTGCCGCCGTGGTAGCCAGCTTCCAGAAGCTTCTGTACCATCGCCGCGCACGTCTTTTTTTCGCCGCGGCATTTTTCAACGGGCTGGATCGTGCCCTCAAGACTTGCGGTGGCGAGGATCTGAATGCCGAGAATGCCGATGGCGCCCGCGGCGATTTTGCTGACGCGGCCGTTTTGCGCCAGATTGTGCAGGGACTTAAGACTGAAGAAGAGGTGCGTGGTGGCAAGATATTCCCGCGCCTTTTCGCAGATCACATCGAAGGGGAGGCCCTTGGCGTGCAGCTCTGCGAGCTTCTCTGCGAGCAACTGCATCTCCGGTCCCGTGCTCAGCGTGTCAAAGATGTGAATTTTGACCTCGGGATGCGACTGGAGATACACGTCGCGCGCGGCCATGGCCGAGGCACAGGTGCCGGACAGGCTGCTTGTGATGGTAATGACGAAAATCTCATCCGCGCCCTCGAACGCCTTGAGCCAGCCGTCGAGGCTGGGGCAGGCCGTGCCGGATTTGCCGTTGTGGGCCGCGAGATAGTCGAGCAGCTCGTGCGTGTCGAGCGTTTCATCGTCCACGAAGTCGCGCTCGCCGGCGCGGATGATCATGGGCACGCTCTGATAGGTTACGCCCTCCAGCATCGTGAGGTTGGCAGAGGAGTCGGCGATCAGTTTCATCATGGGGAAGCCTCCAAAAAAATAATCGGTTATTCAAAAACCTGTTGTCAGGTGAAATCATCTTTGACTACAATACAACGATTTTCAATAACTGTCAATCGGTTTTTGGAAAACTTATTGACATTTTTTTAACCACAGTTTAAGATGATGAAAACGCAGTTTGAACGGAGGAGCAGCTATGGACGAAAATATG
>ENA-UERC01002007-UERC01002007.1-human-gut-metagenome-genome-assembly--contig:-NODE-2007-length-10582-cov-3.056735_pt1 | contig 10582 bp, 7 predicted proteins | sample MGYA00242955_ERZ507955 | MGnify/ENA primary metagenome ERZ507955 (study PRJEB26167, sample SAMN06115394) | human gut metagenome | host: Homo sapiens | place: China:Hubei | collected 2016-04-27 | study... | reverse complement strand
TGATCGGCGTCTGCACAACGCTCATGCTGCTGGGGATTTTCATGAAGTATGTGAATACATCTCTGCTGCCGACGCTGGAGGTCCGGGCGGAGGACTACACCATGTCCCAGAGCTCCGTGGTCTATTATCAGGACAAGGAGAGCGGCCAGTGGGTGGAGTTCCAGAAGGTCCACGGGCAGGAGAACCGTGTTCTGATCGACATCGACGATATGTCCCCCTATCTGTGGCAGGCGGCGGTGTCCATTGAGGACGAGCGCTTTTTCAGCCACCACGGCGTGGACTGGAAGCGGACCCTGGGCGCTACGCTGCTGACCCTCACCGGCAGCAACGATAGCTACGGCGGCTCCACCATCACCCAGCAGATGCTGAAAAATATGACCGGCGAGAACCAGAATACCATCAACCGCAAGGTCAAGGAGATCTTCCGGGCGCTGGAATTTGTAAAGAACAACACGAAAAGCCAGATTCTGGAGCTGTACCTGAATATGATCTATTTGGGCAGCGGCTGCGGCGGCGTGGAAACGGCAGCGGAATACTACTTCGGCAAGTCCGCCAAGGACCTGACGGCGGCGGAGAGCGCCTGTATCATCGCCATCACCAACAACCCGTCCCTCTACAACCCCAAATATGAACGGACCTACACCCGGAAGGACGGCACCACCGTCACTCCCCGGCAGTTGAACAAGAAGCGCCAGGAACTGATCCTGGACAAGATGTCTAAGGTCATCAATCCCGATACCGGCAAGCCCTATCTGACAAAAGAGGAGTGCGAAGCCGCCAAGGCGGAGCCTTTGAACTTCACAGATACCTCCGGAGACGCCAGCGAGCTGGTCAAGACCGACGGTATCGAGATCAACAATTGGTTTGTGGAGCAGCTCATCAAGGATGTGACCACAGATCTGGCCCAGGCCAAGAGCATTTCTTATGAAGCGGCCCAGCGGCTGGTGAACAACAGCGGCTATCAGATCTATTGCACCATGGACCCGGATATCCAGAAGATCGCGGAGGATGTCTACGCAGATCTGAGCAATTTGAATGTACACTCTGCCAAGGGCCACCAGCTGCAATCCGGTATCACCATCATGGACCCCTATACCGGCAACATCGTGGGCATGGTGGGCGCCATGGGCCCCAAGACCCAGAATCTGGTGGACAACTATGCGGTCCAGAAGCATCAGGTTGGTTCTTCTATCAAGCCGCTGACGGTGTATTCCGCAGCGCTGGACGCCGGTGCTGTGACACCGGCCACCACCTTTGATAACTACCCCGTGGAGCTTATGAACAATTCTCCCTGGCCTAAGAACTCCCCCAATACCTACACTGGCTGGACCATGATCGGCGAGGGCGTCCGGCGTTCCATCAACACCATCGCCGTTCAGACCGTGGAGGCGCTGGGCGTGGCGGAGTCCTACGCTTACGCCACGGAGAAGCTGGGCCTCAGCCTGGTGCCGGAGGATATGGCCGTTTCCCCGCTGGCCATGGGCGGTCTGACCTATGGCCTGAGCACTGTGGAGATGGCGGCGGCCTTCTCTGCCTTTGCCAACAGCGGTGTTTACAATTCGCCCAAGATGTATACCGAGGTCCGGGACAGCAACGGTGAGACCGTGCTGAAAAACGAGGGCGAGACCCATGTGGCCATGAAGGAGACCACGGCCTACTTCATGAACCAGATGCTTACCAGCGTGGTGAACGCCGGTACCGGTACCTCCGCCAAGTTCAGCGGCATGACCATCGCGGGCAAGACCGGTACCACGGATAACTCCAAGACCCGCTATTTCGTGGGATATACCCCCTATTACTGCGCCGCCGTGTGGACGGGCTATCCCAAGACCAATGAGAAGATCTCCGCCTCCGGCAACCCGGCCATTACTATGTGTAAGCCGGTCATGCAGAAGATCCACGAGCATCTGGAAAATAAGAGCTTTGCAAAGCCTGCCAGCGGATTGGAGCAGGTGACGGTCTGCGCCGACAGCGGCCTGCGGTGCACCGATGCGTGCCTTTCTGACATCCGGGGCAGCCGGGCGGTTCAGGTCACGGTGGCGGCAGGCACGGCTCCCACGGAGAACTGCAATCTCCACACCTTTGTGGATTACTGCACCGAGGGCAAGTGCCTTGCAACGGACAGCTGCCCCTCCTCCAGCGTCAAGCAGGTGGCGGTGCTGGACTTTGAACGGACGGAATACTTCCGGGAGGGCGTCCGCATTGGCTCCATCACTACCGACAGTGCCAAAAATCCCGACAGCATGTTCCATCTCATTGAGATGAAGCGGGCCATTGGTCTGGAGCCCACGCCTACGGCAAGTGGCGGAGAGACCTACCCAGAGGTCATCGGCTGTCCGGCCCATGCCGGCATGACGCCGGTGGACCCGGATCACCCCGGCGGTGGCGTTGATGATCCCAATGATCCCAACTACAGCCCGTCGGTCGACGATCCCAGCGGCGGCTTCGGGGACGCGAACCTGCCCGAGGACCCCACCGGTGGTATCGTGATCCCGTCGGAGCCTCCGGCCCCGGAGGACTCCAGCGGCGGCTTCGGAGACGCCGGTATGTGGGCGGCCAATCTGTTCAATCGGAACTGAGACAGAGCGCGCAAGATCATATAGCTGATACACCCCCAGACCGGAGACTCCGGTCTGGGGGTGCTGCTTGAAGAACCGATATGCGGTGTCGCTTTGGGTTTCTCTTTCAGATCCTCTGAAAAACAAGGGACGGAGTTGCCGGGAGCACAAAGCTGAATTGGGAGAAAAAAAGACCCCCAGAAGCATTGCTTCTGGGGGTTGTCAGCTTATTTGCGGGGGCCGCCCTCCAGCCATTTCAGGTCATAGGGCTCAAAGACAACCTTCTCATAGGCGGGGACGTCCATCACCACGCCGGTCCAGTCGGAATGGATCTCGCCGGTCTGCTTGATGAGGATGTCATAGAGAATATCATAGGTAACGCCGTCAGCGGGATCGGTCTCCACGATGGTGGAGTAGGGCAGGGTCTTGTGATAGGTCAGCTCCATGCCCTTGTAGTCGAAGTGGAAGCCGCAGCGCATCCGGCAGCCGTCCAGACCGGTGTATTCCGCGATCTCCTTCAGATCGTGCAGGATCTTGTCCGGCTCGTAGAGGTTTTCGGGAGTGGTGGCAGTGTAGTCAAAGCGGAACTGGATGTTGGCGCCGGGAAGCTTGCGGAAGCGCTCAATGAAGGGGATCAGGTTCTCCTTGGGATAATCCTTGTAGAGAACGCAGTTGATCCGGAAGGGCACCGGCAGCCGGGTCAGCAGCGAGTCATTGGACTCCACCACATAGTGCTGCATGTGGCGGGATACATTGATGCAGGTGATCTTGTGCTTATTCCGCTCCGCGAAGGCCAGAATGTCCTCCTCCGTCTGACATTTGGAGACGGGCAGAGTGGTGTTGATGAACACCCGGTGGGTGGTGGGGATCTCATCCAGCATGATCTGGAGCTTTTCAATGTCGGCAAAGGGCTCGCCGCCGGTAAAGACGAAATCGCATTTGGGGGTGATGGCATCCATCCGGCGGATGCTCTGGACGATCTTCTCCAGAGAGAAGCCGGTCATATCCCCGTATTCTTCCTTATTGATACAGAAAGGGCAGTGGTTTTTGCAGTCGTAGGGGACAAAGATGGTGACGGTAGCGCCGCCTTCCCTTGTTTTGTATGGATGAGTCATGATTATCGATCTGCCTTTCCTATTTATAGATGGTAGATCAAGGCGGGAAACAACGGTCCCCGCCCTGAGTAGACATATATTCGTACATACGGATAATTATTTTAATCTATTTTTAACAAACGGTCAAGTGAAAAACAGAAAAAAGAATAAAAGACTGTGTTTTTCCGTCGGCAAGGGTGTACAGGCTATTGGGATAATGCTATAATAACCCTGATTTCCGGCTGACGGAGACAGACTCCGCCGGTTCGGTCTGAAGCTGTTTTTTCGGAAAGGAGGGAATGGGATGCAGGAACTGTTTTCTGCGCTGTCCCTGTGGCTGAGTGCCCATCCTCTGATTACCGGCTGGTACACGGCCATTGCACGGCTGCTGTTTCCGGTGCTTTCGGCGCTGATTCTGGTGCGGGCCATCCGGTCTCTGCTGCGGATCCCCCACACGCCGGAGGTCTGGGCCCAACTGAGCCTGCCCGGCGGCGGCAGTATCCCCCTGACCCACTGGGAAAATATTCTGGGGCGGGGTAAATCCGCCGATGCGATTCTGAACTATCCCAGCATCTCCCGGCAGCATGCGGCGCTGTGCCGTGGTGAGGACGGAGCCTGGACGGTGTATGATCTTGGCTCCAAGGGCGGCACCGCCGTCAACGGGACCCCTGTGACAGAGCAGGCCCCGGTGAAGCTGGGGGATACGATTACACTGGGGGGCGTGCCTCTGGTGTTTCTGCCGCAGACGGTTGGAGAGCGGGAAGAACTGGAAAAGAAGCGGCAGGCGGAGCGGCCCGCCGCCATGTGGCCCTCTTTTTTGTGGCTGACGGTATTTCAGATCTTGACCGCCATTCAGTTAACATTGGCGGCGGGGGAGAAGGCCAGCCCGGTGATCCCCATCTGCTTCCTGACCCTCACGGCGGTCATGTGGCTTTACGCCGCCGCGCTGCGGCTGGGCCGCTGCGTGGGCTTTGAGCTGGAGACCATCGCCTTTTATCTTTCGACGTTATCCCTTGCGGTGACAGCTTCCAGTGCACCGGGGAGCCTTCCCAAGCAGCTTTTGGCCATCGTTCTGGGCATGGGCCTGTTTTTGGCGCTGGGTCTATTCCTGCGGGATCTGGAACGGGTGAAAAAGCGCCGCTGGCTCATGGCTGCCGGGGCCATCGGCCTGTTGGGGATTACGCTGGTGCTGGGCAAGGCTAAATTCGGCGCGACCAACTGGGTCACCTTGGGCGGTATATCCTTCCAGCCCTCGGAGATCGCCAAGATCTGCTATATTTTTGCAGGCTCCGCCACGCTGGAACGGCTGTTCCGCCGCCGGAACCTGGCGCTGTTCATCGTGCTCACCGGCGTGTGCATCGGCCTGCTGGGGCTGATGAGCGACTTCGGCACGGCGGCCATCTTTTTTGTGACCTTTCTGGTCATTGCCTATCTCCGCTCCGGGGACGCCGCAACTCTGGCCCTCATCTGCGGCGGCGCGGCCTTTGGCGCGGGGATCATCGTACAGTTCAAGCCCTATATTCTGAGCCGCTTCGCTGCGTGGGGCCACGCCTGGGAGGCGGCCTCCGGCTCCGGTTATCAGCAGACCCGCACCATGTCGGCGGCGGCCTCCGGCGGACTGTTCGGCATGGGTGCCGGAAACGGCTGGCTGGAGCGTATCCCTGCCGGGGATACGGATCTGGTGTTTGGCATGTTATGCGAGGAATGGGGGCTGGTCATCGCGCTGCTGGCGGTGGCCTGCATCCTGACCTTGGCATGGTTCGCCGTTCGCGCCTCCCGGACGGGCCGATCCAGCTTTTATACCATCGCCGCCTGCGCGGCGGGATCTCTGCTGGTGTTTCAGACCAGCTTGAATGTGTTCGGCTCCGTGGATCTTCTGCCCCTCACCGGCGTGACCTTCCCCTTCGTGTCAAACGGCGGCTCCGCCATGCTGTCGGCATGGGGGCTGCTGGCGTATCTGAAGACCATGGACACCCGTGCGGATGCCAGCTTTGCCATCGGCCGGGCGGCGGAGCGGAAGCTGGACGAGGAAGCCGCCCGTATGGCGGCACCGGCAGAGGATGCCTTTGAAAAGGAGGACGGTCATGCGGAAGATTGAAAAACGGGCCGTGATCTGCATGGCACTGGCAATTTTGCTGGCGGCGGGGATGAGCGTATTTCTCATCCGGTATTTTGCTGAGGGCGGCAAGTGGGCCTCCTCTGCCTTTAACCGCCATCTGTACGATTCCAACGGCGTGCTGATCTCCGGCACGGTGCTGGACCGGGACGGGGATGTGCTGTCCTCCGTGGAAAACGGCCATCGCACCTACTATGAAAACGAAACCGTCCGCAAGGCCACCCTCCACGCGGTGGGAGACCTGTACGGCAAGATCGGCACCGGCGTTCTCAACGCCTTCGCGGACAAGCTGACCGGCTTTGATCTGGTGAACGGCGCGTTCGGCGCGGAGCGGGGCAGCAATTTGTACCTGACCCTGGACGCCCGGTATAACTACGAGGCGTACAGGGCTTTGGGCGGCCACGCCGGGACGGTGGCGGTGTATAACTACAAGACCGGCGAAATTTTGTGCATGGTGTCGGCGCCCAGCTATGATCCGTTGAATGTACCCAAGAATCTGGAAGAGAATGACCGTTATAAGGGCGCGTACCTGAACCGGTTTCTCTCCTCCGCCTTTGTGCCCGGGTCTGTGTTCAAGACCGTGACCCTGACGGCGGCACTGGAGAACCTGCCGGACGCGGAGACCCGGACGTGGAACTGCACCGGCAGCGTCCAGATCGGGGACGAGACCATCACCTGCTCCGGCGTCCACGGGGAGCAGACACTGAAGGAGGCCTTCGCCCACTCCTGCAACGCGGCCTTCGCTCAGATCGCGGAGGAGCTGGGGGCAGATACCCTGCGGCGGTATACGGAGAAGGCGGGGCTTACCAGCACATATTCTGTGGACGGCCTGCCCACCGCCAAGGGCACGTTCAACTGGGACGGCATCACCGACGGGCAGCTGGGCTGGGCCGGTGTGGGCCAATACCACGATCAGGTGAACCCCTGTGCCTTCCTGTTGTGGATGGGGGCCATTGCCAACGGCGGCAAGGCGGCGGAACCGTATCTGGTCCGGAAAACGGTGTCCTCACTGGGGATCCCGTCTTTGCCCCACATTACTCAGCACACAGGACAGCTGATCGACAGCAGAACGGCGGCCACCGTGGCGGACTTTATGGCCAATAACGTGACGGAGACCTACGGCACCAAGCGCTTTCCCAACATGGAACTGTGCGCAAAATCCGGCACGGCGGAGGTGGGGACGGGACAGACGCCTCACGCCTGGTTCGCGGGCTTTCTGCGGAACGAGGATGCACCCTACGCCTTTGTGGTGCTGGTGGAAAACGGCGGCGGCGGAAACGCCGTGGCCGGAACGGTGGCCGGCAAGGTGCTGAACGTGATCGTCAACGGATACTAAAGAAAAAGAAGGAACGAAGATATGAAAAAAGACATCTGGCTGAAACCCGGCAAGGAGCTGAACACCGGGGCCATCATCGGCGGCATCGGCTTTGCCATCTATATCGCTCTGTCCGCACTGGAATGGCGGGGGCTTGCGCTGTTCGCGGCGCTTGCCTTCGGCTTGGAGGCGGGATACGCCTTCCTCTCCGCACTGGACTGCCGGGAAAAGGATAAGGACTCCGTCAGCTACAACATCGTGTGGGGCACCGGCGCGTTGGCGATCCTGATGCTGCTGCCGGCAGTTATGACCATCATCAAAGGGTGACCTGCACTTGGAGCAAGGCGGGGAAACGGAGCAGAAAACGGCGTGGACGGGTCTGCCTGTCCGCGTTGTTTTTTTACTTGACAAATACCCTATGGGGGTATATGATGCAAACGAAATAGGAAATCAGTTTCTGGAAAACCTATCAGGAAAGCAATTTATGATCCCAAAGGAGGGACCCCCATGCGGGAAGAAGTATATGATATTTCCGGGATGCACTGCGCCGCATGCAGCGCGTCCGTGGAAAAAGTGACCCGGCGGCTGCCGGGGGTAGAGCGCAGCGACGTGAATCTGGTGGCGGAGCGCATGACCATCGTTTATGACGAAACGCAGGTGACGCCGGAGCAGATCGTGGCTAAAGTGGAAAAGGCGGGCTTCGGGGCCAAGCTCCATCAGGAAAAGCAGGAAGCGGCTCCGGTCCAGACCGGCGAGGACCCGGAGGAACTGGAACTGCGGCGAAAAAAGCGGGAACTGATCGTTTCGGCTATCTTTTCCTGTGCTTTGCTGTATGTGTCCATGGGGCAGATGCTGCCCTTCGGCCTGCCCGCCCTGCCGCTGCCGGATCTGTTTTCCATGCACACCCACCCCATGAACTTCGCCGTTTTGCAGTTGATGCTGGCGATCCCGGTGCTCTACTGCGGGCGGAATTTCTTTATCAACGGCTTTCAGGCGCTGTTCCACGGGAATCCCAACATGGATTCGCTGGTGGCCATCGGCTCTGCCTGCTCTTTTGTATACAGTGTGGTGATGATGTTTTTGATCACCGACGATGTTCACGGCCATGTGCATAATCTCTACTACGAATCCTCCGCCGTGGTGCTGACGCTGGTGTCGCTGGGGAAGTTCATGGAGAGCCGGAACATGAAAAAGACCAAGAGTGCCATCACCGCCCTCATGCGGCTGACGCCGGACACCGCCCTTCTGGCGGACAGCGGCAAGGAGGTACCCACGTCCGCTGTCAAGGCCGGGGACGTGCTGCTGGTAAAGCCCGGCGCCCGGATCCCGCTGGACGGTGTGGTGACCAAGGGTAAGAGCAGCGTCAACGAGGCCATGCTCACCGGCGAAAGCCTGCCGGTGGAAAAGGCGGAGGGCAGCGAGGTCATCGGCGGCAGCGTCAATGAGAACGGTGTGCTGTATGTGAAGGTCACACGGGTGGGGGAGGACACCACCCTCTCCCGGATCATCCGCTTTGTGGAGGATGCTCAGGGCAAAAAGGCCCCCATCTCCCGGACGGCGGACAAGGTGGCGGGGATTTTCGTTCCCACAGTCATTGCCATCGCCGTGCTGGCGGCGGTGATCTGGGCCATTGCTGGGAAGGACTTTGCCTTTGTCCTGAGGGTGTTCACCTCTGTGCTGGTGATCGCCTGCCCCTGTGCGCTGGGTCTGGCTACGCCCACGGCGATCATGGTGGGCACCGGTCTGGGTGCGAAACACGGCATCCTGATCCGCTCCGGTGAAATTTTAGAGGTGACCCACTCCGTGGATACCGTGGTGCTGGACAAGACCGGCACCGTGACCAAGGGCGAGCCTGCCGTTACGGAGGTCTGTCCCGCAGGCGGCACGGCGGAGGGGCTGCTGACCATCGCGGCGGCGGTGGAATCCATATCCCAGCACCCTCTGGCGGCGGCCATCGTACAGGCGGCGCAGGAGAAAAAACTATCTACCGGCAAGCAGCCGGAAAATTTTGAACTGCTCCCCGGACGGGGCCTTCGGGCGGTCCTCTCCGGCCGGACGGTGCTGGCGGGCAACCGCCGGTTGATGGAGGAAAGCGGCGTGGACATCTCCGCCCTTTCCGAAAAGGCTGACGCCTTGGCGGGACAGGGGGAAACGCCCATGTTCTTCGCCGCTGACGGGGCGCTGCTGGGACTGATCTCCGTGGCGGACCCGGTGAAGGAGACCAGCGCTGCTGCCATTGCCGCTCTGCACAAGCAGGGACTTCGGGTGGTGCTGCTCACGGGAGACAGCCGCGCCGCCGCAGAGCACATCGGCGCCCTTGTGGGCGTGGACGAGGTGATCCCGGAGGTGCTGCCGGAGGAAAAAGCGGTCCACGTGCAAAAGCTGGAGGCGGCAGGCCGCAAGGTGATGATGGTGGGGGACGGCATCAACGATGCCCCGGCCCTTACCGCCGCCACCGTGGGCTGTGCCATCGGTAGCGGCAGCGACATTGCCATCGAAGCCGCCGACATCGTGCTGATGCGCTCGGATCTGGAGGATGTGCCCCGGGCGCTGCGGCTGTCAGCCCTGACCCTGCGGGACATCAAGCAAAATCTGTTCTGGGCATTCTGCTACAATACCATCGGTATCCCCATCGCCGCCGGACTGCTGTACGCCTTGGGCGGGCCGCTGCTCTCCCCTATGTTCGCGGGAGCCGCTATGTCCCTGAGCTCCGTGTGCGTGGTGGGCAACGCCCTGCGTTTGGGCACCGTGAAGCTGTAAAAAGGAGGAAGCAATGGCAGAGGAAACGAAAAACTGCTGCTGTTCCCAGCGGCGGAAGGTCCGGGAGCGGACGGAGGAGGAAGCCCTGTTGCAGCGGCTCAGCCGCATTGAGGGGCAGGTACGGGGCGTCCGGGGGATGGTGGAGAATTCCGCCTACTGCACGGATATCCTGACCCAGGTCTCCGCCATCCAGTCGGCGCTGAACGCCTTCAACCGGGAACTGCTGGCCCGGCACATCCGTACCTGCGTGGTGACGGACATTCAAAAGGGTGATCTGGACGTGGTGGACGATTTAGTGGCCACCATTCAGAAAATGATGAAATGAGCATCCAATATTTTAAGGAGGAATTTGAAATGACAACGATCAAAGTACCCGACATGATGTGCGAAAACTGCGTGAAGCGCATCACCAATGCCCTCACCGCTGCGGAGCTGACCTTCCGGGTGGATCTGGCGGCGAAGAACGTCACCATCGACGGCTGCCAGAACTGCGTCAAGACCGCCGTCAGCGAGCTGGAGGATCTGGGCTTCACCCCGGAGGTCCAGGGCTGAGAGGCAGCGTACACCTGAAAAAGCGCCGGTGTCCGGTTTCGGATACCGGTACTTTTTTACCAGAAAATCGGTTACAAATTGTAACTTTTACGGATCGAAGTTGGAAAAAACGAAAAAATGAAAATCCCGTTTTTGCGGGATTGTGGTGGACATAAAATCGTAGAATGGGCGAAAACTTGACAAAAGT
>ENA-UERC01002001-UERC01002001.1-human-gut-metagenome-genome-assembly--contig:-NODE-2001-length-10605-cov-5.038089_pt1 | contig 10605 bp, 7 predicted proteins | sample MGYA00242955_ERZ507955 | MGnify/ENA primary metagenome ERZ507955 (study PRJEB26167, sample SAMN06115394) | human gut metagenome | host: Homo sapiens | place: China:Hubei | collected 2016-04-27 | study... | reverse complement strand
GTTGATTAAACCTTTTAAATCATTAAATGTCTAAGAAAAAGAGAGGAGAAGATTATATGAAAGAAGAAGATGAAATATTGAAGAAAGTAGGTACAGGCAATGTTTTTAAGGTGCCTGATGGATACTTTGAGAATCTTACTTCAGAGGTAATGAACCGGCTTCCCGAAAAAGAGAAACTCACTGCTGTACAGACAGAGCCTACAATGTGGCAGAAGGTAAAGCCTTGGTTGTATATGACCGCCATGTTTATAGGTGCGGCATTGATTATCCGCGTGGCTTCTTCGGAGCATACTCCATCTGTAGAGCGTATGGCTGCTGATGATACGGAAACAGAAATGGAATATATTAATATGGCCGTAGAGAATTCCATGCTGGATGATTATTCATTGTATGTTTATTTGGCAGACTCTGATGCAGAATAAGGTAACAACACTCAACTATTTAAAAATGAAAAGACTGATTGTTTTATTGGTTATGATATGTGGCATGATGCCCCTGCTTTGGGCTAGTGATGGATGTGATCAGCATCTGTCACCCGAAGAGTTTCGTGCCAAACAAAAAGCGTTTATAACGGAGAAAGCCGGGCTGACGAGTGAGGAAGCAGCTAAGTTCTTCCCATTGTATTTTGAATTGCAAGACCGGAAAAAGCAGTTGAATGACGAGGCTTGGAAATTGCTCCGGCAAGGGAAAGATGAAAAAACAACCGAAGCCCAGTATGAGGAAATTATGGAAGGTGTGTATGATGCCCGTATTGCTTCTGACCGGTTGGACAAGACCTACTTTGATAAATTCAAGAAGATATTGTCTTGTAAAAAGATTTATCTGGTGCAAAGAGCTGAAATGCGTTTCCATCGTGAACTGCTGAAAGGCATGCATAAAAAGGGAGATGGCCCCCAGCGAAGACCGCAAGGGAAAAAATGAGTAGTGAATGAATTACAAATAAGGAAGGTTGCCACGATGGTGTGAGCAACCTTCTTTTGTTAATGAGAGATACCTCGTTTTAGCCTTGCTAAACCTCTACTTTAGTTCCCTAAACCTTTGCTTTAGCCAGCTAAACCTGACCTTTAGAAGAATCATCTTGTTTGCTTTCTTTTTCCAATGCTTTCGCTTCATTCCATAGCTTGTCCATTTCTTCCAGCGTCATGTCATGGAGGTTTTTGCCCTCCTTGATGCTGTGCGCTTCTACATAGTTGAAGCGGTTGATGAACTTCTGGTTGGTCTGTTCCAGCGCATTGTCCGGATTGATTTTGTAGAGGCGGGCAGCGTTGATGAGGCTGAACATGACATCGCCGAATTCAGCTTCAGCCTTTTCTTTATCCATGTGGGCGACTTCAGCCTGGAATTCTTGGATTTCTTCTTTTACCTTATCCCACACTTGCTCGCGTTCCTCCCAGTCAAATCCTACATTGCGTGCCTTGTCCTGGATGCGGTAGGCCTTGATGAGCGAGGGTAGGGCAGCGGGTACACCGCTCAGCACTGTTTTGTTCCCATCTTTTTCCTTCAATTTTAGCTGTTCCCAGTTTTCAGAAACCTGGCCTGCGGTTTCGGCCTTTACATCGCCGAAGACATGGGGATGGCGGAAAATAAGTTTCTCACAAAGACGGTCGCATACGTCTTTCATATCGAAATCACCGGTTTCGGAGCCTATCTTTGCATAAAAAGCCACATGCAGCAGCACATCGCCCAGCTCTTTGCAGATGTCATTCTTGTCATCGCGTATCAGGGCGTCACAAAGTTCATAAGTCTCTTCGATGGTATTGGGGCGCAGGCTTTCGTTGGTCTGCTTGCGGTCCCAGGGACATTTCTCGCGCAGCTCGTCGAGTATGTCGAGGAAGCGGCCGAAGGCTTCCATCTGTTCTTTTCTTGTATGCATGATTTTGAAATTTAGTTTTTCCATTCTTCGTATGAGATAAGCAAGCCTATTACTTCCGAATAGTTCTTGCGTCCGCTTTGAATCTTGTTTCCTTTAAGGTACAAGTCGTAGATAAAGTTCTGGATGTCTCCGATGAGCGGACTGTATTTCTCCATCCAGTATTGCTGGTTCTTTTGGGCCAGTTCTATGATTTCAGGACGTATCCGGTTGAAAAGTTCTGCGTATTCTTCTTCGCTCATCAGTCGGCGGGCATTGCCCAGCACATGTGAGAGCACGGAAAGGTAGCCGCTGAAACGAATCTCTTTCACCTGCGAACGGGTGCAGACCTGGTAAGCGTAGAAGTTGGCTTCTGCCTCGCTGGTGATGCCTAAAAAGTGTGCCAGCTCGTGGGCATAAGTAGCAGGATATTGTGGTGGAAGCAAATCGCCGTTCAGCGTGAATTCGCAGAAGAAAGGTCCCATGCTTCCCGTAACACCGACCATGGAAATGAACGGAGTGAAAAGCATGGTCTTCACGCGCGGAGAGGAGTGGGGAGGGCGATGTATCCCCAGCGTATCGCTGATTTGGTTGTATCCGTGTACGCTTTCCCGGCAGACCAATGGTTCGTCAATGGAGGTGACATCTGTATAGGAAGCATTCAGCTTGTCTATATAGTTGTCTACAAATGACTGAAAGATTTCGGGAGTATAGGCAGTATAAGGAATGTTTGTCCTGCCATAGAAATCTTTCTGTGAGTAGTTCAGTCCCCATGCCAGATAGAACCATGCATATATCCACAGCAAGTATTCCATTTCGTTCAGCAGAATCTGTTTCCACTTTTTCTTTTGGATATAGCGTGCCTTGATTGGATTGAAAAGAAGTCCGAGTACACTGAGGAAAATAAACAAGTCGCCTATGGCAAAAGGCATGAGTTTTGAAAAGGAGGACAAGAAATGGGAAATCACCGGATATACAGACTGTGCATATACTTCTCCCAATATTGGAATGAGCTGCGTTGCCCATACAACAGACAGTAATACGATTAATACGACATACCGGATTTTCAATTTGTCTCTCATTTTTATTTTCAACCTACCATTAAGAGGACTATCGACCTCTAACTCCTAAGCCCGGAGGGCGATAACTCCCTTTAACTCCTACTAACTCCTGACTCATTTTGTAGGGACAAAAATATATATTTAAATTTTAATTCATTAATTTTGCGCCCGTTATTCGCAATAAATTAATTATAGAGATTTAAAAACATGGAATTAGCAAGTAAGTACAATCCCGCTGACGTGGAGGGAAAGTGGTACCAGTATTGGCTGGACCACAAATTATTCAGTTCGAAACCCGATGGTCGTGAGCCTTACACCGTCGTCATCCCGCCCCCCAACGTCACCGGTGTGTTGCACATGGGACACATGCTTAATAATACCATACAAGATATTCTGGTACGCCGTGCCCGCATGGAAGGCAAGAATGCCTGCTGGGTGCCGGGAACCGACCATGCATCCATTGCTACCGAGGCCAAGGTGGTGAACAAACTTGCCGCACAAGGCATCAAGAAGACAGACCTTACCCGCGACGAGTTCTTGAAGCATGCCTGGGAATGGACTGACGAACATGGCGGCATCATCTTGAAGCAGCTCCGCAAGCTGGGTGCTTCTTGCGATTGGGATCGTACAGCTTTTACTATGGATGAGAAACGCAGTGAAAGCGTGCTCAAGGTTTTTGTTGACTTGTATAACAAAGGTCTGATTTATCGTGGTGTCCGCATGGTGAACTGGGACCCTAAGGCACTGACCGCACTTAGTGACGAGGAAGTAATCTACAAAGAAGAGCACAGCAAGCTGTACTATCTGAAGTATATGGTAGAAGGTGACCCCGAAGGACGTTATGCAGTGGTTGCTACCACCCGCCCTGAAACCATCATGGGAGATACAGCCATGTGCATCAATCCGAATGACCCCAAGAATACCTGGTTGAAGGGTAAGAAGGTGATTGTTCCGTTGGTAGGACGTGTTATTCCGGTTATCGAGGACGATTACGTAGATATAGAGTTCGGTACCGGTTGTCTGAAGGTAACTCCTGCCCACGATGTGAACGACTACATGCTGGGTGAGAAGTACAATCTGCCGAGCATCGACATCTTCAATGATAACGGAACGCTTAGTGAAGCTGCCGGCTTGTATATCGGTATGGACCGTTTCGATGTGCGCGAGCAGATTGAGAAGGACCTGGCTGCTGCCGGTCTGTTGGAGAAAGTGGAAGCCTATACCAACAAGGTAGGTTTCTCCGAACGTACCAACGTGCCCATCGAACCGAAACTTTCCATGCAGTGGTTCCTGAAGATGCAGCACTTTGCCGACATGGCTTTGCCGCCGGTGATGAATGATGAGTTGAAGTTCTATCCTGCCAAATATAAGAATACGTACAAGAACTGGTTGGAAAATATCAAGGACTGGTGTATCAGCCGCCAGTTGTGGTGGGGGCATCGCATTCCTGCTTATTTTTTGCTGGAAGGTGGTTATGTAGTGGCTGCCACTCCCGAAGAAGCCTTGGCATTGGCAAAAGAGAAAACGGGTAATGCAGACCTTAAACTGGAAGACCTTCGTCAGGATGAGGACTGCCTGGATACTTGGTTCTCCTCCTGGTTGTGGCCCATCTCTTTGTTTGACGGTATCAACAATCCGGGTAACGAGGAGATAAACTACTATTATCCTACCAGCGACTTGGTGACCGGTCCGGACATTATCTTCTTCTGGGTAGCCCGTATGATTATGGCAGGCTATGAATATGAAGGAAAGATGCCGTTCAAGAACGTTTACTTTACGGGTATTGTCCGTGACAAGCTGGGACGTAAGATGTCCAAGTCGTTGGGTAACTCTCCCGACCCGCTGGATTTGATAGAGAAGTACGGTGCCGACGGTGTGCGTATGGGCATGATGCTTTCAGCTCCTGCTGGCAATGACATCCTCTTTGACGATGCACTGTGTGAGCAAGGACGTAACTTCAATAATAAGATATGGAACGCTTTCCGTCTGATTAAAGGTTGGGAAGTCAGTGCGGAAGTTCCGGTACCGGAAGCTTCAGAACTGGCAATACGCTGGTTTGAGGCCAAGCAGAATGAAGTGGCTGCCGAAGTGGCTGATTTGTTCAGCAAGTACCGTTTGAGTGAAGCGCTGATGGCTGTTTACAAACTGTTCTGGGACGAATTCTCTTCCTGGTATCTGGAAATGATTAAACCGGCATACGGCCAGCCCATCAACCGGAAAGTGTATGAAGCAACTATCGGTTTCTTTGATAACTTGTTGCATCTGCTCCATCCGTTCATGCCATTTATTACAGAGGAGTTGTGGCAGCATCTTTGCGACCGTACAGACGGTGAGAGCTTGATGGTAAGCCCGTTGTCAATGTCGGCATTGGTAGATGAGGATATCATCCGGGAGTTTGAAGTGGTGAAAGAGGTTATCAGCAATATCCGTTCCATCCGTTTGCAGAAGAACATCGCCCAAAAAGAGACACTTGAGTTGCAGGTTATCGGTGAGAATCCGGTTGTGGCATTCAACGCGGTTATCATGAAAATGTGTAACCTTTCCTCCATCAATATAGTGGAGAACAAGGCCGACGGTGCTGCTTCCTTCATGGTAGGTACTACGGAATATGCCGTACCTTTGGGTAATATGATTGACGTGGAAGCCGAGATAGCCCGTATGGAGGCCGAACTGAAGCATAAGGAAGGATTCTTGCAGGGTGTGCTGAAGAAACTGGGTAACGAGAAGTTTGTGAATAATGCTCCTGCCGCCGTTCTTGAGATGGAACGCAAGAAGCAGGCAGATGCTGAAAGTATCATCAAATCTCTCAAGGAAAGTATTGCAGCATTGAAAAAGGCATAACTGTCCATCACATAAAACAGAGAAAAAGCTCCGGAACCTTCAACTCCGGAGCTTTTTTTAGCGGTATAATGAACTGTTTATTTGAACAGTTCTGCTACGCACCACATCAGGCGTGCGGTGGTGTGTGTCCAGATTTCCTTGTAAGTGCAGTTATTTTGTATCGGGAAGTAGGGTTCGTCCTCATTTTCGAATGTTTCGATTCCTACGGGCACGGCTCCCACAACATTTCCGGCGTATGCCCCGTAAAGCGGCGGATAGTCATATCCGTCTCCATAAACGGTACTCATGGCAAACGGGTTGTAGCCTAATATGTATTCTACCTGGCGGGTTGCAATATCCCTTAACGCTTTATCATTGAATAGGCGTGCAAGAATAAAGGCAGCCTTGGCTTTGCCCATGACAACAGCGTGGAATCCCCTGAACTGATAGGCGACGGGGAAACGGCGCAGATAGAAATCCTTCGAGAGAGGGATGCCGTTGCGCACTTGTGCATTGTATTCTTCCAGGCTGGGAAGCCCTACCTGCTCACCTTCGTGGTACAGATTTTTATAATCGGTATTATCCACCTCGTATACGGCGCTTGGCAGTATGCCATACGGCTCAATCAGTTGTGAAATCCCGCGTAGATAGTCTGCATAGGCTTCACAGGATGCCTTCCACAACGGGGCGTCCGGATGGGTAGGGGCATCTGTCAGTAGCATCGAGAGTCCTTCGGTCATCAAGTGCTCTTGGCTTTGGTGATAATAGGCCAGGATACGTTTTTTCCGGGAAGATTCATAGAAGAAACCTCGTAGGGGGATTTTCCAGTCGGTACGCTTTTCCAACTGTTGGCTCGCCATGACGGTACGTGCCAGCCGGGTTGCCCAGTCCAGATAGTAAACATCTTGTGTAAGGCGGTACAAACGCATGGCTGTGACGGTGGCAAGGGCATAAAGTTCGGTTTCGTTCTGTTCCGTCCTTTGCGTATCCAGCAGGTCGATGGCGAATTGGAAGTCCTCAATGGCACTGTTCCGGCACCACCGTGCAAACACTGGGTCTTTCTTTTCAAAATGAGGGGCGGCGAGTGCGCAACTGGAAGCGGCTTTCAGATTGTCCGTAGGCGTATTTCGTGCTTCTGTCTGCATGTCGTCTTTGTCACCACGGATATTCTTTGTCCAAATGCCGATAATCAGTCCACCCAGTCGGTAGCCGTCACCGAAGCGGGTACGCAGAATCCAGTTCACTCCCCAGCGTGCCTCTTCCAGCAGGCGTTCGTAGAAGATACTGTCTTTGCCTTGTACGGCACCGGCCATATCGAGGAGGGCGATGCACGATTCGGCTGTATTTCCCGTTCCTTGAGTCAGGTCGGCTGCATCGTGCCATCCTCCGGCAATGCTCATGCTCCGTCCGTCGGGATGATAGGCGAATACATCCTGATGGCATTCCTGATGAATGCCGGGCTGGTCGAAACCGCAACGTTCGGAAAAGAAGAAGTTCAGCGTGTGCCAGGCGGTAGACAGGTAGGCATCATTTCCGATGGGGAAAGGCTTTGATTGTACGTCGCCGATGGAGAGGAAGTATTGTCCGGGCGTATTGAAACTGCTGAAGTCCAGCACAAGAAATCCTTTGTCCTGCTTCTTGTCCTGATTCAGAGGACTGGCCGTACTTTGATAAACGGTTTGTCCCGTGGCGGCATCGTGCAGGCTGAAAGCCCTTTCCGGCATGTGCTGCACCAAAGCCTGCTTGCGTGCTCCCGGCTTGTATCCGCTGTGGCAGTAGGCCATTGCATCTTTTCGCAGGTCGAATCCCCGGCTGTTTTCCGCTTCTACCTTTTCGATGCGCATGTCGTCTATGTATAGGCTCATGTGTTCGCTGGCTCCTGCAGGAGCACCTGCCAGCATGATGTTTACCGAAAAGCCGGTGACACAGTCACGGTATAGGTCCGGTATTTCCCATATGATGTGTTGCCATTTGTTGGGATAGACAGTCTCGAAGTGTTGTCCTTCAAAGCGTCCGGGAGTCGGCATGATTTTCTCTCCTTCATTGTATAGGGTGAATCCGGCAAAGGTCAGATAAACGCCCGGTGCATCCACATATACCCAAACGGAAAAGCGGTTGTATTCCCGCAAGTCTTCCCGGTCGAGGGGACGGATAATCTCCGGGGTGGCGTAATTCCGGTTTGTTGGATTCTTCTTGCCCAAGGAGGCAGGAGTGTCCAGACGGACACTTCCTTTGCCTGAGACAGTGACTTTACGGTCCACATGTATGGTTCCGGGTCCGGTGTGGCGCAGAGCGCCGAAATCTTCGGCCAGGGGGAGTACCCTGCTTTTCAATACCTTTTTCTTTTCCCACCGCGTCAGTCCGGCGTGTGCGAGATTGGCTTTCATTATGCGGTGCACATGATTGCTTTGCTGTAATTGTTTCTCCAGTTCCGTATCGGGTTTCCATGGAGCTTGTGCTTGTGCCTGCATGCAGCAGCATGCCAGCAGCAGTGTTCGGATGATGTGTTTCATGGTATTCAGTGTTTGGTTTCAGGGTAAGCATGAAAAGGAGCCTTGAACTCCGGACGTAATGTATAAGTATCCTTCAGTGGGAAATCTGCGGGAACTTCTTGGGTGACGGCGCCGGTGGCAGCCCATTCGCATCCCCGGAGTAAAGTCACCTGGAAACCGGTGCAGCGCATGGAGTAAGTCATGTTCGGGTCGTTGCCGCAGTGCCCCAGGAGGTCGACGAATATGCGCCCTTTTCCGTAGCTTACTGTCCACATCAACGGTTCATGCCGTCCGCGTTCGTAGGCGGTTGCCAATATTTCCATGTTTCTTACCGGACCGCGTAGGCGGGTATATATCTCGTCCTTGAAGTGTTTCCATTGAGGAGGCAATCCTTGCAGGATAGGATGATGGGGGGCGCGGTGTTCTATGACGGTTTCGTGCTGCAAGCCGTGGTAGCCGGCATACCCCGGAGAGTAGTCGTAGACGTATTGTCCGTCTTTCCAGTACAGATACGGACCGTCCTTTTCGTTTCGTCCGTCCCATGCCCCCATGCCTATTATCTCGTTGTATTCTTTCCAGTCGGCCATCGGGACGACGGAAGAATGTATCACTACCACACCGCCTCCATCGGCAACGTATTTCTCGAAATTCTTGCGTACGGGCTCTGTCCATGTAGCTCCGCCGTAGTTGATGACGATTAAATCATATTGGTGGAAATCGGGTTTGAAGGTGGCGATGTCTCCACCAAAGTCGGGTGTAAAGGCAAAATCCACTTTGAACATTCCGCTGTTTTCCAATATCTGCTTCATGGCTTCGCAGGCGCCTTGCCAATAATGGCTGCCGTCCTGCCCGGCTATCATCATGGTTTTGATTACTTTCTTTTGCTGTGCGTGTGTGTGCGAGGCAGCTCCTATATAAATAAGGAGTACCAGGATAAGTGTCAGTCTTGTTTTCATTTTCCGGAAGATTTAAAGTTTTTGCCAGTAGGGTTCCATTCTATACGGTCGTAGCAGCGTGTGGTGCGCAGATTGTAACCTTGTTCGTCTACGCTGAACTTTCCGTCTTTGAAGTAGGATATGTAGAGCTCGGAGATGCCGTCCTTGTTGCGGTCTTCTACAAGGAGATTGTACTTGTCGGTGACATAAATCTCGTCGGAAATGTATTGTATTTCTTTGGTATAGTTGTCTACGATTGCATAGTAGGCCTTGAAAAGGTCGAAAGTGGGGTAGTGTCCGTTGTCACGTCCGAAAAGCATTACTTCTTCAAGGGCATCGTCCCCGTCCATATTGGCAAATACGGATTGCTGAAAGGAAAATCCCGGTTTTTGTACTTGTGGAGGAATATTGTCCCATCCTTCCTGATGGGCTGTCACTGAAAATTGCGCTTGTGCATGGATGACGTACACCAGCGCTGACAATAGGATAATCAGTTTTCTCATTGCGTGCATTTTGAGGTTATGATAATAATAGGGTTGCTTCTTGCTTATATGACCGGTGGCCCGGAGTTTTCCCTAACTTTTTTTAGAATAATTAATGAATACGGGATATATAGGGACTTAGTGCCTCTCCCAGCAGGACTGAACCGGTCTGACCCGTATACTGAGAGGTCATAACATCCGCATCCTTTCCATTAAAACACCCGGATGTTTTGGGGTAATACATCCGGGTGTTTTGGGTGAAAACATCCCCATGTATTGGGGTAAAACATCCGGATGTTTTGACCTCTCAGTCCTATACTCTTTAGGGCTAAGTCCCGGTGTGTAGCCGGCAAGGTATAGGGGACGTTCTGCTTTTGTATGGTCTTAATGCGAGGTGAGCAGGTGCATCAATATCAGTGGCAGATAATCTTTCAGCTTGACCCTTAATATCTTCAAAGCCTGCTGAATGCGGTAGTCTACCGTTTTGGGGGAAACGTTGAGTAGTTCGGCAGCTTCCTTGTAACTCAGATTCTGGAAACGATGCATGATGAAAGCTTCCCTATAAGTAGGCGGCAGTTCGTTGATGGCCCTTTGTATATGCTTGCTTAATTCGTTGATTTGATAGATATCCACCTCCTGCAGCATGGCGAACATTCGTTCATAGTAAGCGGTGTCTGCCCGTTGCTTCACTTCATTTTGGGCAATCCGGGTCATGCAACGATGGTAGACAGCCTTGAACAGATATTGCTTGAGCGAATATTCGATAATGGGTCTTTCGCGGTTTTCCCAAAGCCATAGCATGACGTCCTGAACAATCTCTTCTGCATCTTCCAACCGGACAAAACGATAGCAGTAGGTGCAGAGCACTGAATAGTACTTTTGAAATAACACATCAAAAGCACTTCTATCTCCTTTTTGTATGGCGGATAATAAAGATGTATCTTCTAATGGTATGTTTCTCATAGG
>ENA-UERC01002000-UERC01002000.1-human-gut-metagenome-genome-assembly--contig:-NODE-2000-length-10613-cov-4.616743_pt1 | contig 10613 bp, 14 predicted proteins | sample MGYA00242955_ERZ507955 | MGnify/ENA primary metagenome ERZ507955 (study PRJEB26167, sample SAMN06115394) | human gut metagenome | host: Homo sapiens | place: China:Hubei | collected 2016-04-27... | reverse complement strand
CGGTAACCCTTCTTGGGATTGTACTTGAAGATGCGGATCTTCTTGCCCTTGCCGTTCTTCACGATCTTGGCCTCCACGGAAGCGCCCTCCACAACGGGGGTGCCGAAGGTAGCCTTCTCACCGTCGATGATGGCCAGGACCTGCTCGAACTTCACGGTATCGCCAGCCTCGTTGTCCAGCTTCTCGATGTAGATCACATCGCCCTCGGACACCTTGTACTGCTTGCCGCCAGTCACGATAATTGCGTTCATTTGTTTCAACTCCTTCATTACGGGCTCGCTGTCGGGGGCGAAGCGCGGCGGAAAACGGTCTGTCCCGCCCACGCCTGCTTATGACCCATTCAAAGCGGCTTATAGAGTATAACAGAGAAAACGAGGCTTGTCAATGTCTTTTTGCCGTTTTCCGGAAGATATTCCTTTATATCAGGCTGTCCGGGATCAGGGCGAGGATCTCCTTGACGGATATGCAGAGCTCGCGGCTGGTCTGGGATGCGCCGGGGCCTGGAAGGCCACACCGTACCACCGCCGCATAGGGGAAGCTGCGGCGCCGGTTTTCCGAGCGATATCTCCTGTGCAGAGCGCCTTCTGTTTTCTCCGCCGGACATTCCTTCACGCCCGTTTCTGCTTGCGCTGCAATTGGAGCCGGTCGGCGATCATGGCGATGAACTCCGAGTTGGTAGGCTTTCCCTTGGCGGAGTTTACCGTATATCCGAAATACTTCTGCAGCGTCTCGATGTCGCCCCGGTCCCATGCCACCTCGATGGCGTGACGGATGGCCCGTTCCACCCGGGATGGGGTAGTACAGAACCGTTTGGCTACCTCCGGATACAGTACCTTTGTCACGGCGTTGATCACATCCATGTCATTCACCGCGATCATGATGGCCTCCCGTAGGTACTGGTATCCCTTGATGTGGGCCGGGACGCCGATCTCGTGAATGATGGCCGTCACCATCCCCTCCAGCGCCGGGGCAAAGGGCGCTTCCTCCTGCTCCGGTGTGGAGGCCTGCCGCATCAGCTCCAGCAGTGACTCCTCATTCACCGGCTTCGGCAGGAAGAAATACACGCCCATCTCCATAGCCTGGGCCACGGTCCGCCGGTTGCAGAAGGATGACACCACGATGCATCGCGGCTGTTCGCCGCTTAACTGGTTCACCTGCCGCAGCAGACCGAAGCCGTCCAGGCCCGGCAGCACCACGTCTGTCACCAGCAGCTGCGGCCGCAGCCGCTTTACCATGTCCAAAGCGACTTCACCGCTGTCCGTGCTGCCCACCACCAGGAACTCGCCGGCAGCTTCCATATGCTGGCGCAGCATGGTCCGAAATTCCTCATTGGCATCCGCCAATACAACTGTTACCTTGTTTTCCATCTTGTCCCGTTCCTTTTCCACTCAGATTGCGCAGCCAAGGCTGCCAGTTTCACGACAAAGCAACATTTGTCGCTTGACCTGCATATAATTTACCAGGAATGGACAGGTTTTTCAAGGGGTAATTGTCGAATGCTCATAACTTTTTTTCGACAAAAGCATGTTAATTTGGCGCAAGTCACATATGTTGTATAGCTTAACGGTTTCTTAACCAACATGTTGTTTCTATCCGCGAACGAAATTCGCCCGATAGGACTCGTTGATTTCCCGCAGTTCCCGCTTTCCCTCGATATAGGGGCGGTACATCTCCTCTGCCCGGCCTCCGCCCAGGTTCCCGCACCCGCCGCAGCCCTGGCAGCCGCCGTCGCACAGGGCCCGCCGCACGATCTCCTCCCGTTGAGCCCTGGTGGTGTCCTTTATGAGCACAGAGCGCATATTTCGCACCTCCCTTCACGACCAGTATACCCGCTCATCATGGGTGTATGCCCAATTTTTTTGGCTCACGCGCCAAATTTCGCCTTGACATTTTGGACAAAATCCTGTATGATAGTCTCAGTTGTAAAGCACCGAAACTTTACAGAGGGGGGACCGACGTGAAAAATCAGACCTATCGCATGACGATGCTGTTCGATTTTTACGGCGAGGTCCTGACCCCGCGGCAGAAGGAATTTTTTGACCTGTACTACAATGAGGACCTGTCCCTGGCCGAGATCGCGGAGAATTACGGCATCTCCCGCCAGGGTGTCCGGGACGTGATCGTCCGGGCCGAGGCCATCATGACGGACCTGGAGGACAAGACCGGTCTTATGAAGCGCTTTCTGCAAATGCAGCAGCAGGTGCAGGCCATCCTGGACGCCGCCGAGAAGATCCAGACCGTCAACTACCGGCAGTATGACAATCCGGAGCTGGCGCGGCTGGCAGACGAGATCGCGCGCAGCGCCCAGGCGCTGAAGGAGTAACACCTATGGCATTTGAGGGACTTTCTGAAAAATTAAGCGCCACATTCAAACGCCTGCGGGGCAAGGGCCGCCTGACGGAGGCCGACGTCCGGGAGGGCATGCGGGAGGTCCGCCTGGCTCTGCTGGAGGCCGACGTCAGCTATAAGGTGGTCAAGGACTTCGTGGCCCAGGTCACCGAGCGCTGCGTCGGCGCAGACGTTCTGGACAGTCTCACCCCTGCCCAGCAGATCGTCAAGATCGTCAACGAGGAGCTGGTGCAGCTGATGGGCGGCACCAACGCCAAGCTCACCTTTGCCTCCAAGGGCCCCACCGTGGTGATGATGGTGGGCCTTCAGGGCGCCGGTAAAACCACCAACGGCGCCAAGCTGGCGGGCCTGATGCGCCGCCAGTTCGGCAAGCGCCCCCTGCTGGTGGCCTGCGACGTATACCGTCCCGCCGCCATCACCCAGCTGCAGGTGGTGGGCAAGCAGCTGGATATTCCCGTTTTCGAGATGGGACAGGCCAATCCCGTGCACATTGCCCAGGAGGCCATCAAATACGCCCGGGACCACGGCCACGATATGGTGTTTCTGGACACCGCCGGCCGCCTCCATGTGGACGAGGCCCTGATGAACGAGCTGAAGAACATCAAGGCCAAGGTGCATCCCAACGAGATCCTGCTGGTGGTGGACGCCATGACCGGTCAGGATGCCGTCAACGCAGCCACTGCCTTCGACCAGGCTCTGGGCATCGACGGCGTCATGCTCACCAAGCTGGACGGCGACGCCCGCGGCGGTGCGGCTCTGTCCATCCGGGCCGCCACCGGTAAGCCCATCAAGTTCGTGGGTACCGGCGAAAAGCTGGACATGATCGAGCTGTTCCACCCGGACCGCATGGCCTCCCGTATTCTGGGCATGGGCGACATGCTCACCTTCATCGAAAAGGCCGAGCAGCAGTACGACGAGGAGCAGGCCCGCAAGCTGGAGGAAAAGCTCAAGAAGAACCGCCTGACTCTGACGGACTACATGGAGCAGATGGACCAGCTGCAAAAGATGGGCAACCTGGGCCAGATTGCCGGGATGCTGCCCGGTGACATGGGCAAGCAGCTGGATGCCGCCAACCTGGACGAAAAGCAGCTGGGCCGCACCCGGGCCATCATCCAGTCCATGACCCCTCTGGAGCGGGAGAACCCCTCCATCCTCAACGCCAGCCGCAAAAAGCGCATTGCCGCCGGCTGCGGCATGCAGGTGTCGGATGTGAACCGTCTGCTGAAGTCCTTCGAGATGCTCCAGCAGCTCACCAAATCCATTTCCAAGGGCCGCTTCGGCGGCTTCGGAGGTCCCGGCGGCATGCCCACTCTGGGCAAAGCCAAAAAAGGCAAGCTCCAGGGCTTCGGCCGCAAAAAACGTTTGAAATAAGTGCCCAGGCATTTATATAATTTGAATTCTATTATCATTCTGGAGGAAAAACATCATGGTTAAGATTCGTCTGAGAAGAATGGGTGCCAAGAAGGCTCCTTACTATCGCGTGGTCGTGGCGGATTCCCGTTATCCCCGCGACGGCCGCTTCATTGAGGAGATCGGCACCTACAATCCCTGCGTCTCCCCCGCCGAGATCAAGATCGACGCTGATCGCGCCCGCGAGTGGATCAAGACCGGTGCCCAGCCCACCGATACCGTTCGCGCCCTGCTGAAGAAGGTCGACGTTCTGTAAGGCAGGGGCACCATGAAGGAACTGCTGCTCTACATCGCCAGGAGCCTTGTGGACCATCCCGACCAGGTCACTGTGAACGAGGTGGAAAACGGCGACGAGCTGACGCTGGAGCTGCGCGTGGCCCCCGAGGATATGGGTAAGGTCATCGGCCGTCAGGGCCGCATCGCCAAGGAGATCCGCACCGTGGTGCGCTCCTATGCCCAGCGCACAGGCGTCAAGGCATCCGTTGATATCGTGGACTGACCTCCCGATACCACTGCAATGGCTAAAAAAACAGGACAGGCGTGTGCCTGTCCTGTTTTTTTACGCGTTTTCGTCCAACTTCCGGAAGATGGGCCGCAGCAGCAGGGCCGTCACATAGCTGAGGCTGCTGTATCCCACCAGCACCCACACGATGCTCAGATAAAACCCCACCTCCGGGAGAAACACGCACACCCCCACAGGCACCGCCCAAATGGCCCAGATCAGCAGCATCCGGGGCAGGTGCCCCACCGCCAGCAGCAGGGCATTTTTCATGTGATTGCGCCAGGTGTTTTCATACCGGGCCATCAGCGGAAAAACGAAGGTCATCACCATGGCCGCCAATTGCAGGGCGAACACCGCCATCACCTTCCACAAAAAGGCGTCGTTCAGCCGGGCCACATACAGGTCGAACCCGCACAGAACCGCCACGGCCAGCAGAATCAGCCACACCGGCGTGGCTTTTTTCCAGTTTTCGCCCCAGGCCCGGAAGAATTGCCGGGCCGTGTGGCCGTCCTCCCCGGCGATGACCTTTCCCAGCACCTGATACAGGGCCGCGCAGGACGCGCCCAGGGTCACCACCGGCAGGGAGCACACCAGCCACAGCACGTTCAACACGATCAGGCTCCATACCCGCTCCATACCCCGGGCGAAGGCCCCGTTGGGGTCAAAAAACGACTTCAGCACCGGTCACTCCCCCTTTGCAAGGTCCCGGAACCGGTGGGCTGTCTCCCGTCCCGACAGCACCCGGGCGGCTCCGGCCGCCAGGGCCTCCATCTCGAACTCCCCGGCCATGACCTCCACCGGCGCGATAAAGCGAACCTTTTTCGTCAGATAATCCGCCACATAGGCGGAGCGCGCTATGCCGCCGGTGAGGATGATGCGGTCAATGTCGCCGCCGGCAGCCGCCGCCATAGCGCCGATGGACTTGGCGGCGGTATACAGCATGGCGTCGTACACCAGTCTGGCCCTCTCATCGCCCCGGGCCATGCGCCGCTCCACCTCCATGGCGTCGCTGGTGCCCAGGTGGGCCAGCAGTCCGCCCCGTCCCCGTACCAGCTTCATGACGCCTGCCCGGTCATATTTCCCGGAGAAGCACAGCCCCACCAGCTGCTCGGCGGCGATCCCACCGCAGCGCTCCGGCGCAAACAGCAGCTCGTCATCCCGGACGTTGTCCACCATTTTGCCGCCGATGAACAGCCGCACCGACGCGCCGCCGCCCAGGTGCAGCACGATCAGGCGGCACCGGTCCAAGGGCCTGTGCAGCACCGTTTCCGCGCAGCGAATGGCCATGGCCCGGGTATTCAGGGCGTGCCCCATCATCCGCCGGGGCAGCTCCGGAATCCCGGTGATCCGGGCCATAGGCGGCATCTCGTCCACCGCCACGGGGTCGTATACATAGGCCGGGATGTGCAGCGGCTCCGCCAGGTCCCGGGCCATGACGCAGCCCAGGTTGGAGGCGTGTGCCCCCTGGGTGATGGCGGAGAGATAGCCGATCATGTCCTGGTCCACGGCGAAGGCCCCGCTGGGGCAGGCCGGCAGCATGCCGCCCCGGGCGCACACCGCGTCCAGCCGGGTCAGGTCGAACCCGGCCAGGGCCTGCTCCACGCACCGCAGGCGGAAGGGGGCCTGGTCCATGATGGCTCCAAAGGGGGCCAGCTCCTCTCCGCTGTGGCGGATCGTTTTCTGCATCAAGGGCGTCTGCCCGTGAAACACGGCGATCTTGGTGGAGGTGGAGCCGGGATTGATGACCAGAATGCGGTAATCCATGGCGTCAGCCCTCCTTTCGCCGGGGAAACGTCACCCCGTTGCACTTGAGCAGCATCCGGAAGGGGTAATCCCGGTCCAGATAGTTGCGGCAGTACCAGTCATAGGTGGCCTGGGGCAGGTGGACCAGCTCCGGCGCCTCGCAGCGGAAGCTCTCGAAGGTGTGCCGGTCCCCGGACAGCAGGGCCGCCATCAGCTCCAGCCGTCCCTCCTGCCGCAGCCGCTCCATGCACGCATCCATCACGGCGGCGCAGGCCCGCTCCTCATCGTCGGCCCACAGCTCCTTGTTCCCCAGCCAGAACAGAAATTCCTCCGGGTTCAGGTCCATTTTCGTGGTGATCTGGGACAGCTTGTAAAACCCGGCCCAGTCCCGGTCCCGGAGCACCTGGGTCAGATACTGCACCAGGCCGTCGTCCAGGGCCACGCAGTCCAGCAGCACCTGAAAGGCGTGCTTTCCGGCGTCCGGGTCCGGCTGCGGCTCCTGCGGGGGTTCCTGCTCCCCGTCCCGGCCCAGGAACATGCTTATGGCCGCGTCGGGGTCAAAGCTGTCGTATACCTCCCGGGGGATCTGGGTGCCGTCCTGGGCAGCGCACAGCCGGGCCAGGGTAGGAAAGTCCCCCACCTTCTGCAGCAGCTCCATGCCCCGGGCCACAGGGTCCGTCTCCGTCAGGGTGATACCCTCCGGGGCAGGCCGCTTCCCGTCCATGATCTCGTCGATATATTGCATGCAATAGTCCATCAAGGTCATAAAAAGTTCCTCACTTTGCAGATAACTATCCTAAACTATACCATATCTCCCTCCCCTTTGCAAGGCGCAGCCCCCCTCCCGCATTGACGGAATGTAGGACCAGAGTTTCTCTTAGAGACTTACACTCCTCAATGCCCCGCTGAGATTCAGGACGGCCTCCAGCACGCCGCCGCCTACAGCCAGGGCTTTATCCGACGCGGTGGTGCAATACTCCGGCTTACACCGGGGGTCCACGTCGCCGGACTTCATCCCCTTGAAAACAGGCGTTCCGTCGGCTAAAATCCCACGCAATACGCCGTCAATGGTGCATTTCATGAGTTCTCCGTCCACCTCTCCGGCTATGTCCCCAGCCCGGACCACCGCGCCAATTTCCAGCCTCTGGCAGAATATCCCGTCCGCCGGGGCCCGCAGCACCCGCTCCCCGGCGTATCCGCCGATGAGCCCGGGAATGTTGGTGTTGGGCAGGGCGCTTCCCCGGTAGATCACCCGGCCCAGGGTATGGCCCCGCATGGTCTCCACCACGGCGTGGCAGTCCTCCCCCGCCGTGAAGCCGGGTCCGATGCCGACAACAACCGGCGCATCGTCTATTTTCGTGCCCAGGTTGCGCTTGGCCAGGATGGCATCCACCAGGGCGTCGGGCCGCAGCTGGGCGCGGCAGGCACAGTCCGGGTCCGCCAGCACCGGGATCAGGCCCCGGCGCAGCAAGCTCTCCGCCTCCTCGACGCTGTCCGCCCGACGGGCGGTCACATCCTCCACCGTCATCTCCCCCAGCAGGATAGCCTGGGAAAAGCAGACCGTGCGGCGGATGGCAGTGGGAGCGGGCAGGTCAGTCATGACCACCTGCATCCCGGCCCGGTGCAGCCGCAGGGCAATGCCGGAGGCGATATCCCCGGCGCCGCGAATGAGAACCTTCATGAAAATCCCTCAATTCCCTGTTTTTTACAAGAATAGCATGTTCCGGCCCCACCGTCAAGGTTGACGCAGGAGCCGGAAGCTGATACAATAACGGCATGGAACAGAAATTAACGTACAATCTGACGGTCCGGCTGTTTTCCGACGAGAAATGCTTCGGGCCAGGGGTAGCACAGCTGCTGCACCGGGTGCAGGAGCTGCATTCGCTTCGCGCTGCGGCGATGTCCATCGGCATGGCGTATTCCAAGGCCTGGACGATCCTCAAAAACGCGCAGCAGTCGCTGGGCTTCAAGCTGCTCGATTCCACAACCGGAGGAAAACATGGAGGAGGTGCTCGGCTGACCCCGGAGGGCGAAACCCTGCTTGACGCTTACGACTGCTACTGTGCAAGGCTCCGCACATACGCGCAGGAGCTGTTCAGCGAAACCTTTGACGGCATTCTGCCGCTCTGACGATTCTGATTAGGAGGTCATCTTTTGAACATTCAGTATATCCATCCCGCCGACCAGCTTGTCATGTTCATGCAGCGCATCTATGACAAGGGCCTGACCACCATGTCCGGCGGCAATCTTTCCATCCGCGACACCCAGGGCAACATCTGGATCACCCCTGCCGGGATCGACAAGGGGACGCTGACCCGCAAGGATATCATCTGCGTCCGCCCGGACGGAAGCTGCGAGGGGCCGCACAAGCCCTCGTCCGAGCTGCCGTTCCACGAATCGGTCTACCGTATGCGCCCGGATCTGAACGCCGTGCTGCACGCGCACCCGCCCGCGCTCGTGGCGTTCTCCATCGTCCGCAAGCTGCCCGATCTTGATCTGATCCCGTCCGTGCGCCATATCTGTGAGCAGATGAAGATCGCGACCTACGCCGTTCCCGGCAGCGAGGCGCTGGGCGTGGAGATCGGCAAGGTCTTTTCGCAGGGCTGCGATACGGCGCTGCTGGAAAACCACGGCGTTTGCATCGGCGCGCCGGATATGTTCACGGCGTTCCAGCGCTTTGAAACGCTCAACTATACCGCGACGCTTGAGGTGCTGGCCAGCAAGCTCGGCAAGATCCATTCCCTGCCCGAGAACGCCTACCACATGAGCGAGACGAACGCGCATACCAAGCTGGATGATTTCATCCCCCGTTCGCATACCTCGGAGGAGCTGGCCGCCCGGCGCGACATGATCACGCTCATCCACCGCTCGTATAAAATGGGCCTGTTCACCGCCACACACGGCACGTATTCCGTCCGCCTGTCCGACGGCAGCTTCCTCATTACGCCATTTGGCTTTGACCGCGCGTATCTGGAGGAAGATGATCTTGTCCGCGTCAAGGGCGGCATGAAGGAGCTGGGCAAGACGCCGTCCCGCGCCGTGCTGCTGCACCAGAAAATCTATGAGCAGCATCCCGATGTCGGCGCGATTTTGCTTGCCCATCCGGTCCACGCCATGGCTTTTGCCGTGACCGATGCAGCGTTCGATGCACGCACCATCCCGGAAAGCTATATCCTCCTCCGCGACGTCAAAACGCTGCCGTATGAGGAGATCTACCGGGAGCCGGATAAAATGGCGGCGGAGTTTGACGTATCTCACCCGGTCGCCATCGTGGAAAACGACTGCGTGATCGTCACCGGCAATTCGCTCCTGCAGGCATTCGACCGGCTTGAGGTCATGGAGCTGACCGCCAACTCCATTCTCGATTCCCAGAGCCTCGGCAGCATCGTCCACATCAGCGAGGCAGAGATCGCCGAACTCAAAACCGCGTTCCATCTGGAGGGCTGACAAGTCGCCCTAGGGTGTATCTGAAAACTCATGATGTGACCGGCAGCGAGGGATTTTTGCGTTGCGCAAGACATTTTTTCGCAGGAATACTGACGTATTTCAAGGAAAAATGACGCGGCGCACCGCAAAAAGGCCCGCTGTCCGGGTGCGTTGGGAGTTTTCAGATGCACCCTAGACGAGATCCGCAGTACATACACGTTTGACGTTTCCTGCAAGGGTTCCGTCCCGCAGGCGATCAGGGCGTTTCTGGAAGGCAGCAGCTTCACAGACGTCCTTTCCGGTGCGATCTCAATCGGAGGCGACAGCGACACCATCGCCGCGATTGCCGGCAGCATTGCGGAGGTCATTTATCCGGTCCCGCAGGGCCTGCGGGGCCGCGTGATCGACCGGATGGACAGATTCCTTCTGAATACCATCGTGGAGTCGGTAGACTTCTTATATCGCCGTTTCCCTGCATAAGCGGGCGAGTGCATCCGGATCCGCCGAAGGCCGGTCTGCTATTCGCTTGCCGTGGGCTTCCGGCATTCGTCCGTGATCTCGGCCTTTAATGCGCGCAGCGCGGGCTGCTCCACGTCGCGCGGGTAGGGGAGGGCGGAAAGATCAAATTCGCGGATGGTGCTGTCCGGGTGCATGACGACGATCTTCTGGCCGAGCAGCAGCGCCTCTTCGAGCTGGTGCGTGACAAGGACGATGGTGCGCGGGAGCTTTTTCTGGATGGCGAGCAGCTGCGACTGTAATTCACCGCGCGTCAGAAAGTCCAAAGAGGCAAATGGCTCGTCCATCAGCAGTAGCTGCGCCTGACTGGCCAGCACCCGCGCAAGGCCAAGCCGCTGCTTCATGCCTGTGGAAAGCTCCGCCGGGGTGAGGTCGGCAAAGTCCTGCAGCCCGACGAGGCGCACGAAATCGGCGGCCTTTTCATAGCGCTCCTCCGGCGTCTTGCCCACGCCGCAGGCCATGGCGACGTTGCGCTGCACGTTCGTCCACGTGATGACATACGGGTCCGGGCTGAGAAGCGCGCTGTGCCAGCCCTGCGGCATCTCGATCTGTCCCGCGTCCGGCTGCTCCTTTCCGGCCAGCAGCTTCAAAAGCGTGCTCTTGCCGCAGCCGCTGCGGCCGACGATGACCGTCAGCTGTCCGATGGGGAAACAGACGGAGAGATCGC
>ENA-UERC01001993-UERC01001993.1-human-gut-metagenome-genome-assembly--contig:-NODE-1993-length-10634-cov-6.540968_pt1 | contig 10634 bp, 8 predicted proteins | sample MGYA00242955_ERZ507955 | MGnify/ENA primary metagenome ERZ507955 (study PRJEB26167, sample SAMN06115394) | human gut metagenome | host: Homo sapiens | place: China:Hubei | collected 2016-04-27 | study... | reverse complement strand
CGCTTTCTTTCTTCTTTCGAGTCTGTTCAACATTTCACCCCTTGCTTTCCCGCGGTAAAAGCGTTACGATGGTCAAAGCGGATGCGATTTCAGTTTATTAAGGAGGCAACGAGCATGAAGTTTTCCAGCAAAGCTCTGAAGTGCGGCCTGTCCCCCATGCGTAAGTTCCACCCCTACGCGGTGGCGGCAGAGGCCACGGGCAAGAAGATCTATCACCTGAATATCGGCCAGCCCGACATCGAGACGCCCAAAGCATATTTCGAGGCCGTGCGGCATTTTGACCTGCCGGTGCTGGCTTACGCGCCGTCCCCCGGCATCCCCGAGCTGATCGCCGCCATCCAGAAGTATTACGACGATCTGGGCATGCACTTCGAGACCGGTGATATCCTTATCACCAACGGCGGCAGCGAGGCCCTGCAGATCACCATGAACTGCATCCTGGACGACGGCGACGAGATCCTGATCCCCGAGCCGTTCTATCCCAACTACAACACCATGGCCTACACCTGCGGCGCAAGCATCCACCCCATCCCCACCTCTCCCCATGACGGCTACCACTACGCCGACCGCGCCAAGGTGGAGGCGGAGATCAACGAGCACACCCGCGCCATCATGGTCACCAACCCCGGCAACCCCACCGGCGCCGTGCTGACGCCGGAGGAGATGCGCATGATGGTGGACATCGCCAAGGAGCACGACCTGTTCATCATCGGCGACGAGGCGTACCGCGAATTCGTCTACGCCGGCGAGCCCCTGCAGTCCATGGGCCAGTTCGACGACGCTGCCGAGAACGTCATCGTCATCGACACTGTCTCCAAGCGGTTCTCCGCCTGCGGCGCCCGCATCGGCTGCATGATCTCCCGCAATAAGGAGCTGATGGCGCAGGCCATGAAGTACGCCCAGTGCCGTCTGTCCGTGCCCACCATCGATCAGGTGGCCGCCGCCGCGCTGTACAGCGTGGGCCCCGACTACTTCGCCGCCGTCCGCGAGGAGTATAAGCGCCGCCGCGACACGGTCATCAGGAAGCTCCACGAGATCCCCGGCGTGGTGTGCGAGTGCCCCCGCGGCGCCTTCTACGTCATGGCTGCCCTGCCCGTCGACGATGCCGACGCCTTCCAGAAGTGGCTGCTGGAGGAGTTTGACGACAACGGCGATACCGTGATGTTCGCCCCCGGCGAGCCCTTCTACGCCACCCCCGGCAAGGGCAGGAACGAGATCCGCATTGCCTACGTGCTGAAGCAGGCGGATCTGGAGCGTGCCATGGACCTGCTGGCCAAGGGCATCGCCGCCTACAACGCCCGCTGACTTTCAGACAACTCCCCGCCCCGGCGGGGAGTTGTGTTTTCCGCTCCGCTGTGGTACAATACCCCTGTATGAGCAAAAAATTTCCGAAAAGGAGCTTTTTTATGAACGAAGAACTGAAAAACATCCTGAGCCGTGTGGATCACACGCTGCTGAGCCAGACCGCCACATGGGCAGAGATCCGGGCCATCTGCGACGACGGCGTGAAGTACGGCTGCGCCAGCGTCTGCATCCCCGCCAGCTACGTGAAGCAGGCGGCGGAGTACGTGGACGGCAAGATCGCCGTGTGCACCGTCATCGGCTTCCCCAACGGCTACGACACCACCGCCGCCAAGTGCTTCGAGGCCGCCGACGCCGTGAAGAACGGCGCATCTGAGATCGATATGGTCATCAACATCGGCTGGGTGAAGGACGGCCTGTACGATCAGGTGCTGGACGAGATCAAACAGGTGAAGGCCGCCTGTAACGGCAAGCTGCTGAAGGTCATCGTCGAGACCTGCATGCTGACCGATGCCGAGAAGATCGAGATGTGCCGCGTGGTCAGCGAGTCCGGCGCGGACTACATCAAGACCTCCACCGGCTTCGGCGGCGGCGGAGCCACCCGTGAGGACGTGGCGCTGTTCAAGGCCCACGTGGCCCCTCACGTGAAGATCAAGGCAGCCGGCGGTATTGCCAATTTGCAGGACGCCGAGGACTTCGTGAAGCTGGGCGCCGACCGTCTGGGCACCAGCCGTATCGTCAAGGCCGTGAAGGCCATGGAACAGAAATAAGGAGGAATCACTATGCCTACCCCCCATAATAACGCCGTCAAGGGCGATTTTGCCAAAACCGTTCTCATGCCCGGCGACCCCCTGCGGGCCAAATTCATCGCCGAGACCTTCCTGACCGACCCCAAGCTGGTGAACAACGTCCGCGGCGTGCAGGGCTACACCGGCACCTACAAGGGCGTTCCCGTTTCCGTTATGGCCAGCGGCATGGGCATGCCCTCCATCGGCATCTATTCCTATGAGCTGTACACCCAGTACGACGTGGAGAACATCATCCGCGTGGGCAGCGCCGGCGCCATGCGTGCCGATTTGGAGCTGGGCAGCGTGGTGGCCGGACAGGGCGCCTGCACCAACTCCAGCTTCGCCGACCAGTACGAGCTGGGCGGCAGCTTCGCACCTATCTGCGACTTCGATCTGCTGATGGCGGCCGTGGACGCTGCCCGTGAGCTGGGCGTGAAGATGCCCGTGGGCAACCTGTACTCCTCCGATACCTTCTACGACGCCGCCGGCCGCAACATGCGCTACGCCAAGATGGGCGTCATGGCGGTGGAGATGGAGGCCGCCGCCCTGTACTGCACCGCCGCCTACACCGGCAAGCGGGCGCTGGCCATCTGCTCCATCTCCGACAATCTTATCACCGGCGAAGAATTGTCCGCCGACGAGCGACAGACCACCTTCACCAACATGATGAAGATCGCGCTGGAGATCGCTGCTAAAATGGACAAACAGTGAATTTTCTGTGACAAGCGGGCTTTTGTGCGCAGTTTGCGCACAAAAGCCCGCTACTTGCGGAATGTGCTAAAATAAGGCTTGCTTTTACCGTAAGCACCTGTTAGAATAACGGTGTATGGCGGTCAAGCCATGCGAAATCACTCCTGCCCAACAGGCGGGAGAACTATGAAGAAAGGTAGATTAAGCACATGAAAAAGTTTCTTGCTCTGATTCTGGCTCTGGTCATGGCGCTGTCCCTGGTCGCTTGCGGCGGCGGCAACACCGCTGATGACAACCAGAACACCGATGGCAACGACAACCCCGATGCCACCACCTACAAGGTCGCTATGATCACCGACTACGGCGATATCACCGACCAGTCTTTCAACCAGACCACCTACGAGGCCTGCAAGGAGTACTGCGAGGCCGGCGGCCTGGAGTTCAAGTACTTCAAGCCCGTGGGCGACAACACCGCTGACCGTGTCGCCATGATCGAGAGCGCCATTGACGAGGGCTTCAACATCATCGTGATGCCCGGCTACGCCTTCGGCGGCGCTATCGTCGAGGCTGCTCCCAAGTACAAGGATGTCAAGTTCGTGGCTCTGGACGTCTCCAAGGGCGACTATCTGGAAGCTGGTGTCGGCGCTGCCGGCGAGACCTATGACTACGAACCCGACAACTGGGATCTGGCCAAGTACGCTGACCTGAGCAACGTCTATACCATGATCTATCAGGAAGAGCTGTGCGGCTACATGGCTGGTTACGCCACCGTGAAGATGGGCTACACCAAGCTGGGCTATGCCGGTGGTATGGCTGTTCCCGCCGTTATCCGCTATGGTTACGGCTTCGTCCAGGGTGCTAACGCTGCCGCCAAGGAGCTGGGCGCCACTGTCGAGATGAAGTACATCTACACCAACACCTTCTCCCCCGATGCCAGCATCACCGCTGCCATGGATACCTGGTACGCTGACGGCACTCAGGTCGTGTTCGCCTGCGGCGGCGGCATCTATGTCTCCATCGCTGAGGCCGCCAAGAAGGCCAACGCCAAGATCGTCGGCGTCGACGTCGACCAGGCTCCCATCATTGACGCTCTGGCCAACGAGGATACCACCATCACCTCCGCTATGAAGGGTCTGGCCTCCTCCACCAAGGCTGCTCTGAAGGGCATCATCGAGGACGGCAAGTGGGACGAGCTGGCTGGCAAGATCGACAATCTGGGTCTGGTCTCCGGCACTGATATGGACGCCAACTATGTCGGTATCCCCACCGGTGACGGCACCGCTTGGTGCGACACCTTCACCACCGACGATTACGCCGCTCTGGTGGCCTCCCTGTTCGATGGCACCATCGTTGTTGACAACGACACCAAGAAGGCTCCCGCTGACTTCGCCACCGACATCACTCTGACCGATCTGGGCACCCTGAACTAACAGAGCTCCCCGTCGTACAGACGCGATACAGTCTATTAAGCTATAAAAAGTACGCGGCCTAAGGCTGCGTACTTTTTTTGCATGTTTCCCAAAAATACTTTGCTTTACGCCGTCCGTTATAGTATACTATATATGTTAATCTGTGGTTTCCGTCCCCGCACACAGCGAAACGCGGCGGGCCATAAAAACGGAAGGAGGGCGAAACATCTTGGGATCACCGTATGCCATTGAGATGCTCAACATCACCAAACGATTCCCCGGTATTATCGCCAACGACAACATTACGCTTCAGCTCAAAAAGGGCGAGATCCATGCCCTGCTGGGCGAAAACGGCGCAGGCAAATCCACGCTCATGAGCGTGCTCTTCGGTCTGTACCAGCCCGAGGAGGGCGTCATCAAAAAGGATGGACAGGTCGTGTCCATCAAGGACCCGAACGATGCCAACGCGCTTGGCATCGGCATGGTCCACCAGCACTTCAAGCTGGTGGAATGCTTCACCGTGCTCGACAACATCATCATGGGCGTGGAGCCCACGAAGCACGGCTTTCTGCAAAAGGCCGAGGCCCGCGAAAAGGTCCTCGCCCTGAGCGAGAAGTACGGCCTGCACGTTGACCCCGACGCGCTCATTGAGGACATCACCGTCGGTATGCAGCAGCGCACCGAGATCCTCAAGATGCTCTACCGCGAAAACGAGATCCTGATCTTCGACGAGCCGACCGCTGTCCTCACCCCGCAGGAGATCGACGAGCTCATGCAGATCATGCGCAACCTCGCCGCCGAGGGCAAGAGCATCCTCTTCATCTCCCACAAGCTCGCCGAGATCATGGCGGTCGCGGACCGCTGCTCGGTGCTGCGCAAGGGCAAGTACATCGGCACGGTCGAAACGGCCAACACCACGATGGAGGAGCTGTCGGCGATGATGGTCGGCCGCAGCGTCAGCTTCCATGTGGACAAAAAGCCCGCCGAGCCGGGCGAGGTCGTCCTCGAGGTCGAGGGCATGACCATGGCCTCCAAGCTCCACAAGAACAATGCCGTCAAGAACGTTTCGCTCAAGGTCCGCCGCGGCGAGATCGTCTGCCTTGCCGGCATCGACGGCAACGGCCAGACGGAGTTCGTCTACGGTCTGACCGGCCTGGAGCCGCTCGTTTCCGGCTCCGTCAAGCTCTGCGGTAAGGACATCACCCATGCGTCCATCCGCCAGCGCAGCGTGATGGGCATGAGCCACATCCCTGAGGACCGTCACAAGCACGGCCTTGTGCTCGACTATTCGCTCGAGGACAACATGGTGCTCCAGCGCTACTTTGAGCCGGAGTTCACCGACAAGGCGGGCTTCCTGCGCCGCAGGAACATCCGCACCTACGCCGAAAAGCTCATCGATCAGTACGATGTCCGTTCCGGTCAGGGCCCGATCACCATTGCCCGCAGCATGTCCGGCGGCAACCAGCAGAAGGCCATCGTCGCCCGCGAGATCGACAAGGATCCCGAGCTGCTCGTCGCCGTGCAGCCGACCCGCGGTCTGGACGTCGGCGCCATCGAATACATCCACCGCCAGCTCGTCGCGCAGCGCGACGAGGGCAAGGCGGTCCTGCTCGTGAGTCTGGAGCTGGACGAGGTCATGGACGTGCCCGACCGCATCCTCGTGATGTACGAGGGCGAGATCGTCGGCGAGCTCGACCCGAAAAAGACCACGCAGGAGGAGCTGGGCCTCTACATGGCAGGCGCGAAGAGAGATGAGGTGAAGGCATGAAAAAGAATATTTTCAAAAGCGGCGGCTTCCAGTCGCTGCTGGCCTCCCTCCTGTGCATCGTGCTGGGACTGTTCCTCGGCTACCTTGTGCTGCTGCTCATCAATCCCGCGGGTGCGGGCGAGGCCATTCTTACGGTCATCAAGAACTTTATGACCTACAACCGCCCCGCCTCACAGCTGAAATATTTCGGCAATACGCTCGTCAAGACCGCGCCGCTGCTGATGTGCGCGCTGGCGATCCTGTTTGCCTACAAGGTGGGCCTCTTTAACATCGGTGCAGCCGGACAGTACTGCGCCGGCGTGGCGCTGAGCCTGTACGCGGCGCTCGGCCTCGGCTGGAGCTGGCTTCCGTGTATGCTGCTCGCCATTTGCGGCGGCGCGATCCTCGGCAGCATTTCCGGCCTGCTCAAGTCCTACTGCAACGTCAACGAGGTCATTTCCGGCATCATGCTCAACTGGATCGTGCTGTATCTGACCAATATGCTCCTCACCACGGTGAAGGAGGACGCCAGCCCCTACACCAAGGTGCTCGCACACATCAACGAATCCGCCGTGCTGCCCTCGCTGGGGCTCGGCGCGCTGTTCAACAACAACCAGTACGTCGGTCTCGCGATCCCGCTGTCCGTGCTGATGGCGATCCTCGTGTGGGTCGTGCTGGAAAAGACGAAGTTCGGCTATGAGCTCAAGGCCACCGGCTACAACAAGAATGCCGCCAAATACTGCGGCATGGCGGAAAAGCGCAACGTCATTCTCAGCCTTATGATCTCCGGCGCGCTCGCCGGCATGGGCGCGGCGATGCTCTATCTCACCGGCTATGAGCAGTGGCAGTGCTCCACCTCCTCCGTCCCCGCGATGGGCTTCAACGGCATCGCCGCGGCCTTCCTCGGCGGATTGAACCCCATCGGCACCGTGCTCGCCTCGTTCTTCATCCAGCACATCACGGCGGGCGGCGCGTATGTGGATAAGTCCATGTACTGCGCGCAGATCTCCGATCTGATCTCGGCGCTCATTATCTATCTCTGCGGCTTCGTGCTGTTCATGAAGCACGCGATGAATTCCTACGCGGCCAAGCGTGAGGAGAAGGCGGCATTGAAAGCCAGGGCAGCCGAAGCGCAGGCCCGGGCCGAAGCCGGGAAAGGAGGCGATCAGTAATGGTACTGCTGCTGCAATACACCCTGATCTTTGCTTCCGTGCTGATCCTGGTCGCCCTCGGCGGCTGCTTCGCGGAGCACTCCGGCGTCATCAACCTCGGCCTTGAGGGCATTATGATCATGGGCGCCCTCGGCGGCGCGCTGGCGATGCGCTACATTTCGCCCAATGTGCCCGCCATCGTGATGATCCTCGGCGTTCTGGCTATTTCGGCGTTGGTCGGCATGATCTATTCCTGTCTGCTGGCCGTGGCCTGCATCAACTTCAAGGCGGACCAGACGCTTGTCGGCACCGCGCTGAACCTGCTCGGCACCGCGGGCGCGACGGTCATCGTCAAGGCCATCAACACCGCGGCGAATCCCGACGACGTTTCCTCCATCGTGCAGTATGCCGGTGCGAAGAAGGCGTTCACCGTCAATCTCGGCTCGTTCGAGTTCAGCTGGTTCATGCTCGTGACCGCGCTGCTGCTCGCCGCGTCCTACGTCCTGCTCTATAAGACCCGCTTCGGCCTGCGCCTGATGGCGTGCGGCGAGCATCCGCAGGCGGCGGACAGCGTGGGCATCAACGTCTACAAGATGCGCTGGGCGGGCGTGCTGATCTCCGGCTTCCTCGGCGGCATCGGCGGCATCGTGTTCATCACCGCCGGCGTTTCCGAATGGCGCTTTGAGTACGGCGTGGCAGGCTTCGGCTTCCTGTCCCTCGCGGTCATGATCTTCGGACAGTGGAAGCCCCAGCGCATCGCGCTCGCGGCGCTCCTCTTCGGCCTGTTCCGCGCGCTCTCGAATGTCTACATGGGCTTTGGCTTCCTCACGGCGATGAACATTCCCAGTCCGGTGTACAACATGATGCCCTACATCATCTCCCTCATCGTGCTGGCGTTCACCTCCAAGCGTTCCCGCGCTCCCAAGGCGGAGGGCATCCCCTACGACAAGGGCCAGCGCTGAGAATCCATCAACACAGCAAAAAAGCAGCGGCTGCGATGCAGCCGCTGCTTTTTATCCGTCGCTTCCGTTTACCATGCATGCTTGGTACGGGATTGCGCCTCGGTCATGCCGAAGAAGCTCATATCCACGCGCGTGCCCTGATCGCCCCAGGTCGTGTCAATGTGGTAGGTTGTGCCGTCGAGCTTCGCGACGGTCCAGATGTGGTCGGTGTTCATAAGCGCGGTGCACTCGATGCCCTCGAGCCGCAGCAGAAGGTCGTATGCTCCCGTGTAGCCGTCGCAGACGGCTACGCCGTCCACCAGTGCGCTATAGGCCAGATGGCTCAGAGAACTGCTGGAGACGATCCCCTCGTCGTAGACACAGTTGTTGCAAAGCCAGACGTAGTAGGCCCGCGCCAGCTCATACTGCGTCATGTCGCCCGTCAGATAGCCGCTCTCCCACAGCGCGTCGTGGACGAGAATTGCGCGGGCGAGCGTCTCCTCACGGTATTTTTTGAGCTGCGCGCCGTCACAGGCTGTCGAGGAGAAGGTCAGCAGCACCTTGCCGGAGGAATAGCTGCGGCAGGAGGTGGAGTTGTACATCTGCTCGCAATGGCGCTTGACGCCGACCGTAAAGGCGCGGGTGAGCTTTGCGACCCCCTCGTTGGTCAGCGCACGGTCGTATTGCAGAGTGATGCTGTCGGCGCCGTCGTGGAGCATCTTTCGGATCAGCGCGTCGATGGCGTTGGCGTCGTCGGCTGCCGACGCGGCGGAGACCTCGGCAGGCGCCGCGATCAGGTCGCCCCAGGTCGTACCGGCGGCGGAGCGATAGGAAAGACTTTGCCACGAGAGCGTCAGGCGCGCGGACGGCTCGACCATGCGCACGACCAGCGCCGCGAGCTCGCTACGCTTGAGCGTATCATTCGGATGGAAGGAGCCGTCTTCGTCCACGCCGCCCACGATGCCCCATTTGTAGAGCCGGAGAATATCGCTCTGATAGGGCGTGTAATCGTCCACATCGGTGATGCGGCGGTGCGAGGCATAGCCGACGGTCACGGCCTCGGCGTTGCGCTCGTCGTAGCACTCCGCGCTGAGCGCGGAGGCCAGCACGCCTGCCATCTGCGCGCGTGTCGCGGCCTCCGGATAGTGGCCGTCAAGCTCGTCGCCGAGGCATTTCTCAGCCTTGAGATAGCGCACATAGGGCTGGTACCAAGCCTCGCCGGCTGCTGCCGCGGGGATCGCCGCACCGCGCTCAAGCGCGTGCAGCCGCGCGGCAAAGGTCACCAGCTCGGCAATGGTGACGCTCCCCTCCGGCGCGTAAGCGCTGCTGCTCACGCCCTCGGTCAGACCGTATTCGTACAGCGCAGCGACGGCGTCGTGATACCACGCCGAGGCGTCCACATCCGTGAAGCGCCCGTCGTAGCTTCGCGTGCGCGCAAAGGGGGAGAGCGTGTCCGCCTTCTCCGCCGAAGGAGCGGGCGCGGGGACGTCCGCTGTCACGTCCTCCGCCTGCGCGGCGGTGGAGAGCAGCAGGGTAAAGATGCAGAGGAAAAGCAAAAGCCGTTTTTTCATGGTGCTTACTCCTTATCTCGTCAGGGGACGAGGATATCCATATCCTCCAGCGTGAGCGCCTCATTGTAGGGATTGAGGGCCTCGTTGACCAGGTCGCAGGTCGCCTGCGCGTCGAGCACATAGACCGACTGCTTGTTGTAATAGCCGGAGCCGTCGCCGGGGAGCGTGGCAAAGTGGATGTTTTCGGTGCCGATGTTCAGCGCCTCGTTGCCGAGCCAGACGAGGTTGCCGGTCGTGAGGTCGGTCTTGACGTAGGTGTAGAAAATATCCACCAGCGCGGGGATGTTCTTGACGTTGCCGATCTGCAGCAGCTGCTTGGCGACCGCCTTGAGGAAGGCCTGCTGGGTGCCGATGCGGCCGATGTCCTCCGTGCCGTAGCCGGTGCCGTCGTTGTTGTGGCGGAAGCGGACGACCTCCATCGCCTCTTGCCCGTTGAGATGGCGCGGGCCTTTGGTGAAGTGAATGTGCAGGTCCTGATAGGGGTCGTCATAATCCATGTTGATGGGAATGTCAAAATCCACGCCGTCGATCTGATCGACCAGCGCGATGAAGCCCTTGAGATTGACCGTGACATAGAAATCAACCGGTATGCCGAGCAGGTTTTCGATCTGCTCCATCAGCAGCTCCGTGCCGCCCTTGGCGTAGGCGAAGTTGAGCTTGTTGTTGCGGTATTCGTTGTGCAGCAGCGTATCGCGCGGGAGACTCACAAGGTCGATGCGCTTGTTCGGCACGTCGAAGCGGACGAGGATGTTCGTGTCGCTGCCGCCGTTGTCGTCGTCAAGCCCGGAGACGAGAATGTTGTAGCAGTATTTGCGGCGTGTACGGCCCAGAGCGTCGGGCTCGTCCGTGTCGGTCCGGTCGGCGTCCGCGCTTGCCGTGCCGTCCGGCGTTACAACAGGCTTGTCCGTGTCAAGCTCGGGCGCGCGAAAGACATATTTGACCGTCGCAAACACAGCGGTCGATAAAAAGAGCAGGGATAACAGTGTGACCACAAGGTGCTCGGGGCGGCGCTTCGCGGGATTTTTTTTCTGCATG
>ENA-UERC01001990-UERC01001990.1-human-gut-metagenome-genome-assembly--contig:-NODE-1990-length-10644-cov-4.917479_pt1 | contig 10644 bp, 7 predicted proteins | sample MGYA00242955_ERZ507955 | MGnify/ENA primary metagenome ERZ507955 (study PRJEB26167, sample SAMN06115394) | human gut metagenome | host: Homo sapiens | place: China:Hubei | collected 2016-04-27 | study... | reverse complement strand
CAGTCTGTCAATAGAAAAAAGGGGCAGGGAATGCAAAATTTGCACTCCCTGCCCCTTTCAATATGTCGCAGACCTTCGCCGCTTTTTGGAAGGCTTAAAGCCTCGTGATGACCGGCAGCACCATCGGGCTTCTCTTCGTCGCCTTAAAAAGATAGTTGCTCACCGCGCTGCGGATCGCGCCCTTGAGTTCGTTCAGGTCGCGCCCGCGCTTGCCGCGGTAGGCCTCCGCCGTGGACATCGTGAGGTTTCTGAGGTCCTGCAGCAGCTCCTCGGAATCCTTGACGTAGATAAAGCCGCGCGTGATGATCTCCGGCTCGGCCAGAAGGTCGCCGTTCTGCGCGGAGATCGGCAGCACGACGACGACCATGCCGTCTTCCGCCAGATGCTTGCGATCGCGCAGCACGACCGCACCGACGTCGCCGACGCCGTAGCCGTCGACAAACACCTCGCCCGCGGGCGCATAACCGGGCACGCACTTCATCGAGCGCGCGCCGATCTCGACGGCGTCGCCGTTGTCGCAAATCACAATATTCTTGCGGTCCATGCCCATCTGGAGAGCGAGATCCTTGTGCAGCTGGAGCATGCGCTGCTCGCCGTGCACGGGGATGAAATACTTGGGCTTTGTCAGCGCGTGGATGATCTTGAGCTCCTCCTGACACGCATGGCCCGAAACGTGCAGCATGTCCGCGCGGTCGTAGATGACCTCAACGCCCTTGCGGAAGAGCTCGTTGATGACACGCGAGACGGTGTTCTCGTTGCCGGGGATGGCGCTCGCCGAGATGATGACGCGGTCGCCGGGGCCGACCTCGATCTGCTTGTGCTGGGAGAACGCCATGCGGTACAGGGCGGACATCTCCTCGCCCTGCGAGCCGGTGGTGACGATGACCTGCTTTTCCAGCGGCATCGACTTGATCTTGTTGATGTCGACCACGGTGTTTTTCGGCGGCTTCATGTAGCCGAGGTCCATGGCGACCTTTGTCACGTTTTCCATGCTGCGGCCCGTGACGGCGACCTTGCGCCCGCACTCCGCTGCGGCGTCCATGATCTGCTGAATGCGGTGGACGTTGGAGGCGAACGTCGTGACGATGATGCGCTGCTTGCAGCCCTGGAACAGGCGGTTGAAGGTCCTGCCCACCGTGCGCTCACTCATCGTGTAGCCCGGGCGCTCAACGTTCGTCGAATCCGCGAGCAGCGCCAAAACGCCCTGCTTGCCGAGCTCGCCGAAGCGGGCAAGGTCGATGACCTCGCCGTCGATGGGCGTCGAGTCGATCTTGAAGTCGCCCGTGTGGACAACGGTGCCAAGTCCTGTGTGGATGGCAAACGCGACAGAGTCCGCGATGGAGTGGTTCACGTGGATGAACTCCACGCTGAACTTGCCGGCCTTGACGGTCATGCCGCTTTCCACCGTGACGATCTTCGTCGATTTGAGAAGGCCGTGCTCTTCGAGCTTTAAGCGGATGAGGCCCGCGGTCAGGCGCGTGCAGTAGATGGGAATATTCACCTTTTTGAGGATGTAGGGCACGGCGCCGATGTGGTCCTCGTGCCCGTGGGTGATGAACATGCCGCGGATGCGGTTCTTGTGCTTGACAAGATAGCTCACGTCGGGGATGACGCAGTCGATGCCGTACATGTCGTCGCCGGGGAAGGCCATGCCGCAGTCGACCACGATGATCTCGCCGCCGTATTCGTAAACGGTCATATTCTTGCCGATCTCATTGAGACCGCCGAGGGGGATGATTTTTAACTGTTCAGCCAATGCTGGATCAACTCCTTTTGATTCGTTTCACAATAGAATAACGATAGATTTGTTTTGATTTTGTCATGTGCGTCCGGGCCAAAAAGCGCAAAGCATTGGAGACGTCCGTACTCTCACTTCGCCCTGCTTCACGAAGCGATCGCACCTGCGGCGCCTTTTGGATCCCTATGGACTTTCTATGAGAACCGCGAAAATGCGGTCAAAACCCGTTGTCGCGGAGGCTCTTGCGCGTATTTTTCCAGCGCGGCCATCCGCTATTACGGGATAGTATAGCACGTTTTCCACCAAAAGTATACCACATTTTTTGTCGACGCCGAAAAATAAAATATTGATATTGTATCCGCCCGCCCCGCCGTGTTATAATGAAATGGATTATTCCCGCGGTTTGCCGCAGTAATGTCGATCATAACGGGAGGGCAGCTTCATTATGCGGAACAAAAAGATCAGCAAACTGGTAGACCCCAGCTTCCGGCTCTACTTTCTTGTCGGCTTTCTCTTTGCCGCCGTCACGGTGCGCGTGAGCATCCCGCTCGCGATCTGCGAGGCTGCGGCGATGGCGTTTCTCTGGTGGTACTTCCGCCACACGGCGCAGAAGCGCCGCGAGGGCATCCGCCAGTACATCGACGACGTGACCGACGACATGACCACCGCCGACAAGGCCTCGATGCTCTCGGCCCCGTTCGCGATGATGGTCTTCCGCCCCGACACGCAGGAGATCCTATGGAGCAATGACAGCTTCATGCAGCTCACTGGCGTGCGCGAGGATATCTTTGACAACCGCATCGACGATATTCTCCCCGATTTTCCGACACACTGGCTGCTCGAGGGTAAAAGCGAGTGCCCCGAAACGGTGGTGATGGGCGGGCGCCACTTCCGCGTGTTCGGCAATCTGAGCCATCCCTCCTCCCGCCGCGGCGGACAGAGCCTTCTTGCCACAACGTACTGGACGGACGTGACCGAGCAGGACTCGCTGCGCGAGGAGAACGAGAGCCGCCGCCCCATCGTCTCGGTCATCGTGATCGACAACTACGAAGAGCTGATGAAGGCTGGCAGCGAGGCATCGCGCAGCGCGGTGCTCGCCGCCATCGACGAAAAGATCAGCACATGGCTCAAGGATTCGCACAGCCTGCTGCGCAAATTCGATCGTAACCGCTACGTGCTCGTCACGACCGAGCAGGAGTATCAAAAGCTGCTTGAGGGTAAATTCTCCGTGCTCGACGCGGTGCGAAGCGTCGTCACTGAGGACGGCGTCGCCGCAACGCTCTCGATCGGCGTGGGCAAGGACGTGGATGACTACGAAACGCTCTATCAGAACGCCATGCTCTCGATCGAAATGGCGCTCTCGCGCGGCGGCGACCAGGTCGTCGTGCGCAACCGCCTTGACTTTGAATTCTACGGCGGCAAGGCCAAGTCCCCCGAAAAGCGCACGAAGGTCAAATCCCGCGTGATGGCCAACGCCCTCGGCGAGCTCATTTCCGACGCAGGCCAGATCTTCGTCATGGGCCACGCGCACGCGGACATGGATGTGGTCGGCGCAGCGGCCGGCATCTGCTGCATCGCGCGCAAGCGCGGCAAAAAGGCGCAGATCGTCATCGACATGGAGGACAACGTCGCAAAGCCGCTGCTCAGTAAGCTTGCGGCTCTTCCGGAATACAAGGACGCCTTTATCTCCGGCAACGACGCGTTCATCTCCGCCCAGCCGGGCGCGCTGCTCGTCGTGGTGGACACGAACCGCCCCGACCTTGTCGAATCCGAGCAGCTGCTTGATGCGTGCAACCGCGTGGCGGTCATCGACCACCACAGAAGAGCCGCGAATTATATCGAATCCGCCGCGCTCAACTTCCACGAGCCCTACGCCTCGAGCGCGTCCGAGCTCGTGACGGAGCTTTTGCAATACCTCGCCGACCCGACCGATTTACTTCGCGCGGAGTCCGAGGCGCTGCTCGCGGGCATCGTGCTCGACACGAAGAACTTCACGATGCGCACCGGCGGGCGCACGTTTGAGGCCGCCGCGTTCCTGCGCCGCGCGGGCGCGGACACGTCGGACGTACAGCGACTCTTCCAGAGCGACCTTGCCGGCATGGTCGAGCGCTATGACATCATCCGTCACGCCGAGCTCGTGCACGGCGACATCGCCGTGGCCGCGGTTGAAAAGGAGATCGACCGCGTGACCGCCGCCAAGGCGGCCGACGAGCTTCTGACGCTCTCCGGCATTCACGCCTCGTTCGTGCTGTTCAAGAACGGCACGGGCGTGAACCTGTCCGCGCGCTCGCTCGGTGAGATCAACGTACAGTTCATTATGGAAAAACTCGGCGGCGGCGGCAACTCTACTACCGCCGGCGGCCAGGTGGCCGATGCCAGCGTCGACGAGGTGCGGGCGCGTCTGCTCAACGCCATCGACGAATATATGGAAGAGTGACGCTCTTCCCCACAACGTAAATCACCCCACAAGGAGGAAACAGATATGAAAGTCATTTTAACGCAGGATGTGAGAGGTCAGGGCAAAAAGGGCCAGCTCATCGACGCAGCCGAGGGCTATGCAAGAAACTTCCTGCTGCCCCGCAAGCTCGCCGTGCTCGCCACGGCTGACGCCATCAACACCATGAACCTGAAGGAAAAGGCCCGCCGCGCCGAGGAGGCCGCGAACCGTCAGGCCGCCGTCGAAATGGGCGGCAAGCTCAAGAACGTGACCGTCAAGCTCACGGCCAAGGGCGGCAAGGAGGGCAAGCTCTTCGGTGCCATCACGAGCAAGGAAATTTCCGAGGGCCTTGCGAGCCAGTTCCAGCTCGACGTGCCCAAGCAGAAGATCGTGCTCGACGAGCCCATCAAGGCCTTCGGCACCTACGAGGTCAAGGCCAAGCTCGGCTACGAAGTGAGCGCCAGGTTCTCCGTCAGCGTGAGCGAGGAGTAAGGCGCAAGATTACGCAATTAAGGAGGTCTTCTCGTGGAAGATATCTTCTACCGGCAGATGCCTCATTCGCTCGAGGCCGAGCAGTCCGTGCTCGGCTCGATGCTCATCGACGCAAACTGCGTCAAGGACGTGATGGAGCAGCTCCGTCCCGATGATTTCTACTTAAAGCAGAACCGCGAGATCTTCGAGACGATCTACTCCATGTTCGTCTACTCCAAGCCCATCGACGGCGTGACCGTCGCGGGCGAGATGGAGAAAAACGGCACCTATGAGGAAAGCACGACGCGCCCGTACCTCGCCCAACTGATGGACGTGACGCCCACGAGCGCAAACGTGATGGAATACGTCGGCATCGTACGCGACAAGGCGCTGCTGCGCGCGCTCTATACCGTGGCGGGGGAAATTTCCACCATGGTGCAGGACGGCACAGGCGGCGCGTCCAGCGTGCTCGACGCGGCGGAGCAGAAAATTTACGCCGTGCGCCGCGGGCGCAGCGCGCAGAGCATGGCGAGCATCGGGGTTGTTTTGCAGGGCGTTCTCGACCATTTGAGCGAGCTGAGCGCTAACGGCGGCAAAACGCTGCCCGGCCTCCCCACGGGCTTTGGCGTACTGGACGACAAGATGAATGGTCTCAACAAATCGGACCTTGTGCTGCTGGCCGCACGTCCCGGTATGGGTAAGACGAGTATGGCGCTGAACCTTGCGCTGAATGTCGCGCGCTCAAGCGGGCAGGCCGTGGCCGTGTTCTCGCTCGAAATGTCGCGCGAGCAGCTCGTGACGCGTATCTTATCGAATCAGGCGACGGTCGAGAACCAGCGTCTCGTGACGGGCAACCTGCGTGAGCAGGACTGGGTCAACATCGCAAACGCCGCATCTGTCCTCTCGGGGCTTGACATTCTCATTGACGACAATCCGCTGCTCACCGTTGCGGACATGAACGCCAAGTGCCGCCGTATCGACAATTTAGGTTTGGTAGTCATCGACTACTTGCAATTGATGGCGTCCTCCGGCACGAAGGGCTACAGCGGCGAGAGCCGCCAGCAGGTGGTCAGCGATATTTCCCGTATGCTCAAGATCATGGCAAAGGAGCTTCAGGTCCCCGTGCTGTGTCTTTCCCAGCTCTCGCGTGCGAACGAAAAGCGCGAGGATAAGCGCCCCATGCTCTCCGACCTTCGTGAATCGGGCGCTATCGAGCAGGACGCGGATATCGTCATGTTCCTGTACCGCGACGATTATTACAACGAGGACTCGGAAAAACGCAACATCGCCGAGTGCATCATCGCCAAGAACCGCCACGGCGAAACCGGCAAGGTCGAGCTCGCCTGGTCGCCGCAGTATACGACGTTCTCGTCGCTCGACTACCGGCATGAAGAGGACTGAGCTGCCGCGCGCGGAAGCACTCTGCGCGCGCTATCTCGACAAGAACCGGCCCGTGCTCGCCGCCGTGTCCGGTGGTTTGGACTCGATGTGTTTACTGCATTTTCTGCGTGGGGAGGGGTATGACGTCTCCTGTGCGCACTTCAACCACCAGCTTCGCGGCGAAGAGGCTGCGCGTGACGAAGACTTCGTCCGCGCGTGGTGCGAAAAAGAGGGCATTCCTTTCTATCTGGGCACCGGTGACGTGCGTGCCCACGCGCGCGCAACCGGCAAATCGGAAGAGGAAGCTGCGCGCGACCTGCGCTACGCCTTTCTCCGTGAAACAGCGCAAATGCCCGGCGCCCAGATCGCGCTGGCACACCATGCGGACGACAACGCGGAAACGGTGCTCTTAAACTTCGTCCGCGGGACGGATCTGCGCGGCCTGTGTGGTATGCGGCCCAAGCAGGGCGACATTGTCCGCCCGTTTTTGGAGCAGACGCGAGAAGAGCTCGTCACCTATGCGCGCGCTCACAACATCCCGCATGTCGAGGATCACACGAACGCGGACCCGAACGCCGCCGCACGGAACTACCTGCGGCTTGAAATTCTGCCGCGGCTCAGGGAGCTCAATCCCCGCGCGCCTCAGCATATCGCCACAACGGCGCGTTCATTGACTGCGCTCGACGATGCGCTTGAGCAGGCGGCGGAAGCCGCACTTTCCCATGCAAAAGCGCAGGACGGCGGTATTTCGCTGTCGCTGGACTGCTTTCTTGCCGCCGATGAAGTCGTGCAGCCACGTATCCTGCTGCACTTGGCCGACGCGCTCGGCCTCGGGCGCAAGGACATCGGGCGCAAGCAGCTCGACGCGATCTGCGCCCTTGCACAGAGAGGCGGCAGCGCCGAGCGGCGCTATACGCTGCCGCAGAGCGCGACTGTCCGCATCGCGGACGGCGCGCTGACGATGGCGTTCTCCCCCGCCGCGCTGCCAAAGGCGGCGCTTGTGGAAAACGTTCCCCTCCCATGGGGCAATTTCGAGCTGACGCTGCTGCATAAGCCCGACGGCGAGGGCATTTCGCTCCGCGTGCCGGAAGACGGTGAGATCATCACCGTCGCCCCGTGCGACCTGAACGCGCGCTTAATGCTTCAAGGCGCGAACGGCGCGCGCAGCGTCAAGCGGCTGTGCGTCGACCGAAAGCTCTCCCTCACCGAGCGCGACGCGCTCCCTGCCCTTTACGTGGGCAGCCAACTTGCCGCCGTGTGGCGGCTGGGGACGGACGTTGCTTTTCTGCCGAAAGACGGCAAAAGGGCGCGTTTTGTGCGCGTCGTCCCCCGATAACGCCAATTTGTGCGACCTGCGGCGGAATGCCGCATCAGATACAACAAATACGAATAAAAAGAAAGTGGAGAAAAAAGCTATGGCTAAGAGCAATATGGATCAGGACATCCTGAAGGTACTGTATTCCGAGGAGCAGCTCAAAACGCGCGTGCAGGAGATGGGCGACGAGCTCTACGAGCGCCTCAAGGGCAAAAATCCCCTGTTTCTCGGCGTGCTGAAGGGCTCCTTCATCTTCATGGCCGACATCGTGCGCGCCTGCCAGCTCAAGAGCGACATTGAATTCATCGCCGTCTCGTCCTATCAGAACGCGACGACCTCGTCCGGCGTCGTGCAGATCACGCGCGATCTCCAGCAGGACATCACGGGCCGCGATATCGTCGTCATCGAGGACATTCTCGACTCCGGCAACACGCTCTACTTCCTCAAGAATTACTTTATGACCAAGGGCGCTTCCAGCGTGACCGTCGTGACGCTGCTCGACAAGCCCGCCCGCCGCACCAAGCCCATCGCCGCCGACCTCGCAGGCTTTGAAGTGCCCGACGAATTCGTCGTCGGCTACGGCCTCGACTACGCCCAGAAGTACCGCAATATGCCGTACATCGGCGTGCTCAAGCCCGAGGTTTATTCTGAAAATTGATCTTTCTGGCTCCTCAAAAAGCCTCGCAGAGTTTCGTGCCGCGCACGGCACGAAATCAATTCAAATCCGTTTTCTGCCGCGACATGTGCGTGGCAGAAAACACCTTGCGCGGAGTGTTGTGTCGAATTGTTCGCTTTCAGCGGACAACCGAGGCACAAAACGCAGCGAATCTTTCTCAAAAAAGAGGCCTTGCCTCTTTTTTTGAATCAGCAAGGAGGAACACCCATTGACTCAACAGACCAAGCGTCCCAATCTTTTGCCGTATCTGCTGGTGCTGCTGGTGCTCGTCGGCGTCTACGGCTTTATGAACAAGCCGGTGGAGGCCGAACCGTCGTATGCCGAGGTACGAGAGCTGTTCGAATCCGAGCAGGTCTCGGCCTTCACGGTGACGGACACCACGCTGCGCATGAAGCTGCGCGAGCCCATCGACGGCAAAGCGGAGCTCAAAAAGGACCTTTTCAGCGTGACGCTCTTCTATGACGACTTAGGCGAGCTCATCGAGCAGCAGAAGGCCGACGGCATCATCGAGGACTACGACTTCACCGCCGACCACTCGATCAACTATGTCGCGATGTTCGCGCCTTATATTTTAGCGGTGCTCGGCATTTTCGCCATCTGGTACTTCCTCTCCGTCCGCTCCGCGGGCGGAGGCGGCGGCGACCGCATGGCAAAATTCGGCACGGCGTCGTTCAAGACCGGCGGAGACAACAAGCGCCCCACGACGTTCTCTGACGTCGCCGGTGCGGATGAGGAAAAAGAGGAATTGCAGGAGATCGTCGACTTTTTGAAAGCGCCGGGCAAGTTCATCGACCTCGGCGCGCGCATCCCCAAGGGCGTGCTGCTTGTCGGCCCTCCGGGCACGGGCAAGACGCTGCTGGCCCGCGCGGTCGCGGGCGAGGCGAATGTGCAGTTCATTTCCATTTACGCCTCGGATTTTGTGGAGCTGTATGTCGGCATCGGCGCGAGCCGTGTTCGCGACCTGTTTGAGCAGGCCAAGCGCAGTGCCCCTGCCATTATTTTCATCGATGAGATCGACGCCGTCGGCCGCCGCCGCGGCGCCGGTATGGGCGGAGGCCACGACGAGCGGGAGCAGACGCTCAACCAGCTCCTTGTGGAGATGGACGGCTTCGGCAGCAATGACGGCGTCATCGTCATGGCGGCGACGAACCGCCGCGATATCCTCGACCCCGCCCTTCTGCGCCCGGGCCGCTTTGACCGCCAGATCTATGTGAACGTGCCCGACGTCGGTGGCCGCGAGGCCATCCTGCGCGTCCATGCGCGCGACAAGCAGCTCTCCGATGACGTCGACCTGCGCACCGTCGCCCGCGCGACGGCGGGCTTCACCGGCGCGGATCTGGAGAACCTGCTCAACGAGGCGGCACTGATCTCGGCACGGAAGAATCTGCCCGTCATTACGATGCAGACCATGGAGGACGCCGTCCTCAAGGTCATTGCCGGGCCGGAAAAACGGAGCCTTGTCAATATCGAGCGCGACCGGCGCATCACGGCCATCCACGAGGCGGGCCACGCTGTTGCGGCATACTTCCTGTCCACGCAGGAGCCTGTCCACCAGATCACCATTGTGCCGCGCGGCAATGCCCTCGGCCTGACGATCAGCCTGCCGGATCAGGACACGCTCCATACCACGCGAAACGAGATGCGCGACCGCATCGTCGTGCTGCTCGGCGGCCGCGTGGCGGAGCAGCTGGAGTTTGACGACATCTCCACCGGCGCTTCGAACGATCTGCAGCGGGCCACGAAGCTGGCGCACGATATGATCGCAAAATACGGTATGAACGAGCGCATCGGCGCCGTGGCCTATGACGATGACAGCGAGATCTTCGTCGGCCGCGACTATGAGCGCACGCGTTCCTATTCCGAGCAGACGGCTGCCGAGATCGACGCCGAGGTCCGCAAGACCGTGGATCAGGCGTATGCGCACTGCACGCAGATCCTGACGGAGCACCACGAGAAGCTGCAGGAGATCGCGCAGTGGCTGCTGGAGCACGAGACGATGAGCCGCAGCCAGTTCGAGGCCTGCATGCAGGCCCTGCCGATCCCCGAGAAGCAGGAGGGCCTGCTGGCCGGAGAGGAGAAGACCGATGGAGCCGAAGAAGATTAAAAACCCGACCGGCATGCTCATCATGCACGGAACGGTCATTGCCGTTGTGCTGTATATGGCCTGGCAGCTCGTGCGAAGCTACCGCGCGGGCGGGGCGGAGGCCCCGAGCCTGACGACCCTGATCGTCGGCCTCGTGCTGCTGGTCGGCGGCTGTGTCGTCGTCGGCTGGCTTGCCGTGCGGCTTTTCCTGCAGGCAAAGCGCGAGGAAAAGGCGCTGGAGCAGGAGACCGAGCAGCTGCATGCCGCAGCTGCGCAGGAGAATTTGAAGGATCCGGAGAATTCGGAAGAATAACGGAAGTGCTCTGCTGCGCATAACGGCAGAGCGCTTTCTTGTAGGACGGGGGGATAGCCATGGGCTGGAAGATCGCGATCTGTGACGACGACGCCGGACAGGCCGCACGGCTGCAGGCGGACGTGACGGACTGGGCGCACGGCGCCTGCGCCGTGACCTGCTTCCCGAGCGCGGAGGCGTTCCGTTTCGCCGGAGATACCGACTGGGATATCCTGCTGCTGGACGTCGAAA
>ENA-UERC01001988-UERC01001988.1-human-gut-metagenome-genome-assembly--contig:-NODE-1988-length-10647-cov-16.729044_pt1 | contig 10647 bp, 11 predicted proteins | sample MGYA00242955_ERZ507955 | MGnify/ENA primary metagenome ERZ507955 (study PRJEB26167, sample SAMN06115394) | human gut metagenome | host: Homo sapiens | place: China:Hubei | collected 2016-04-27... | reverse complement strand
TTGTAACCGTTTTTCAGAAGTGCGTTCCCGCACTCGACCACGATACTACCTTTCGGGTCAGTGACCACATAGGAACTGTGACATTGTAAAAGGTTGGGTTTAAGCCAGAATCTCGTCTTGCCGCTGCCGGAGCCGCCCACCACCAGCACATTTTTGTTCCGGGCGTTCTTGGGGTCAGGTGGGCGATTGCTCATCATCAGCCGTTCCGTTTTGGTCAGGATGATGTTGTCGGAAAACTTGGGAGCCATGAACGGCTCAATATCCTTGGCGGTGCCCCACCGGGCAGAGCCGTACTCCATGCCGTGGCGGTACTTCTTTGCGTTTTTGCCACGCAGATAGACCGCCAGCCGTAACCCTGCGCCGCAGCACAAGCCCACCAGCAAATCCAGCGGATGCAGGCTGGGCAGAGGGTTTGCAAACGCCACCGGAATGGTGTCCATCATGGACATAATGCGTTCACCCAGCTCTTTGCCCTCGGCAAGCCGCCACGCCTCACCAAAGTTGGTTGCCACCAGCCCCAGCAGAAGATAGGGCAGATAGAGAGCCAGCAGCTTTGTCAGCTTTTTCGTGGTCACAGTCCACGCTCCTGTTCCTTGTGCCGGACTTTGCCGGGAAGTTCTGCCGCAGCCTGCACCAGCTCCTGCAATCGTGCTAGCACCGAGGGGCGTTTGTCCTTGTTCAGCAGGGATGCCGAATATTCCTTGAACGCCGAGTGAAAGGCTTCTGCATCCGGGGCTTTGAAAAAGACCAGATACCGGGGCGGCACTTCAGAGCTGTCCTTGCGGATAGCGTAGTCGATGCCGTACTTTTTGGCATAGCGTTCCAGCCTACGGATACCGGTTTTGCTGATCTCCACGCTGGACACCCCCCGGTTCTGCCGCAACAGAGTGCGGACGCTCTGCTTACCTTGGGATGCCTTGGACTGGTACAGCCGAAGCGCCGCTTTTACCGCCCGCAGGACAGTCCGGGCGGACAGCTTTGTGGTGGAGATCATCAGGTTGAAGGATTTCTGTTCGATTTCTTCCTGCACTGCCATCACCTCCCGTGCAGCAGGGTACTTTTAGCGGTCATACTCTGCCGGAGGCTTGGTGCGGGGCTTTTCCGTGGGAGGTTCATCAGGCACCGGCAGCACCAACAGACGGTTGCCCAGTTTCAGAAAGGCTTCCGGCTGATGAAAAAGCTGCTCATATTTCTGCGCCATTTCCGGGGAGAGCGATGCAAAATCCTCCTCGCCCAGACCCACCACGAGAAAAGTCCCGGCAACGGCATCGTACATCTGCCCGTTCTCATCCCGCAGGGCACGGTTCAGGGGCAGTCCCATGAGCTTGCCGTCATCGTTGTAAACGATGGCAACCGGGTCGGCAAAGGGATAGCTTGCGCCGATGGAGCCGCCCACAGCCTGCTGCAAAGCCTTCAGGTCGTTATCGATCTCGACCTGCTGCGGATGCTGTCCCGGCGCAATTTTCAGCACCGATAAGGTGTTTTCAGCCATGCGAATCCTCCTTTCCGTTCAGTCCGATCTCACCGCTCCGTGCCGCCTGCATCAGAGCCGCCACGAAGAAGCCGAAAAAGGCACCTGCTTCAAAAAATGCGAAACCGATAAAAAAGTTCAGCATGGCGCACCTCAGTCGATACAGATGCAGGTCAGCTTCTGCCCATCTGCCATCAGGGTGGTGCTGTGGCTTTCCAGATAGGTCTGAAAGCGGTAAATATCCTCCACCGTCAGGGATACGATGGTGCTGTGCCCATTGGTGCGGTAGAAGATGACCGGACCGGTCAGGTACCGCTTGCCTGCCAGCTTGAGGACCTGCGCCGGATTGTAGCTGATAAACAGCGGCGCACCCTTCACGGAAATCAGGGCATCGTCCTCGTCAAAACAAGGCAGAACGGAAGGGGCATCCTCCTCCATGATAATGGTCAGCTCCATGTCGGGACCGATGGCGGCAAGGTAGACATTCTCGCTTGCCATTTCGCTCAAGCAGGATGCCGCCTGCTTCAGCATGGTCAGGATGTTCACATCCACCGTGATCTGCGGGGCGTGAGTTGCGGGGTGAAAAGGAATCGTGTTGTTCATAGGCGTTACCTCCAAATTTTTGCAAACAAAAAAAGACCCCATCGGGTCTCTTGGTTCAGTCTGCGCTCAACGCGCTTCTTCCTGCTTCTTTTGTTTTGCCTGCTGCTTTTTCAGTTGCCACTGGTCGAGCAGCTTGATGATGATGTTTTCCATCTGCCGGGGCGTGTAGTTGCGCGGAAAGTATTTCCGCAGAGTTTCGTTTTTGATGGTCACGGTGTCCAGTTTGCTTTTCTTTTCCTCGTTCATAATGTCGTAGACAGCATCGTAGTCAAACTCGCCCTGCTGTGCCAGCTTTTTTATCCGAATGGCTTGCGAAAGAGAGGGCGCATTCTGGGAAGCATCCATTGCTTCTAAAAAATCTTGCTGCTGTTTTGCATCAAGATAAGACAATTCGACCGCAGGGTTAAAAGAGATTTTCTTTTCGTCCACCATGTCCAGTAGTTCAGGGACAAGATTGGTGAGCCGAATGAAACGCTGGACTTGTCTGCCGCTTTCATCAGTGGCTTTTCCGACTTCATCAGCGGCTTCCAACTTCCCGACAACTTGTCGGGAAGTTAAATCCGACCTAGCACCTTGATTTTTTATCGCATCCAGCTTCATCTTGTACGCAAATGCCCTCTCACTCGGTAGGATGTGTTCTCTCTGCAAATTGGAATCGACCATCAATATCGTGGCGGCATCATCCTTCATATTGCGCACAATGACTGGCACGGTGTCCAGATGGGCAAGCTCTGCGGCGTGTTTCCGGCGGTGCCCGGAGATGATCTCATAGCCGTCACCGTCCGAGCGAGGGCGGGCAATCAGCGGAGCCAGCACACCGTACTGTGCGATGCTTTCCACCGTCCGGGTCATAGCTTCATCGTCCAGCACTTTGAAAGGGTGGTTGGTGAAGGGGTGCAGCGCATCAATAGGAATCTGCTGTACCTGTTCCCGTTGCTCCTCTTGTCGGTTTTCCTCGGTGGAAAACAGGTCATCTAGCCCTTTCAGAGCTAAGTTTCCGCTGTCGATCGGCATCCGCCAGCACCTCCTTTGCAAGAGATTGGTAGGCTTCTGCCACCTTGCCTTTGGGGTCATGCTGGAAAATGCTCTTGCCTGCCGCACTGGTTTCAGCCGCACGGACCGACCGGGGGATGGTCTGCTCAAACACCTTCAGGTGCTTTCCGTATGCCTGCCGGATCAGATTGCTGATCTGCTTTCCGTAGTTGGTGCGGCTGTCGGTCATAGTCAGCAAGATACCCTCAATTCTCAACTTCGGGTTGATCTGCCGCCGGACCTTCTGCACCGTCTGCAAAAGCTGTTCCAAGCCTTTTGCGGAAAGATACTGTGCCTGCACGGGAATCAGGGCAGCGTCTGCCGCCGCCAGTGCGTTGATGGTGAGCATCCCCAGCGAGGGCATACAGTCCAGCAGGATATAATCGTACTCCCGCTTTGCCCCCTCCAACACCTGTTTCAGCATCTTTTCCCGGTTCATGCTGTTTACCAGAGCCACTTCCAGTCCTGCCAGTTCGATGTTCGCAGGAATCAGGTCAACGCCCTCCGCATGGTGCAGGATACCTTCGCCGGGCGGAATGGGCTGGTCGTTCATGGCTTTCTGCATCAGAGTGGACAGGGTGGTGGGCAGTTCATCGGGCTGCTGCCAGCCCATGCTGATGGTCAATGACCCCTGTGGGTCGGTGTCCACCAGCAGGACTTTTTTGCCCTCCATTGCCAGCCCGATGCCAAGATTTTCACAGGTGGTGCTTTTTCCGACACCACCTTTTTGATTGGTGACTGCAATAATCGTAGCTTTCTTTGCGATAACATCACCCCGCTTTCGGAGAACCGCGCGCAAAGTCGTGGTTCGTTTTGTTTTGATAGTAGAGGTTCATGGTGGTGGGCGCATTGTAGAGCATCGCCAGCAGATACTGCTTCATGTTCCGCACCGGGGCAGTGTTTTCTGCCAGCGAATCCAGCACAAAGCGGATGTGGTCGGCATTCAGCTTTTTCAGCCGACTGCGTACCACCTCGGCAGGCTTGTCATCTCCGGCGATCCGCAACATCTTGCGTTTGGTAGAACAGGTGTCCACAAGTAAGTCCACGATCTGGTAGATGGTGTCCTCCTCGTCCGGGCAGAGCCGGAGAAGCAGCTCGACCTCCAACGCCTGATAAAAATAATCCTCAAGCTGCTCCCGGATGCCCTCGGAATAGATAGGGTCAGGATCGTTCCACTCTGTTTTATTCTTATCAGTCTTATTTGCTTGCGGTTTTGGCTGTACCAGAATTGCGCTTTCGGCAGCACCAGAATTGCTGTTTGGGCAATTCTGTACTTGCGCTTTTGGCAGTCCAGACGAAAAGTCCTTGACGTAGATCAGACTGGGTCTGCCCAGACCACGGCGTTTGCGCTCGATGAGGTCGATGCCCTCCAGTTCCCGGAACAGCTTGACCGCCTTGTGCTCGGCGCAGCAGAGGGATTCCTGCACTTCCCGGACGGTGTAGATGATATACACCCGCCCCTGCTCGTCCAGCCAGCCGTTTTTCACCGACAGGCTCATGCGGTCCAGCAGGATGCCGTACAGCGTCCGGGCATCGGTGGAGAGCTGCCGGAAACGGCAGTCTTGGAACAGTGCCTTTGGGATGCGGAAGTAGGAGAACAGTTCGCCCGACTGCCCATAGAAGTAGTCCAGCGTCATTTGGTGTGTCCTCGGATTTTCAACTGTGTGGGTGTGTTCATGTGGAAAACCTCCTTCCTGATTTCTGCAAAAGAAAAAGCTCACCTTCCTTTTTTGAAAGTGAGCTATGTAAAAGCAAAACGGTAACAGTAAGTGTCGAGTTTCGTACCCAAAAATTCTTGGGTACGGTTCTGGGTACAAAGAGCCATTTTAGACACGAAAAGACACCAAAAGTTACGTCAAAGTACACAAAGGTGGTTTTGCGGAACTATGAGATAGTTACAAGATTTCACAAGAAAAACGGGATTTCAAAATTAGCGACGTTCTCATAACCGCTTGGTCGCGGGTTCAAGTCCTGCCTGGCCCACCAAAATAAGAAAAGTCCGAATCCACTTCTGATTGAAGATGGGTTTGGACTTTTCGTTTTCTTAGGGTAAAAAACAGAAGGAACGATAAATCGCTTATTGAAAAGTGTGCTAAAGAATGGTACAATCCGTTATAGAGAGGAGGCAAGTTCAATGGGACAAGGAACTATAACAGATGACGAAGCCAGAAAGATGCTTGAGATGCTCAAAAGTCTTTTTGAAGACGAATTGAACTTTCCTCTACCCGGAAAGAAGTTGGAATTCGAAGCAGTTGGCGAAAACAAGCGGGATTTGTTTGTTGTATCCATCTTTCGTGGAAAGATTCAATCAGCAAAGGTCAACATAGGAGCTAGGATAAAGGTCAATGGAGTAATGCTCCTAGAACTTCATCTTAATCCCACAAATGTACATCAGAATCCCGATGGCAGGAAAATTACTGGAAGCCACTGGCATATATATACGGAAGAGTATGGTCGTTCCATGGCCTATGAAGCCGAAGATATAAAGTCAGATAATTTTGTCGAGAATACCTTGGCATTTTTGAAACGTTTTAACGTTGTCAAAATGCCAACAATAAGTTATCAACTAGAGTTGTGTTAAAGAAAGGAGGAATAATCTTGGATATTCAAAAATTGATTAACGACTATGCGCAATGGTTAAAGAATGAAATTACATTTTCGAAGATTGGTGAATATTACGAGATTACTACTCCGTATTTAGATAATGCAAATGATTATTTGCAAATTTACGTTCGTCAAGATGGAAATGACATTCTCTTTTCGGACGATTCGGCAACTATCAGCAATTTGAAAGCTACGGGTTTTCAATTTACACCCAATCGAAAAAAACATCTTCAGCGCATTTTAGCACAATTCGGCGTTAATTGCGAAGGAGATGAGTTGACCGCAAAAGCTCCTATTCAGGAATTTGCAAAGAAAAAGCACCTGTTTATTCAAGCAATTTTGAGAGTAGATGATATGTTTGCGCTCTCAAAATCGAAAACAGCGTCATTGTTTACTGATGATATTCAGCAGTTCTTTGATTCGAGAGATATATTTTATTCGGACAATGTTCAATTTACTGGAACATCAGGTTTTACTCATAGCTATGATTTTCTGTTCCAAAGAACTAAAACACAGCCAGAGCGTCTCTGTCAAGCAGTGAACAATCCAAACAAATCCAGTGTTGGCAATATCTTGTTTGCGTGGAACGACACAAAGCTCGTCCGAAAAAATAATAGCCAGTTAATTGTAATTCTCAATGATCAAAACAATGTTTCCCGTGGAATCGAGGAAGCCTTTACAAACTATGATGTGAAGGTCGTTCCTTGGAGCCAGCGCAATGCCTCTGAGAATCTTGCATTGTTCGCTGCCGGCTGAACTATTTATATATAGCAGGGCATTTCTAGCAATGGGAATGTCCTGCTGTTTTTATATGGCAAATGCAAGTGTTTGTGGTTGCGTCAAATGGTAACAGTGGGTGTCGAGTTTCGTAGGTGAAAATTTTCACCTACCGTTTCACCTACAAAGAGCCGTTTTAGAGACAAAAAGATACCAAAAGTTACGTCAAAGTACACAAAGGCACTTTCATAGAATTATCAGATAGTCACAAGATTTCACAAGAAAAACGGGATTTCAAAATTAGCGACGTTCTCATAACCGCTTGGTCGCGGGTTCAAGTCCTGCCTGGCCCATAACAAAAAGAACCCCGGCTTAGGCTGGGGTTCTTTTTGTTATTTCGGGCCAGCGGACTTGAACAGCAGCCGAGTCGACCGCCGCCTGCGGCGGAAGCAGGAAGGCGAGGCTGGGGCCGCGCTCTGATTTTTCAAAGCCTTGCCAAAAGGCTGCAGAAAAAATCAGCAAGCGCAACTCGTCAAGGCGGCATTTCCGCCATAACCAAAGCCACAGTGTTAGCCCGTAGGACGCACAATGGCGGATGCACCATTCCGAGCACTCCGCCATTGCCCTCATTTTCAGAGATTTTGACAGATGAAATGATATGCTTATCTTATCACTTTCCGCAGCGTCCCAAACAGCCGCTCCACATCAACAGGCTTTGCCAGATGGGCGTCCATGCCGACGGAGAGGGCTTTCTGGCGGTCTTCGTCGAAGGCGTTGGCCGTCATGGCGATGATGGGGATAGTGCGGCGGCCATCCGACAAATTGCGGATGAGCTTCGTCGCCTGATAGCCGTCCATGTTGGGCATCTGGATGTCCATGAGGATGGCATCATAATAGCCCGCCGGGTGGGCTTTGAGTGCCTCGATGCAGAGTTCACCGTCGGCAGTGCGCTCCACGGTAAGGCCGCTCTCTTCCAGAATGGTCACGACGATCTCAGCGTTGAGGTCGTTGTCCTCGGCCAGCAGGATGCGGCAGCCCCTGAGCTGGGCCGCGTCGCCCTTTGCATCCTGCTCTTCTACGCTCTTCTGGGCCTCATCCGCCAGTGGGAACCCGAGGGTGATGGTCACAGTGGTTCCTGCGCCCAGCTTGCTCTGCACGTCGATGCTGCCGTGCATCCACTCCACGAGAGCCTTCACGATGGGCAGGCCGAGGCCGGTGCCGATGACTTTGCTCTCGGTGCTGGTATGCTCACGGGTGAACTCCTCGAAGATATGGGGCAGATACTCCTCGCTCATGCCGATGCCGTCATCCTGAACAGTAAAGGTATAGCGGCCCGTCTTCGGCTTCTCAGCCGGCAGTTCTTTCACCGACACCGCAATATGTCCGCTCTCGGGCGTATACTTGATGGCGTTGCTGATGACATTCAGCAATATCTCCCGCACTTTGGTGCGGTCGCTCACAATATAGGGATGTTCGACATCCGTATGGTAGGTGCAGGTCAGCTTTTTCTGCCGGACAGAGGGCTCAAATACGTCTGAGAGCGTCTGCATCAGCGCGCACAGGTCGCCGGTTTCTTCTTTCAGCACGGCCTTGCCGCTCTCGATGCGGGCCATTTCCAGCACATAGTTGATGAGCGAGAGCAGAAATGCGCTGGACGAGCGTATCTTCTCGGTGTAATCCAGCACCTTGTCCTTCTCGTCGATGTGCTTTTCCAGAAGCTCCGAAAAGCCGATGATGGCGTTCATCGGGGTGCGGATGTCATGGCTCATATTGAACAGGAAGCGGGTCTTTGCCTCGTTGGCTGCCCGGGCCTCCTGTGCAGACTTTTCAAGGGCCGCTTCGTGCTGCAGGTCCTTCTGGTGCCGGTTCATGAGTTCCCAGCAGGCATAGGCCGCCATCATGCCAATGATGGTGGCGATGACGATGCCCAGCAAGAGTTGCTTGTCCGAGAACCACCCGGCCTTCGGGATGATCTCAAAATACCAGGTATCGTTGGGGACGCTGCACGCAACTTCCAGCGCATTGCCGGAGAAATCCTCTTCGCTCTCCGCGATGACGATCTTTTCGCCGGTATAGGGGTCTTTTTTCCAGATTTGATACCGGTAGCCCGCCTCCTCCATCTTGTCCAGCTCGACCTCCTCAATGAAGTTGTCCCACTGTAAAACAAGGATGGAGAAGCCCCAGAACGAGCGCTCCCCCTTTTCACTATAGGTATAGATGGGGTCAAACAGCAGCGCGCCCGTTCCGCCCTGCACCAGCTCGAAGGGACCAGCGATGGTGTACATCCCGCTGTTCTTGGCAAGGTTTGCTTCCTTTTTGCGGGCGGGGTTATGCAGCACATCGAGCCCGATGGCCGCCTCGTTGCCCGCTACCGGATACACCTGGGAGACGATGCCGTCTTTCGCCAGCTCGTGGGTCTTGATGACGCTGCTGCCATCCTGCATATTGCTGGATATAACTGCAAACTCCTCTTCACGGAGCACATGGCCCGACTCGATATATTTTTTGAAGAAGTCCGATTCTGCCAGATAGCGGTTCAGCTGGGAAGACACACGGCTGATGGTGGACTCGGCCGCATAGACAGCCCGCAGCCGCTCGTCTTTTTCCTGATCGAGTGAGAGCAGCCGGAGCGAAAACAGCGCCACCACAAATGTGAGCAGGAAGACCACTGCGGGCAGGATGACGTCCCCGCGGGCAAATTTTTTGAGTGCCATTGCTCGTTTCCTCCTGTTCCGGCATTTCCGTTTTATACCATTATAAGAAATCCGGGTGCAAAAGTAAATCATCCGCCCCGAAAATCCACAAAAGTGTGCAGCAATGGAAAAAGCCCGGTGGTTTCAACGAACCATCGAGCTTTTTCTTGGCGGAGTAGGAGGGATTTGAACCCTCGCGCCGTTGTTTAGACGACCTACGCCCTTAGCAGAGCCCGAAAAACTCACGCTATAACGTTACCCGGTACAACAAGGCGGGGCAACACCGGGGGCATCGCCATCACTCGTTAAAAGCGGCGGTTGCCAGCTCCACGGCTGCCAGCTTATCCTCAAAAAGCTGATGGCGGCTGTAATGCTGCGTGATATCCCTGACCGCATGGCCGAGGATCAGCTTTTGCAGCAGCGGCTGCACCCCGGCGGCCTCCATGGCTGTTGCCAGCGTGTGGCGGCAGCTGTGGGCAGTCATGTGCGGCCTGCCGCCCCAGTGCTCCACTGCCGGGCACCAGCGATCATAAAAGTGCTCACGGCATCCATCGGCCAGACCGTGGGTGGCCACCTGCATGGCCTCGGCTACCAGCGGCACGATGGCGGTAGCAATGGGGATCTCCCGGTTTTTGCCCGCTGCCGTCTTAATGCCGCCTATGATGCACTGACGCTGGAGGTCAATGTTGGCAAGATCCAGCTGCATCAGCTCGCCCGGCCTCATGCCGGTGTAGCACAGGATCAGCGCATACCGGGCAAGATCATCCCCGGCACGGTACGCCTGCCACATCCGGTGCACCTCGTCCACGGTGTAGGCATCACGCTCACTGTCTGGCACCGGCGGCAGCTCGATCAGGGCGGTCTTGTCCTGTGCCATGTCCAGCGCCTCGCTGGTGACCGCTACCTCGTACAGCTTGCCCAGCAGCGTCTTGATGTCCCGGTGGGCATAGTAGTCACCGGGCGCGGCATCCGTCAGCTCCTGCAATACCTTAAAAGGTATCTGCCCGACAACCTGCATCTGGATTCGCTCCAGCCTGCGCCATGCGGTGCCATAATGGCTACGCTTGTCCTTACTGAGGGCCTGCCACTTCTTTGTCTGCTGCAGGGCTGTCCAGCAGTCTATCAGGCGCATGGATCTGGGCGCCACACCGGTGCGAGTGTAGGTATCCAGATACTCCTCAGCAGCTGCCCGGGTGGGAAAGCCGCACTTTTTGCGGGCATAGACCACCGTACCGTTACGCACCACGCGCACCTGTATTGTCCACGTTTTCCCGCACCGGTAGATACAGCCCTTACCGTTTGCGCGCTTGCGCGGCTTTGGCGCTGCCGTGCGCTGTTGCTTTTTGCCGCAGTACGGACAGTATAGGGCATCTTCCTGTATTTCCCGCCCGCAGGCGGTTCTTTGACACTTCATTTCTTCCCTCCGCTTGCATACTTTGCCCGGCGGTGGTATTATAGATCTGCAAGTTTTGGCTTGTTTGAGATCTATAATACCACAGGCATAGAGATCGGAAACGCTCTCGGTGT
>ENA-UERC01001977-UERC01001977.1-human-gut-metagenome-genome-assembly--contig:-NODE-1977-length-10688-cov-3.823014_pt1 | contig 10688 bp, 10 predicted proteins | sample MGYA00242955_ERZ507955 | MGnify/ENA primary metagenome ERZ507955 (study PRJEB26167, sample SAMN06115394) | human gut metagenome | host: Homo sapiens | place: China:Hubei | collected 2016-04-27... | reverse complement strand
CCGGAAGATGGCGATTGACGGCTATATCATCAAGGTGGACTACACGCAGCAGAAGAAACTCGCCGCCGCTGTCAGCCGCGTTGCCTCGAACATCAATCAGATTTGCCGCCGCATCAACTCCACTGGACACTTCTTTGCGGACGATATTGCAGAACTGAAAGAAAGGCAGGGTGAGATATGGCAGTTACTAAAATCAAGCCAATCCGAGGAACTGTAAACAAGGCTCTTGCCTATATTCTCGACCCGCAGAAGACCGACGATGCCTTCTATGTTTCGTCCTATGGATGCGCTGCAAGCGACGCGGCAGCAAAAGAATTTGAAGGGACAAGAAACCTTGCAGTGCAGCAAGGAATGCAGATGCCGAAGGTACTTGCCCGTCATCTGATTCAGTCCTTTGACATCGGGGAAGTGACACCGGAAGAAGCGCACGAAGTCGGGAAACAGCTTGCGGACGAATGGCTCAAGGGCAAGTACGAGTATGTGATTGCTACACACATCGACAAGGGACATTGCCATAATCACATCATCTTCAATGCCGTGAATTATGTGGACTTCCACGCCTACCGGAGCAACAAGAGAACCTATCGGGAACTGCGTCAGCTCAGTGATGAGATATGCAAGGAACACGGGCTGTCTGTGATCCCTCCGTCGCAGAACAAAGGCATGGACTACAAAGAGTACACAGAAGCCAAACGCGGCACGAGTTGGAAGCAAAAGCTCAAGCAGACCATCGACCGGCTTGTTATCACAGCGAAGGACTACGATGACTTTCTGCGGCTTATGCAGGAAGCCGGTTATGAAATCAAGACCGGCAAATACATCTCCTTCCGCGCTGAAGGTCAGGAGCGATTTTCCCGATCTAAAACCACCGGGGAAAACTACACGGAGGAACGCATCAAGGAGCGGATTGCCGGACGGACGCCCCGAAGAAGTCAGAGACAGACCGTACCGAAAGGCATCTCTCTCATCGGAGATATTCAGGAGCGGATCAGGCTCATCGACAGCAAGGGTTACGAGCATAAAGCAAAGCTCACGATCCTCAAGGAAGCGGCACGGACACTCAACTATCTCACGGAAAACAACTTGCTCCAATACGCCGATCTTGAGAAGAAGGTCGAGGATGTTCACAGCTCCTATGACCGTACCGGCAAGGAATTGAAAGGTGTTGAAGCGCGACTGCGGGAAGTCCAGCCGCTTATCAAAAACATCTCCAATTATCAGCGTCTCAAGCCTGTGTATGATGCCTTCCAGAAGGCAAAAGATAAGCCGGGTTTCAAGGCAAAGCATGAGGCAGAGATTGTGATCTTCGAGGCGGCGCGAAGCACATTGCTTGCCATGCAGGGCGATGAAAAGCTGCCGAGCTTGAAGACGCTGCAAGCGGAACAGCAGAGGCTCCTTGACGAGCAGCAGCGGCTCTACGATGAACGTGCAAGGCTCAAAAAAGAAGCAAAAATGATAGACACCATAAAGGCAAATGTGGACGATTTCCTCAAGCCGAGCATGTCCCAAGAACACGAAAAGGAAAAGAATAACCAGCTGGAATAAAGGGAACGCTCATCACCTCTGCTATGGCTTTCGGTGAGCGCCCTTTTACTTTATGGCAATAAGAATGAACTACAAGGAACGGGGGGACGTGCTTTCTTAAATAGCAAGAAAAAAACAAGAATATAGTCATGGCGTTTTCACAGAACCGTGTTAAAATGATAATATCGCACGACCAAAGGAGGGACTGTCCCGTGTCCAAAACAACGCTGTTTGACAGCCGCATCAAGAAGTACGCCTACCGGGAACCGGCGCAGATCTACAAGGACATCGGCGCGTCCCCGGACGGCTTATCCCGCGAGCAGGTGGAAGTCATGCGGGAGAAGTTCGGCGCGAACAGCTTTGCGGGGCGAAAGAATGACACCATGCTTCGCCGGCTGCGGCGGGCGTTTATCAATCCCTTCAATGTCATCCTCTTTATTCTTGGGATCATCTCGCTGGTGACGGATGTGTTGCTTGCCTCGGATTTCAGCAAAAACGCATCCACCGCCATCATCATCCTTTCCATGATCCTCATCAGCGGTACGATCCGGCTCATTCAGGAGCTGCGGGCAAAGAACGCAGCCCAGCAGCTTGACCGGCTGATCCACGAGAGCATTACGGTGAGGCGTGGCGGAGAACTCTTGGAGATACCGGCGGAAAAGCTGGTGGTGGGCGATGTTGTCTTGCTGTCTGCGGGGGATCGTGTTCCGGCGGACATTCGGCTGACCCGGGTCACAGACCTCTTTGTGTCCCAAGCCGCCATCACCGGCGAAAGCGCCATTCTGGAAAAGAGCAGCCGTACCCTTGGCTACGGCAATCCCGAAACGCTGACACAGCTTGAAAATCTCGCATTCATGGCAACCACGGTCATCAGCGGCAAGGGCGAGGGCGTCGTGCTGGCGGTGGGAAAGGATACTCTCTACGGCAGCTTCGCAAAGCCGGATGCTGAGGAGAAAACCTCCTTCCAGCAGGGCGCAAACTCCATCGCATGGGTCATGCTCCGCTTTATGGCGGTGATGATCCCCTTTGTGTTTATTCTTCTCGGCATCACCGGAGGGAAGTGGCTGGAATCCTTCGCCTTTGCCCTGTCGGTGGCGGTGGGACTGATGCCGGAGATGCTGCCCATGGTCATCACTGCCTGCCTTGCGCGGGGAAGCCTTTCCATGAGCCGCAAGCAGACCATCATCAAGAACATCGACGCCATGCAGGGCTTCGGCAGCATGGATGTACTGTGCATGGACAAGACCGGTACGCTGACCAACGAGAGTATTCTGCTGGAATACTACATGGATGTGCTGGGCAACGAAAGCGGCGAGGTGCTGGATCTTGCATTTCTGAACAGCATCTATCACTCCGGGGTACGCAATCCTATTGACAACGCCATTCGAGCCTGTCAGACCATGCCGGGACGGGAGACGCATTTCGCGGAGCTGCTTGCCGGGCATCAAAAGGCGGACGAGATTCCCTTTGACTATGCCCGCAAGATCGTCAGCACCCTTGTGACCGACACAAACGGGGAAAACCAACTCATTGTAAAGGGCGATATTTCTCATATCGTTACCCGGTGCAGGTTCGTTTCCTACCGGGGCGAGGTCATGCCCATGGAGGACGCCGGGGAGAGTGTTTCTTCCGTGGTGGATGAGATGCTGCAAGACGGCATGAAGGTCATCGCCGTGGCGCAGAAAATCGTGGGGCAGCAGAATCAAATCACCCCCGCCGATGAATGTGACCTGATTTTGGTGGGGTATCTGGCGTTCTTCGACGCTCCCAAAAAAACCGCAAAGGCGTCCGTCGAGGCGCTGAAACGCTTGAAGGTCACGCCGAAGATCCTGACGGGGGATCAGACGGATGTGGCGGTTTCCATTTGCCGCAGGGTGGGCATTTCCGCCGAAGCTGTGCTGACCGGCGCAGAGTTGGATGAAATGACCGACAGCGAGCTGAGCGCAGCGGTGGAACACGTTCATGTGTTTTCGGAGCTGACACCGGGACAGAAGGTGCGTCTGGTGTCCGCCTTAGAGCAGAACGGGCATACCGTGGGCTTTTTGGGGGACGGCATCAACGATATTCCCGCCCTCTGTGAAGCCAATGTGGGCATCTCGGTGGATACGGCGGTGGATGCCGCCAAGGACGCGGCAGATGTGGTGCTGCTGCATAAGGATCTCGGCGTGCTGGAACAGGGCATTTTGGAGGGGCGAAAGACCTTCACCAATATGCTCAAGTATATCAAGATTACCGCCAGCTCCAACTTCGGCAATATTCTCTCCATCGTCTGCGCCAGCGCGTTTTTGCCCTTCCTGCCCATGACCGCCTTGCAGCTGCTGCTGCTGAATCTGCTGTACGATGTGCTGTGCATCATCCTGCCGTGGGACAATGTGGACGATGAGGAAACTCTCTCGCCGAGGGACTGGTCGGGGAAAACACTGGGGCGGTTCATGCTGTCCTTCGGTCCCATCAGCTCGCTGTTCGACATAGCAACCTTCCTGTTCCTCTACTATGTCCTCTGCCCCATGCTGTGCGGCGGAATGACCTATCTGCACCTCGCCGATCCCGCCTTGCAGCTTCAATATGTGGCGCTGTTCCAGACGGGGTGGTTCTTGGAATCCATGTGGACGCAGGTGCTGATTTTGCATTTCCTGCGCACCCGTAAGCTTCCCTTCTTGCAGAGCAGACCCTCTGCGCCTGTAATGTGTACCACCCTTGCGGGGATCGCCCTGTTTACCGGCATCACCTTTACCAGAACGGCAGCGTTGTTCGGCCTGACGGAGCTGCCCCACTGGTATTTCGGATTTCTTCTGATCGTGGTGCTGCTATATATGCTGCTGACCACGGTGGTCAAGGCGTTCTATCAGAAGAAGTACCGGGAGCTGATCTGAAAGGAGGGACCCAATATGAAAAAGAATATCGGATTTGTCCCCATGGATTCCTCCCTTGCCGCATGGCTGCTGGAAAAACTGACGAAGGAGCCGCCGGTCAGCGATTGTGCCGAAGATCTGCGCTCCGGCATCCGGGATATGCTCAGCGGAGAGGTCAATTCTCTGCTGCTGAGTGGGACGGGAGAAACGGAGCTGCCACCCCTGACCCCACCGGAAGGGATGCGTATCGGCGAGTTGGAGATCAACCCCAAAAGCAGGCGGGTCATTTCAGCGGGTAAGGAGGTCAGCCTGACACCGAAGGAGTTTGACATTCTCTACTTCCTTGCACAAAACCGTGGGGAGGTATTCACCAAGGAGCAGATTTACCGGGCGGTGTGGTCGGAGGACTACCTGCTGGATGACAGCAACATCATGGCGTTCATCCGAAAGCTGCGGAAAAAGATCGAGCCTGATCCGGACGCACCCAAGTACATCCTGACCATCTGGGGGATCGGCTACAAAATGAATGACCAACTGTAAATCAGGCGGACGCTGCGGCGTCCGCCTAAATTCTTGCCAAATCGCAAGGGAATCGCAAGGTTTTCGCCATGTGCTTTCCCTTGCGATTTTTGTATGCTATACAAGGTCGAAGGGAGGCGATTGCTATGATTTACACAGACTTTGTGATTAGAATTTCTCTTTCCATGCTGCTTGGCTTTCTGATCGGCTTGGAGCGGCAGCTTACCGGACACCCGGCTGGTATCCGCATCAATGTTCTGATCTGCATAGGGACCAGCTTCTTTACGCTGTTCCCCATGCTCTACGGCTCAGATCAGATGTTCCGTGTGGGAAGCAGCATTATATCCGGTGTCGGCTTTCTGTGCAGTGGCGTGATCTTCAAGGACAGCGGCACCGTGCGGGGGATGAACACGGCAGCGACTCTTTGGTGCACTGCTGCCATCGGGATTCTTGCCAGCACAGGAATGTACGCAATCGCTGTTACCGCCACCGCTATACTGATCGGTTCCAATTTGCTTCTGCGTCCTCTTGCAAGAAAGCTGAATCCCATCACTACGGGGGATGAGTCCGAAAAGCAATACCGCATTTCCGTTACCTGTCAGGAAGAGACGGAACAGGAAATTCGCCTGTTGCTGATCAATAGCAACTCCTGTAAAACACTGTATCTGAACAATTTGGAGAGTGGCGATGTTGTTGGCGACAAGGTTGAAATTGTTGCCGAATACTGCTCCTTCGGGAAGCCTAAAAGCAATGTGTTAGAGGGCATCGTTGGACAGGTATTATCCATCCCCCAGGTGGTCAGTGCCGGTTGGGAGGTGCTTTGAACGAAAGAGAAAAGCCGATATGGAAACAAGATTATAATATCCAATCACCGAAAGGAGTGAGCTACTATGGACTTCACCTGCATCTTTTTTGGCGTCCTGTTCACCGTGGCGGGCTTTGTATTTGCCTGCGGAAAGGGACACATCCACCTTTCAGCATGGAAGAATATGCCCCAGTCGGAAAAAGACAAAATCAGAATCAGGCCCCTTTGCCGAAACATTGGAGAGGTTATAGCCCTAAACGGCATCATTTTTCTTCTCAAGGGCTTCTGGCCTGCGTTCAGTGATCACTGGTTTGTGGGCGCTATGATTGCGTGGCTGTTGGTTGCCGGTTTTGATGTGTGGTACATCAGCAAAAGCAAACGGTATCAGAACTGACCCGCCGCATGGCGATTTCACATAGATATTCTGTAAACGAGCGAGGTGAACGACATGGACTCTGACAGTAGTCCGCAAAGGCATCGAGCAGCACGGGAGAATACGGAGATTCCGTGTCCTTCCGGCAATTGCCCTTGCCTCTATCAAAAATCAAGGAGGTAAGACCCATGAACAAGAAAGAAAATCGTATGACTGTTCGTCAGGAGGTTCAGAAGAGTGTGATCCGTGACGAGCAGAACCGCCGCATTCAGTTTGCGGCGACCAATCCTATCAAGGAAGTTTTGAAGAACCTGCATACCACCCTGCGTGGTCTGGATGAAGATGCTGTATCCGTCAGCCGCACCAAATTCGGCAGCAACAAGGTGACCCACGAAAAGAAGAAGTCCCTTGCCAAGCGGCTTGCCGGTGCATTCATCAATCCCTTTACTGCCATCCTGTTCTGTTTGGCACTGGTGTCCGCCATGACGGACATGGTGTTCCCCCATTTTTCCCTTTTGGGCAGCGTTCCGGAGGATTTTGACCCGCTGACGGTCATTATCATTTTGACCATGGTGCTGATCTCCGGCACCCTCCGCTTTGTGCAGGAGTCCCGCAGCGGCAATGCGGCGGAAAAGCTGCTGGCGATGATTACCACCACCTGCACCGTCACCCGCCGGGAGCAGGAAAAAGCGGAGATCCCCATGGACGATCTGGTGGTGGGCGATATTGTGCATCTCTCCGCAGGGGACATGATCCCCGCCGATGTCCGCATTCTGGATGCAAAGGATTTGTTCGTCAGTCAGGCAAGCCTCACCGGTGAGAGCGAGCCGATTGAAAAGACGCCCAATGTAAGCGCTCAGCGTGAGAGTGTCACCGATTATACCAACATCGCCTTTATGGGCAGCAATGTGGTGTCCGGCAGTGCCACCGCCGTGGTGGTCTGCACCGGAGACCGGACGCTGTTCGGCTCGATGGCATCCGCCATTGCGGGGGAAGCGGTGGAAACCAGCTTTACCAAGGGTGTCAACGCCGTTTCTTGGGTGCTGATCCGCTTTATGCTGGTCATGGTTCCGCTGGTGTTCTTTATCAACGGCATCACCAAGGGCGACTGGCTGGATGCGTTCCTGTTCGGCATCTCCGTCGCCGTGGGCTTGACCCCGGAGATGCTGCCCATGATCGTGACCACCTGCCTTGCGAAAGGCGCTGTTTCCATGAGCAAAAAGCAGACCATCGTCAAGAACCTCAACTCTATTCAGAACTTCGGCGCCATCGACATCCTCTGCACCGACAAGACCGGCACCCTGACACAAGACAAGGTGGTGCTGGAATACCACCTGAATGTGAACGGTGAGGACGATACACGGGTGCTTCGCCACGCCTATCTCAACAGCTACTTCCAGACCGGCTATAAGAACCTGATGGATATTGCCATCATCCGAAAGACGGAGGAGGAAGAAGCGGCGGATTCCCGGCTGGTCGATCTGTCCGAAAACTATGTAAAGGTGGATGAGATCCCCTTTGACTTTACCCGCCGCAGACTGACCACGGTGGTACAGGACAAGACCGGTAAGACCCAGATGGTGACCAAGGGCGCGGTGGAGGAAATGCTCTCCATCTGTGCCTACGCCGAGTGTGATGGCGGTGTACAGCCCCTGACCGATACCGTCCGCAGCCGGATCCTCGAAACCGTGGATGCCCTCAACGATAAGGGTTTCCGGGTGCTTGCCATCGCACAGAAAAGCAATCCGTCCCCGGCGGGAGCCTTCGGCGTAAAGGACGAGCGCGACATGGTGCTGCTCGGCTATCTTGCGTTCCTCGATCCCCCCAAGGAGTCCACCGCCGATGCGATCAGGGCACTCAAAGCCCACGGCGTTACCACCAAGATCCTCACCGGTGACAACAACAAGGTGACCCGCACCATCTGCAAGCAGGTGGGCTTGAAGGTTCGCAATATGCTGCTGGGCGCTGACCTTGAAAACATGACCGATGCGGAGCTGGCAAAAGCCGCAGAATCCACCGATGTATTTGCCAAGCTGACCCCCAATCAGAAAGCCCGTGTGGTATCCGTCCTCCGGGAGAACGGTCACACGGTGGGCTTTATGGGTGACGGCATCAATGACGCTGCCGCCATGAAAGCTGCTGACATCGGTATTTCCGTGGATACCGCCGTGGATGTGGCGAAAGAGTCGGCAGACATCATTCTGCTGGAAAAAGACCTGATGGTTTTGGAGCAGGGCATCATCGAGGGACGCAAGACCTACGCCAACATGATCAAGTACATCAAGATGACGGCATCCTCCAACTTCGGCAATATGTTCTCGGTGCTGGCAGCCTCGGCGCTGCTGCCGTTCCTGCCCATGATGAGCGTGCATCTCATCTTCCTGAACCTCATTTACGATTTGAGCTGCACGGCAATTCCTTGGGACAATGTGGACGAGGAGTTCATCGCAAAGCCCCGGAAATGGGACGCTTCCAGCGTGGGCAGCTTTATGATCTGGATCGGCCCCACCAGCTCTATCTTCGACTTTACCACCTACATTTTCATGTATTTCGTGTTCTGTCCTCTGTTTGTATCCGGCGGCGTCCTGTTTAACGACTTAGCTGCCCATTACAGCGGCGCAGAACTGGCGGCTGTACAGGCGCAGTACATCGGCTTGTTCCAAGCGGGCTGGTTTGTGGAGTCCATGTGGAGCCAGACGCTGGTCATTCACATGATCCGCACGGCGAAGATCCCGTTTATCCAGAGCCACGCCTCCGCTCCCGTGACGCTGCTGACCATGACCGGCATTGCGGTGCTGACGGTGATTCCCTTCACGCCCTTCGGTGTGGCACTGGGCTTTGTCGCACTGCCCGCCGCCTATTTTGCTTATCTGATCCCCTGCATCCTGCTTTACATGGTGCTGGCGACCAGCCTGAAAAAAGCCTATGTTCGTCACTATGGCGAGCTGCTGTAAAAGGAGGTACTCACAATGAACTGGAGCAATATTTGGATGGCGCTGTTTGGAGCGGCAGACTGGCTCGGACTCAATATGGGCTTTTGGGTATCCATGGCAGTGGTCGCACTGATCGTAGTCGTGATGAATGTGGTCTTTTGGGGCATGAAGCCCCGGAGGAAAGCGACCGGCGAGGCTCAAGCGCATCTGACGCAACAATAAAAGCCCATATTCTATCAAAGTACCAACGTGAGTTAGGTGGCTTCTGTTTCTGTGCAAAACGAACATCCTGACGCAGAAATACAGTCGTAGTAATCAATGCAATCTTGTAAAAAATGCTCCCGACGCTGTGCATTGAGCGCAGCGCCGGGAGCATTCCCGCTTCCAGCGGTTATAATTCCCAGAGTCGATGCCCTGTTCATAAGAGGTACTATTTGACTTCCCAAAACCGACTGACTTCTCACTATGCCGTGCAAAGCCACGCGGAACAATATAGGCAGTTCATCATTTAGATAATCGCCGGACAGAAAACAGATTTCTCGGAAACGAAAAGAAATTCACGATTCCCACCGCCTTTGATCGAAGCACCTATTTTTAGGGCGTTTTACAGCCACCCGACCGCAAGAGTCGCCGGATCAATTACAATGATTGACTTCCCGTTCCTACCCCGTGCATAGGTCACGGTCTTTCCCGTCCCGCTCGGTCTACCGTCCCATACCGCAACAATGAAGTCGGCGTGATCGACCATGTAGCGGTTGCGCTTGTCCATGCAATCGGGCGAATAGTGGCTTTGGAGCATGGTTTCTTTGTCGCACTGCGCGGCAATATCATAATAGCGTTCTCGCTGTGCTGCCGACCACTTGACCGCCTGAGTTTCGCAGGGAATGGCACTCTCAAGTGTAATGCTGGGATAACAAGCCTTCAAATCAAGCACTATCTCAGCCGCGTACAAATCAATGCCGAGAGCCATGCCGGTTATAAAGTGCGTGACATCTTCCTTCTCGATGAGATTGATGATTTCCTCTTTCAGTATCTCCTTGAGCCTGACACAGCGTTCGTCATTCTCATTCATTCCGAACGGGAGGTGCTGCGGGCGATGTCCGGTAAAGGCGCAAGTTTTCATGTTTGTTCTCCATCTCCTTCTATGTATTAAAGGCTGTCTCTGTGTCTCTAATACAGAGTATAGCATGGAGATATGCAGAAATCGGTCGAAAAATGGCAAAAAAATAAGACTGCGTGAAAAACACGCAGTCCTTGGCGAACTTAGCCATTACCCGAGGTCTCCTGCTGAATCATCAGCTCGACCATCTGCAAGATACGTTTCTGTGCTTGTGGAGGCAACGAGTCAAGTTTCTCGGAAAGTTCAGACGCCTTGTAGCTCGTCGAGTGATCCAGAACGTCACAAAAGATCGCGTCAGCCGAAACCTCAAGCCCGTTGAGAAGGATAATTAACTTCTCGCAGCGAGGAAATGACATACCGCGCTCAACCGTGGAAATATAATTTGCTGTCAGCCCCGTCTTTTCCGCAAACTCTTCCTGCGAAAGACCGAGCCGTTCTCTGCATTGCTTTATTCGTTTTCCTATTCGCTTGTCAATCATAGCGCGTACCTACACCTTTTCTATAACGCTCATGATAATTATATGGATTAGAGGCATAGTAATACAGAAACGCTAACAGTGAC
>ENA-UERC01001969-UERC01001969.1-human-gut-metagenome-genome-assembly--contig:-NODE-1969-length-10753-cov-15.024073_pt1:0-5000 | contig 10753 bp, 9 predicted proteins | sample MGYA00242955_ERZ507955 | MGnify/ENA primary metagenome ERZ507955 (study PRJEB26167, sample SAMN06115394) | human gut metagenome | host: Homo sapiens | place: China:Hubei | collected 2016-04-27... | reverse complement strand
GTTATCCATGTAGAACGGAACTATCAAATAAACGATAACTGATTTAATGAGCCATTCGCAGTTTCACCGTATAATGCTTATACTTAGACATGCATGGCTTAATCTTTGAGACAAGCATATGACTACTGGCAGGATCAACCAGATAACTATCCCCAATGGCTCGAGTCTAGTTCTCTTGGCTAGATGCCCTTCCACATAGCACTTTCCGACTTTCTTCCACGGCCCGCACGCTCCGCACGTCTCCGCACGCAGCACCCGGCACCGCGTCTGTGGAGAGCGTCGGCCACACGTCACAGCGTCTCCGCCGGCTACGCGCAGCCCCCGTTCCCCCTCGGCTAGTTTCCCGCTGGCTATCAGCTAGCAGTCCACCAACCCCGTCACCGCGCACCCCCGTCTCACGACGGGCATCCGCCTGTGCAAGCCCAAAGGCTCCTCGTCCCCCCGGCTGGCTGAGCACCGTCCGAAAACGCCCCTCCGCTCCCTCCGTGGGACCCTGGCTTTATCAACCGAAGTTGCATGAGTACCGCCCCGCCGGCTGCCCGACTGGCCGCTCTCATACCCTTCCCCCGGACTGCGTTATGTATTCCTGGTTTTGCGATTTTGCCAAATATATGGGCCCTCTGCCGCCCTGCGTCCGCGTTTACCCCACGTGACCCCCCACTCACGCCGTGTCCTGGGCCAGACCCCCTTGCCCCCGGTCGCGAGTTGCCATGTGCAAGAAATTTCATTTTTGGCTAATCTGGTTTTCGAACACCTCTGTTTCGTGGGCACTTTTGGGTTTTCCCAGTAAACCTGGCGTCGTTCGTGGGCGGCAAAAGTCTCCGTGGGAGCAGCTATGTCTTGCAGGGCGGTGTGGATGTGGCTGGAGGGTTTGGGGGGAACTTGGGATGGGCTTCTATGGGTAGGCGGTTTGAGATGTGCAGAAAGTGGCTGTTATGGGTGGGTTGTGAGGCAAAACAGGTTTCTCCAAAATGTCATTTTTCGCAAATGGTTGTTTTTCGCCCACTTGTCGTCGGCAAGGCTGTCTGTATTATTTGTGTGGTTGGGTGAAGGTATGGTGGCGGTGTTGTTACCGCTCTGACCTGGACAAATATCCCACACCTTGCGACGGTAGGAGGGTCGGTAGTTTGGGGTGGTTATGGGCCTCTAGCTCGCTCAGTTTTTGTGCTATGACAGTGATATTTTCAGAGCATCTCTGTTGAGCGGAGACGCACCACATATCTTCGTGGCAACGTGAAACTCGCAAAAAAAAAGTTCCCATGATTTTGGTTTTTGGATTTTGGATTTTGGCTCGTTTTGCTCCATTCAGGTACCGAAGTGGAATCCTAAAGGTGAAGGTGTATAGAATGAGGCATGGCGGTGATCTGGGTGCAATAATATGGACCATAATGTTGTTCTGAAGTGTGGATTTAAATAACGTGTTTGCAAATGTGTAGTTGGATGGTGTGTTTTGGTGTGTCTTGTTGAATAAATGGTGGTGAAATGTGAAATGGAACAGTATATTTTGAAGCGGGAATTCGAATAGCATGTTTGGGATTGTATAACTAAAGAATATCTAACGAAATCCGAAATAAAATGCCATATTTAGGTATTGTCAAATATATTATTTTGAAATGTGAAGTTAAATAGTACACTTTGGTGTGTGAAATTGAATAATATATTTTAAAGTGTGGGAATGAATAGTATATCCTGAAATCTGAAGTAAAATAATGTATTATAAACGTTTAATGGAAAAAATTATTTTGAAATCTGAAATAAAATATATTATACTGTAAAACATATAGGCAATTAAATTATTTTAAACTGTATAATGAAATAACATTTTGCAAAAGCTAAAATAAAACCAAAAACACAATAACATTTTATAGACTTTGAAAAAAATTCAAAAGATTCAAAAAATTCAAAAGATTCAAAAAATTTCAAAAGATTTCAAAAAATCTCAAAAAATCTGAAACATAATACATTGAAAAGCGCAGAAAATATCATTCCCTTAACATCAAACCCAGCCAACACAGCTCCATCCAAAAATTTCAAATCCTCTGGACATGGCATTTCGAAAGACACCGACATTTTTGAAATTCCACAAATGTGGATTATTTCAAATATCTTGGCAACCGCCTGGGGAATATCCTCCCAAACTCGGCCACACACTAATTTCATGCCTCTCCACATGTGCGTCCAAAAAGTATCGTCATAGGTCCCCCAGAAACAAAAAACGTATTTTCGCCAACACTATTTTACGTCTAATTCCACCAATTCCTTGTCGATTTAGTTTATTTACAGGTTGCAATACACTATTTACACACCGGCGCATGTTGTCGCATCATAATATACACACATTATACAAAACTCCCAAACCTTGAAATTGCACCAAATCATGTATTCGATGCATCTGCCAGTGTTCTTGTCGTAAACACCGGTTTGTTGCCGTGGTAATCGTCTTGCCACATCGGTGCACGCTTGGCAATGTCCAGTTGACACACCTGGAGCCCAGACTGCAACGCCCAGACCATCAGTGGAACATCCGATTTGAAATTCTGACATTTGGAAAACATCTTCTTGTTACTCGTTCAGTTGGACAGTTATCGATCCATACTGATTGGCATTGGGTCAATCGGCCATCGGCTTGTTAATCGGGGTGTTTGGTTGTCTATTCCACTGCGTCCAACTTGCAAAGTCCAACTGTCCACTATTTTTCCATCAAATTTTGGGGGCTCTATTTCTGTCGGTACGCCGCTGTATTATGCACAAGCAGCACGGCACAGTTGCGCCTGCTCCTGGCCAACACATACATACCTTCCAATTGCATGTACGTTGTGTGTGTGGGGCTCTGTGTCCAACAGAACTTCCGTGTATTCAGTGTTGTGTATATTTTGTTTGCAAAACAAACACAAAATTTCTCGACGACTTTTTTAATTTTTCGACGAAATTAATTCCTGGAAATGCGAAATTAGTATTGAAAATTCCTGGAAATGCGAAATTGGTATTGGATTTTCAAATTGGTGGCAAATACAAATTAGTGGCAAATACAAAGCTATCAAAATAATCAAAGTGGCAGTCATATATATACTTTGTCAAGATACTACGTTGGAGAATACATAAAAGGGAAGCACAGTGCTGATTGAAGTGTCTGTCGTTCAATTATACAACAGTGAATTGCCGAACCTTCAGCAACCAAAATTGTAAAACTTGACAACTTCATCAACCTGTGGAAATAAACAGCCCAACTAATTGGAGTAGTGTTTAGAAACGTGCAATGGATGGAACTGTAATGTGTGTGAGCTTGCAGGCCAAGGGAAACCACCCCACAGTGAAGTTATATAAAATCAAAAAAATGGAATTTTAAAAAACAATCATATCTTCATCAGACAGTAAGAAAAATCAACCCAACTAAGTGGATTGGTGTTCAGAAACGCCCATTGCATCCAGCTGCAATGTCGACGAGACTTTTACACAAGGGAAAAGCAAAATCAGTCAAAATAAAAATCAAAAAAATCAAAAAAATCAAAATCAAAAGAAACTGCTGGGTGGTTGGCTGCAGAGACAGCCCTGCTGTGGTTAGTATCCTACCTGTGGTGTGCTTGGTTGTGGAAGAGGTGGTGCAGACAGACATACAGCAGAAGTGTGCAAAAGAAAAAGTGGTGGCAAAGTGGAAGACATTTCTGGGGACGTCCATTCCCACCTTAGTGCTCGCTCGTGTAAATTTTTTTTTCTCGACGTCCATTTTTTTTGTGCGTGTTTTTTTTTTTTGCGTCGCTCCAGAACGCCCCACCCCTCGCACCAGTCACGTGCGCACTTTATCTCCGCCCGTCGGAGTTACGCCTCGGACTTCGCCTCGGACTTTGCCGAAACAGCAACATTGCCGAAATGTCGTGTTCGGAGTTGTCTTTTCGCCGTTTTCTCCGGCCCCAGGCCCGATATCGGCTTTCCAACCACGGTTTTCACCATCGTCGCGTCGACGGCTATCCGTTCCGCCCATAATATTTACTTTTTACTCGATTTTTTTCCAAAATTGCATTTTTGCCAGACCTATTTTTTGTAAATTATATATATTTTGTAAAAGTGGGAATTTTTGTTTTTTGATTTTGGCCATGTTGCCGATTGCGTCCTATGGCCACACCGATGGGGGGACTAGATACTTCTGGCTGCGCTCTTTCCAACGGTGGTTGACTCGCCTGTTCAGCTGCTCTGGTTCGTCTGCTATGGCCCTGCAAACATGCGTCCCGTCGAAATTTATCGACCCGTCGAAATCTGCCCGCCCAAAATCAAACCTCCCATACGCCGCCCGTTCTATACTTTCGGTTGCGGCCATATCTAGCAGAAAGCACCGTTTCCCGTCCGATCAACTGTAGTTAAGCTGCTAAGAGCCTGACCGAGTAGTGTAGTGGGAGACCATATGCGAAACTCAGGTGCTGCAATCTTTTTGCTGCCTGTGCTGCCTGTTTTTCTTGTGTTTACCTTTGTTTGCCTTTGTTTACCTCCCTTTGTTTTTGTTGTCGAAAATCCCGCACTGCCCCCATTGTCTAGTTTTTGACCGCGTTTTGTCTGAATTTACAAGGTCTACGCGATTCCCATCTTTCCTCCTACCACTCTCTTCCTACCACTCTTCCTCCTACCACTCTCTTCCTACCACTCTTCCTCCTACCACTCTTCCTCCTACCACTCTCTTCCTCCTACCACTCTTCCTCCTACCACTCTCTTCCTCCTACCACTCTCTTCCTCCTACCACTCTCTTCCTCCTACCACTCTCTTCCTCCTACTGTGTACTGTCTCTTCCTCCTACCACTCCCACTCTGTACTCTCCCCACTCCCACTCCCACTCCCACTCTGTACCACCCACTCTGTACCACCCACTCCACCCACTCCACCCACGCTCCTACACCCCCTCCATCCCAACCTAACCCCCCCCCCCCCCCCCACCTCCCCCCCCCCCCCCCCCCCCCCCCCCTTTCCCCACCCCGCCCCCCCCCCCCCCCCTCCCCCCCCCCCCCCTCCCCCAC
>ENA-UERC01001958-UERC01001958.1-human-gut-metagenome-genome-assembly--contig:-NODE-1958-length-10796-cov-3.727213_pt1 | contig 10796 bp, 8 predicted proteins | sample MGYA00242955_ERZ507955 | MGnify/ENA primary metagenome ERZ507955 (study PRJEB26167, sample SAMN06115394) | human gut metagenome | host: Homo sapiens | place: China:Hubei | collected 2016-04-27 | study... | reverse complement strand
AACCAGAAGACACGCATCATGGTTCTGTCTTGAATCTGTGCCGCCATAAATGCCAGCTCGCTGTTTGGATCAACCGCAATCGCTCTTTCTCCGCCATTTTCGGGCAGTTCAAAGAAATATTTGTTTTCAAGTTTACCGCCGAGGGTGTTAATTGCATTTAAAGATTCTTTAAATTCCTCGTTTGCCTGTGCGCCCTTCATTGCGCAGAACGCACCTCCCACCTTTACATACGGCAGGCAGTATTCGCTCAAAACATTCATTCTCGCAACTGCTCTTGACGCTGCAAAATCAAAACTTTCCCTGAGTTTTTCATCTCTTGCGCCGTCCTCCGCTCTGCTGTGGATAAGTTCGGCTTCAATACCGAGTTGAGCGCATACCTCGCCCAAGAAAACAAGTCTTTTGTTCAGGCTATCTATAAGTGTAAGTTTTATGTCGGGTCTGGCAATTTTCAGAACAACACCCGGAAAACCCGCACCCGTACCGACATCGACAAGACTGCTGTTCTGCGGAATATCAACAAAGTTGAGCAAGCTGAGGCTGTCGGCAAAATGTTTGAGTGCCACACCGCTCTCGTCTGTAATTGCGGTAAGATTCATTTTTTCGTTCCACTCTGCAAGCAGTTCAAAATATTTTTGAAACTGCTCGTACTGATTTTCCGTGAGTGTGATTTTGTAATCTTTTATATAATTTTGGAGCAAATTCTTAATCATAAATTCCTCCGATTATTTATTCTGTGCAAGCCAAATGAGCAAAACGCTGATGTCGGCAGGCGAAACTCCCGAAATTCTGGATGCCTGTCCAATGCTCAACGGTTTGATTTTATTCAGCTTTTCCTGCGCCTCAAGTCTTAATCCCTTAATTGTTCTGTAGTCAAAATCATCGGGCAGTCGGCGGTTTTCAAGTTTGCGCATCTGCTCAACCTGCTTTAATTGCTTTGAAATGTAGCCTTCGTACTTGATTTCCACTTCAACCTGCTCAAAAATGTTCGGGTCAAGTTTCGGTCTGCCTGTGTCTATACTTTCAAGCGACTTGTAGTCAAGCTGCGGTCTTTTTATAAGGTCAATAAGATGTACTCCCGTGGTAATTTCACTTGTGCCACGCTCTGCAAGAATTTTGTTTACTTCTTCTGTCGGAGAAATTACGGTTGTCTTAAGTCGCTTTATTTCCTGCTTTTTAAGCTCCTGTTTGTTAAGAAATTTTTGGTATCTTTCTTCGCTGATAAGTCCGATTTCGTGACCGAGCGGAGTAAGTCTTTCGTCCGCATTGTCCTGACGGAGAATCAATCGGTACTCACTTCTTGAGGTCATCATTCTGTACGGCTCGTTTGCACCCTTGGTTACAAGGTCGTCTACAAGAGTGCCGATATAAGAGCCTGCTCTGTCAAGAATGAGCGGAGATTTTCCGAGGACTTTCAAAGCGGCATTAATTCCGGCAACAAGTCCCTGTGCCGCCGCTTCTTCGTAACCCGAACTGCCGTTAAACTGACCTGCACCGAAAAGGTTTGGAAAATCTTTAAATTCAAGCGTTGCAAGCATAGCTGTCGGGTCAACACAATCATATTCAATGGCATAGGCAGGGCGCATAATTACGCAGTTTTCAAGACCTTTTATGGTGTGGTAAAACTTAAGCTGTACCTCTTCCGGGAGTGATGAGCTCATTCCCTGCAAATACATTTCTTCTGTGTCAAGACCGCACGGCTCAATAAAAAGCTGATGTCTTGGCTTATCCTTAAACCTCATTATTTTATCTTCAAAACTCGGGCAGTAACGAGGGCCTATACCCTCGATTTTACCTGCGTAAAGCGGTGAACGGTGAATATTTTCAAGGATAATCTGCTTGGTTTCGTCATTTGTCCAGCTTATGTAGCAGTCCACCTTGTTCTCGCCCAAACTTTCGGTTTCATAAGAGAAAGGCTGCGGCGGTTCGTCACCCTTTTGTACTTCAAGGTCTGTATAATCAATGGAATTTCTTAAAACTCTGGCAGGAGTACCTGTCTTAAATCTTCTTAACGGCAAGCCGAGTTTTTTAAGACTTGCACCAAGGAAAGATGCAGGAAAAATGCCGTCAGGGCCGCTTTCGTATGATACTTCGCCCACAAAAATTCTGCCGCCGAGGTATGTGCCTGTGGCAATAACAACCGTCTTGCAATGAAAAACCGCTAACATTCTTGTGGTAAGGTCGTAACCGTCCTCTGTCTTTTCTATTTCAACGATTTCCGCCTGTCTTAATTCAAGATTTTCTTGCAATTCAAGTTTGTGTTTCATAACGGTGGAATATTTGCGGCGGTCAATCTGCGCTCTCAATGAGTGAACAGCAGGACCTTTACCACGGTTGAGCATACGGGACTGCAAAAAACATTCGTCGGCAGTCTTGCCCATTTCGCCGCCGAGTGCGTCAATTTCACGAACAAGATGACCTTTTGCCGTTCCGCCGATTGACGGATTGCAAGGGCAGTTGCCGACGGCATCCATATTAATAGTAAAAACAGCAGTTTTACAGCCAAGTCTGGCGGCAGCCAAAGCCGCCTCAATGCCTGCGTGACCCGCACCGATAACTGCTACATCATATTCTCCTGCAAAATATTTCATATATTTCATTCCTTTTTAGGGTTAATAAATTATAAAAGTTTGGTCAACCTTTAAAAAGTCTTGACCTAAATTTTAAAATTATTTCGCTTAATTTGCACATTAAACCATAATTTACTCTGACTTTCGATTTTCAATAACAAGATTACTTGCCCACGCAAAAATTATGGAATACTCTGTCTACAACTTCATCACTTGTTCTCTCACCCGTGAGTTCAAGCAAACTTGTAATTGCCTCTTCAATGCTTACAGTGATTGCATCATAGGTAAGTCCGATTTCAAGTGCATTTTTTGCGTCTTTTACAGAGTTTAGGGAGTTTAATACCGCCTGCCTCTGTCTTTCATTGGAAAGTACACCCTCACTCGGGTTAAAATTATCCATTCCCGCAATATCTTCAACCGCTTTTACAAGCTCTGCTCTGCCATCTCCGCTTTTTGCCGAAAGATAAACCACATTTTTTATCTTGCTTTCAATGTACTCTGTGTCAAGCTGTTTGTCCAAATCGGTTTTGTTGATTATTGCAATGCACGGCACTTCGCCTGCCGATTCTATCAATTCTTTATCGTCATCGTCAAGACTGCGGTTATAGTCAAACACCGCAAGCAAAAGTCCGCACTGCTTTAATCTGTGCTTTGCTCTGTCAACTCCGATTTTTTCTACCTTGTCATCGGTTGTTCTAAGTCCCGCAGTGTCGCTTAACCTAAGAATAACATCTCCGACAATTACCGTGTCTTCAATAATATCTCTGGTTGTGCCGGGTATGTCGGTAACAATACTGCGCTCGCAACCCGAAAGCAAGTTCATAAGAGTGCTTTTTCCTACATTCGGTCTGCCCGCAATTACCGTGTCTATACCCTGCTTTACCGCCTGTCCGCTGTCATAACTCGAAATAAGTCCGTCAAGTATTGCAATGCTGACATCAAACGAATCGTAAAGCTGTTCGTCGGTTACTTCGGCAATATCTTCTTCGGGATAGTCTGCCCATGCGGAAAGATGTGCCGCCGTTGAAAGCAAGAGATTTTTTACTTCGTCAATTTTGTTGCGAACCGCACCCTCTTTTACACAAAGAGCCGCCCTTGCGGCGGAACGGGATTTTGCGGAAATGATGTCGATTACAGCCTCCGCCTCGGAAAGGTCGATTTTTCCGTTTAAAAATGCGCGTTTTGTAAATTCGCCTGCCTGTGCCGGAACTGCGCCTGCATCAAGCACCGCACGAAGTACAAGTTTTGTAATATAGATACCGCCGTGGCATGAAAGCTCGACAACATTTTCGCCCGTATAGCTTAAAGGTTCACGAAAAACAAGAGCAACCGCCTCGTCAATTTCTTCGCCGTCACTTACAATTTTTCCGAAAGATGCGGTATAGCCTTTCATATCGGCAAGTTTTTTATTATTGATGCCTTTAAAAATTTTATCGCATACAGTAAACGCAGAATCACCGGAAATACGAATAACCGAGATACCGCCCTCACCCTGCGCCGTGCTGATAGCAGCAAAGGCTGCTAAGGCAAAGGCTGAAGCCCCTGCAGAAGTTAAAACTGAAACAAAGGTAAACTTTGTTGTTGAGTTTAACAACAAGCAGAACTCGGTAGAAGACATTATTAATAATGTTAAAGCTACATACGGTAAAGATGTAAAGGAAATTTCAATTTACCTCAAGCCTGACGAAAACAAAGCTTACTTTGTTGCCGACGGCGAAGAAGGTTCAATGGATGTATTCTTCTGCTAATTAAAAATACTGAAATTTTAGGAGTCATACTGTTAGGTATGACTCTTTTTTTGTTTTTTCTTTAATATTGTAGTGAATATTTAATATTTAGATTGATTTTTTACAATTCTGCCTATATAATGAAAATGTATCAAATCCTTGGCACAGACGGTCATACCGAGGTAATAATTTCATTACAAAGGAGCGATATTAAATGATTACAAAGTACACAAGCGGCACTCCTATCCGTACAGACGCTGTTGTAAAAGATTTTGCCGGAATCGACATAAATAAATTCCCGGTTGATTACAAAATCATTGACGGCAAATTCATTTTTAGCTTTGATATGCAGGACAGCGACATAGTTTTCGGTCTTGGTGAAGCGCCGAGAGGAATTAACAAGCGTGGCTGGATTTACGAAAGCTTTTGCAGCGATGACCCATTCCACACAGAAACAAAAAGTTCACTCTACGCCGCACACAACTTTCTTATGTTAAACGGCAGCAAGACTTTCGGTATTTTTATTGATTTCCCCGCAAAAATCCGTTGGGACATCGGTTACACAAAACCAAGCCGCACAGAAATCACTGTTGACGGTACAGATTTTGACATCTACATTATCGAAAACGAGAGCAATAAGCCGATTGACATTGTAAAAGAGTTCCGCAGTGCAATCGGTCAGAGTTACATTCCGCCGTTCTGGGCATTCGGTTATCAGCAGAGCCGTTGGAGTTATCCCGACAAAGCTGCAGTTGACGGCGTAATCAAAGGTTATAATGATGCAAAGATTCCGCTCGACTGCGTATATCTTGACATTGACTATATGAAAGACTACAAGGACTTCACAGTTGACGAAGACAAATTCCCGAATTTTGCAGAATATGTAAAAGAAAAGAAAGAGCAAGGTATTCACCTTATCCCTATCATTGACGCAGGTGTAAAAAAAGAAGCAGGCTACGATGTTTACGAAGAAGGCGTTGAAAACGATTACTTCTGCAAAACCGAGGACGGCGAGATTTTTGAAGGCGGCGTATGGCCGGGTATTGTAGGTTTCCCTGACTTTATGCAGAAAGAAGTTCGTGACTGGTTCGGCGCAAAATACGACAGACTTACAGACGCAGGCATTGACGGTTTCTGGAACGATATGAACGAGCCGGCTATTTTCTATTCAACAAAAGGACTTGAAAAAGCGCTTAATAAAGCAAAATCACTTGAGGGCGAAAACCTCGACCTTTCAAAATTCTTTAACCTCAAAGATACTTTTCTCGGTCTTTCCAACAGCCCCGAGGATTACTCAAGCATCTATCATATGATTGACGGCAAGCCTGTTTGCCATGATAAGGTGCACAATATTTACGGCGCAAATATGACAAGAGCCGCAGGCGAGCATTTTGCAAAGAAATTCGGCGACAGCAAAATCCTTATGTTCTCAAGAGCATCATATGTCGGCGCTCACCGCTCAAGCGGTATTTGGTTTGGTGACAACCATTCTTGGTGGTCACACATTCTCTTAAATCTTAAGATGCTCCCATCGGCAAATATGTGCGGTTTCCTCTATTGCGGCGCTGACCTCGGTGGTTTTAACGAAAACGCAACCCGTGACCTTGTTCTGCGTTTCCTTGCTCTCGGAGTATTTACCCCTCTTATGCGTAACCACTCCGCTCTCGGTACAGTAAACCAGGAATGTTACAACTTTGAAAACTCCGAAGATTTCAGAGATGTTGTAACCGTTCGCTACAGACTTATCCCTTATCTTTATGATACATTTAAAAAGGCAAGCGAAAACAACGATATGATTTTCCGCCCGCTTGCTTTTGATTATCCCGACGATAAAATGGCAAGAGAGTGCGAAACTCAAGTTATGCTCGGTAACGAATGTATGATTTGCCCTGTTTACGAGCAGAATGTAAGCGGCAGATATGTATATCTCCCTGAAGATATGACTTTTGTTAAACTAAGCGGTGAAAATGCAGAAACCCAGCCTATGGAAAAGGGCATACACTTCATTGAAGTTGCACTTAACGAAGTACCTCTCTTTATTAAGAAAGGCAAACAAATTCCGCTTTGCAAACCTGCAATGCGTACAAGCGAACTCAACACCGAAGACCTTACTTATATAGGTTGATTTAAAATAAAAATGACAGCTATTATTTATTGATAGCTGTCATTTGTTGTTTGTATAGTCTTTTTTCCGATTGCTAAGTCTGCCCTTTGTGGCGGTGAGCGCCAATAAAACGAGCAATCATCGTTTATCAATATTATTAATTATGTCAAGCTAACAATATCGGCATATCCGCAATTATATACATTATTAACGCAATATTGCACGCAAAACTTTCTATGCAACCGTCGGTTGCGGAAATGAAAACTAAAATGTATTGCAAAAAACAGTGGTTGCGGTGTATAATTTGGATAAAGTGAGAGGCAGAACGATCGTCATAAACTCTCAAAGGAGGAAATATGGACATAGAAACTGCAAACAGACTTTTACAATACAGGAAGAAACACAACTTAAGGCAGGAAGAACTTGCAAATAAAATAGGAGTAAGCAGACAGGCGGTGTCAAAATGGGAACGGGCAGAGGCATCTCCCGACACTGATAACCTAATATTGCTTGCCGAAATTTACGGAGTATCGCTTGACGAACTTTTAAAAGGAGAAGCGAACAATTCCTCAAAATCCGAAGCCGAGCAGGAAACCGTATCGGAGGAAAGCGCAGACAACACACACCCCCACACAGGCGATGAGGGCACAGAATATATAAAAGCGGATAAAGTATCTTTTAAAAACGGAATCCATGTTGATGCGAAAAACGGCGACAAGGTACACATCAGCTTTGCAGACGGAATACATGTACAAGACAAAGACGGCACTAAGGTTGATATAGGCAAGGACGGAGTGTTTGTAAACGAAAGCGGAAAACAGAGAGTTTATACCGATAAAGATGGTCATATAATGCACGATGCCGATATGACCGAGGAAATGTTTACAGGAGGAAAGCATAAAAAATTTTGGAATTCGTTTCCCTTTTTCGCTATAGCGCTTGTTGTATTCCTTTGGTGGGGATTTAGCGGTTTTTGCTTTGGCTGGGCGCTTAGCTGGATAGTTTTGCTGACAATACCGCTTTACTATTCGCTTGTTGACGCAATTTACAAACGCAAGGCAGACCACTTTGCCTTTCCCGTGCTTGCGGCAATGGCATACATTCTTATGGGATACTTTAACATATTCGGCGGATGGACAGTCGGCTGGGTAGTTTTTCTCACCATTCCGCTTTACTATTGGATATGCTCATTCTTTAAAAATAAAAACGATTAACAGGAGGACATTATGTCAGAATTAAATTTACCGTCAGACCCAATGATTTTATTAAGTTTTATTAACACAAAGCTAAGAGATTTCTATCCGTCGCTTGATGCTCTTTGCGAAGACGCAAACATCAGTAAAGATGAAATCGTAAAAAAGCTCTCCGCCATAGATTATACCTACAACGCAGAGCTTAATAAATTTGTATAAAACTAAACGAACACCCGATTTCAGCGAAAGCCGAAGTCGGGCGTTTTTTTAACCGTTCTCCGATAAATACGGTCTTAGCTCGCCTGCAAGGTAAAGCGAACCGCAGATAACGAGCGGCATATTTTCATTTTTTGCCTTATCAAGCGCCGTTTCGAGAGCCTTTTTGTTATTATCGAATGCCTCAACTTTCGGAAAATGCTGTTTGCATTTTTCGGCAAGTTCTTCTGCCGATAAAGTTCTCGGATTGTTGACCGTTACCGTAAACACTTCTTCAAAAAGTCCTTCAAGCAGATTGATTGAGCTTGCACTGTCCTTATCGGCAAGCATACCCATAAGGCAAAGCCGCTTTTGATTTGGCAGATACTTTTTGACCGCCTTGCTAAGCGCCTCAATTCCGTTCGGATTATGTGCTCCGTCAAGCAAAACTACGGGATTTTTGCCCATAAGTTCAAGTCTTGCGGGGTTTACCGCCTTTGCCATACCTGCCTTTAATGCATTTTTGCTTACATTGATTTTACCGTTGTCGCAAAGTGCTTTTAATGCGGTCAATGCGGTTTTTGCATTTTCCAACTGATGTTCGCCAATCAAATGCAGTTCAAGCTCTGTACCGTCATATTCAAAAACAGTGCTTTCAAGGCTTTCTGAAATCACTTTTATTTTTGCACTTTCACTTTTGAAAAGTTCAACATTTCTGCTTTTACAAGTACATTCAATCACGCTCATTGCGTTTTCTTCCTGCTTGGAAGTAACGGCAATCGAGCCGTTTTTTATAATACCGCACTTTTGCCATGCAATCTCTTCGATAGTGTTGCCGAGAATTGCCGTATGGTCAAGTCCGATAGTTGTTATTACCGAGCAAAGCGGCGGCAAAATTGTATTTGTACAGTCAAGAAGTCCGCCCATACCTGTTTCAAGCACAACAATGTCGCATTTCTCGTTTGCGTGAATATAAAACTGCAAAGCGTTTACATACTCAAACTCTGTAATAATAACGCCGTCATTACGCAATTCCTCAATAATCGGAAATGTTTTCTCCACCGCCTCGGTGAGCATTTCCTTTGAAATCATACGGTTATTAATCTGTATTCTCTCTCGAAAATCCGTTATATACGGAGAGATAAAAAGACCTGTTTTGTAGCCTGCCTCAACAAGCACAGCCGAAAGCATTGCACAAACCGAACCTTTGCCGTTGGTACCCGCAATGTGAATATACTTTAGTTTATCCTGCGGATTGCCGAGTTTTTCGAGAAAAATTCTCATTCGGTCAAGTCCGGGGCGAGAACCGAATGTCAGCAGTGAATGTATTTTTTCAATAGCCTGTTCGTATGTCATCAGATCAGCTCCTTGTAAATTTCATTCTTTTTAAAGCCTGTCAGCGCCGCCGCCTCTTTTGCGGCATCTGTTGCCCTTGCGCCGTTTTCAATCAACTTCTTAGCGGTTTCGACCGCATATTCAAGTGTAAACTCTTCGGTATCGTCAACCTGCGGCGCACCCTCAAGCACAAGCACAATTTCACCTTTAACACTGCCGTCGCTTAGATTTTCCGCCGCATTTTTTGTTGTGGTACGGATAACTTCCTCGTGAATTTTTGTAATCTCACGCACAATTGTAAGTTTTCTGTCGCCAAAACTCGCATACAAATCACGCAAAGTCTGCGGCAATTTATGCGGAGCTTCGTAAAAAATCATTGTTCTGTGCTCGTTTGCAAGGCTTTTCAAATGATCTGATCTGCTCTTTTTATTTACGCTCAAAAAGCCCTCAAAAGTAAATCTTCCCGTGCTAAGGCCCGAAACGGCAAGCGCAGAAATAACCGCACTCGGTCCGGGAATTACAACCGTCTTTATGCCACGCTCTTCGCAGAGCTTTACCAAATCTTCGCCCGGATCCGAAATACACGGCATACCCGCATCTGTAACAATGGCGCAGTTTTCGCCCTGCTCTATTCTTGCGCAGATAATCTCTCCACGCTCTCTTTTATTGTGCTCAAAATAGCTGACCATCGGCTTTTTTATGCCAAAGTGATTTAAAAGTTTCAGCGTAACCCTTGTGTCTTCCGCCGCAATAAAATCTACCGATTCAAGAGTTTCCACCGCTCTCGGCGACAGGTCGGAAAGGTTGCCTATCGGTGTACCCGTAACATATAAAATTCCGCTCATAGCTTGTTGTCCTCTGTATTTTCTAAATGATCTGATTTGTAGCTTCCGTAAATTTCAAGCATTTCTTTTGAAAAATTACCGCTTTCGTCCTCTATAAAAAGTGTGGGCAGTACATTTAAAAAACCCCGTTTTCCGCCTCGTCTGCCCTCAAGCAAAAACAGTTTCGGCGCTTTTGACACTCTCTGCTGTACAAGTCGCAAGGTCTTTGGCTCTATGTCAAATTTTCTCATAGACTCCATAACATCGCCTAATCTTTCGGGGCGCTGACACATATAAAATCTGCCGCCAAACTGCAGCAGCTTTGATGCCGCCGAGCAAATGTCGTCAAGCGTACATTCGCTTTCGTGCCTTGCAATCAGCCTTGCCGAAGTCGGATTTTTGATTCCTCCTCCGCCGATTTTATATGGCGGATTGCACACAACTACATCATAACAGCCAAAATTCAGCTTGCCTTTAAGGTCGCATAAGTCAGCGTTTATAATTTTAATGTTATCGCAAAGCCCGTTGTGTTCAACGCTTTTTTGAGCAAGCATACAGGCATTTTCCTGAATTTCAACAGCGTCTACTTTTAAGTTTTTATTGTCCCTGCACCACAAGAGCGGAATCGTACCGCATCCTGTGCCAAGTTCCGCACATTTTTTACTGCCTGTGGGCTTTGAAAAATTCGCAAGCAAAATAGTGTCTGTCGAATATCTGTAGCTTTTGGTAACATATATTTCAATGCCGTTGCCCAACGGCTCAAGGTGCAAATTCTCCATTATACAATCGGCAAAGGAAAGTTTTGCCCTCTGCCCTCTCCTTGTAAAATTTAGCTTAACATTTTTATTATA
>ENA-UERC01001949-UERC01001949.1-human-gut-metagenome-genome-assembly--contig:-NODE-1949-length-10834-cov-4.198568_pt1 | contig 10834 bp, 8 predicted proteins | sample MGYA00242955_ERZ507955 | MGnify/ENA primary metagenome ERZ507955 (study PRJEB26167, sample SAMN06115394) | human gut metagenome | host: Homo sapiens | place: China:Hubei | collected 2016-04-27 | study... | reverse complement strand
TCTTACGGAAGCCGTGCACCTTGGAGCGCTGGCGCTTCTTGGGCTGATAGGTACGGAACATTGCATGACACCTCCATCTTAAAAATATCGCCTCCGCGCATGGATTCATGGCGGCGCGTACTCGACAGCGGACGAAAGGTCCGCCGCAGTCGACTTGAAAAGTGCGCAAACGCGCAACTGATATTATACAAAAAAACACCAACGTTTGTCAACAACTAAATATTGTGTCTTTGTCGAAGGGTGGGAACAAGGGGTAACTGGTGTGACGGGATCCACGTTTCTGTCATTGCGAGCCAGTGCTCACACTGGCGTGGCAATCCGTTTCTTAATACTGCGGTGTAAATCCAGATAGATACTACGGCGGCATAGCCGCCGAGATCGGAGGCTAAAAACATGCCACTGGCATGTTTTCTTAACGCCCCGACGGATTCCCACGACAGTGACATCGGTCACTGTCTCGGAATGACACCGTCAGGGCGGGCAGAGTCGCCCGCCCCTACGAAAAAGGATCACCGGCAATCTGTCTCCCCCTTGCATTTCTCCCTTCCCCGTAGTATCATTATTATTTACTGAGCATTTCACGGAACAGAAAGGAACCTCTCCCATGGCAGAGAACAAGCTGGGCGTCATGCCCGTTTCCAAACTCATCTGGAACATGTCCCTCCCCATTATCGCCTCCATGCTGGTGCAGGCGCTGTACAACATCGTGGACAGCGTATTCGTCAGCTGGGTCAGCGAGGCATCGCTGACGGCGGTATCGCTGGCCTTCCCCGCCCAGAATTTGATGATCTCGCTGGCGGCAGGCACGGCGGTAGGCGTCAACGCGCTGCTGGGCCGTGCGTTAGGCGCGGGAGAGCGGCAGCGGGCCGACCGTGTGGCGGTGAACGGCCTGTTTCTGGCGTTCGTGGGCTTTGCCGTCAGCTGCGTGCTGGGCCTGACCTGCGCCGGGGCGTTCCTCCGCTCCCAAACCCAGGTGGAGGAGATCATAGTGATGGGCGAGCAGTACCTGCACATCGTCATGGGCTGCTCTTTCGCTCTGTTCGGCCAAATCATGCTGGAGCGGCTGCTGCAAGGCACCGGCCGTTCCCTGCTGAGCATGTACACCCAGGGTCTGGGCGCTATCGTCAACATCATCCTGGACCCGGTGTTCATTTTCGTGTTCGACATGGGCGTGGCCGGCGCCGCCATCGCCACCGTCATCGGCCAGATCTGCGGCATGCTGCTGGCGGCCTACTTCAACGTAAAGAAAAATACCGACATCACTCTCCGGGTCAGGGGCTTCCGGCCTGACTGGCGGCTGATCGGCAGCATTTACGCCATCGGCCTGCCCAGCGTAATCATGATGGCGATTGGCTCCGTCATGACCTTCCTGATGAACAAGATCCTCATCACCTACCACTCCGCCCACGAGACGGCGGCTACCGCCTTCGGCATTTACTTCAAGCTGAATTCCTTCATCTTCATGCCTGTGTTCGGCCTGAATAACGGCGTGGTGCCCATCATCGCCTATAACTACGGCGCACAGAACCGTTCCCGTATGGTGGAGGCCATTAAGCGCAGCGCCATTTACGCGTCCATTATCATGCTGCTGGGTATCGCGCTGTTTCAGGCCATCCCCGGCACGCTGCTGAAGATTTTCGACGCCACCGATACCATGCTGACCGTGGGCATTCCCGCCCTGCGGATCATCTCCCTCAGCTTCTGGATCGCCGGCGCCTGCATCGCGCTGGGCGGCTCGTTCCAGGCGCTGGGCAAGTCGATGTACTCCATGGTGGTGTCCATCATCCGCCAGCTGGTATTTCTGATCCCCATCGCCTACGTGCTGGCCCGGTACGGCCAGAGCATCGGCAACGACGATCTGGTGTGGTGGTGTTTCCCTCTGGCGGAGGTGGCGTCGCTGTTCGTGACGCTGGCGTTCTTCCGGCGGCTGTACCGGACGCTGATCTCCAAGATCCCCGAGCATGGCACCAAAGACGACGGCGAGGAAAGCCTGCTGGGGTAAAATTTGATAGATTGATAGGAAAAGAGCGGACACATGTCCGCTCTTTTTTTGGTGTTTCGCGCTCCGGCGCGAGGTACTTTTGGCCGTTGTCCCAAAAGTACCCAAAAGGACAACTTAAACCTGCGGTTTAAGAATCCGCCCGCGCTGTGCCCTTTTACGGATTTGATACTCTATACCACACGTTCGCAGAACACCGTTGATTCCGTTCTGTATGACGCATTGACTTTCGTTTTGCGCCGCTACCGCTGATTGTATCAACGGCAGGATCACACGAGTTGTTCGTGGCGCACCATCGGTAGAAATCCGTAGGGGCGGACGACGAGCGCTGTGAAGCGCAGCAGAACGAGTGCCCTTGGGGTATCCGCCCGCCGTATCACGCAACGGGTTCTTGTTATCATCCGTAGGGGCCGGCGTCCTCGACGGCCCGCACGGTATACAACAGCATTTTCGGTAAACGACGGGGCGTCGGGGACGCCGCCCCCTACAACGATGAGGCGTACCCCTTATGTTTTTCTCCCACACTCGCTACCACAGCATGGCGATGATATCCATGGGGCTGTGCTGGGTGAAATATTTCAGCAGGTACGTATCGCGCAGCGTGGCGGCGTCCACCAGCCCCGTCCATTGCAGGACGCTGGCGGCGGCGAACATAGCCAGCACGCCGAGACACAGGCCCAGCGCCGCTCCCGCCAGACGGTTCACCGCGCCCAGCACCGGAGCGCGGGCCGCCAGCTGCAGCGGACTGGTGAGCAGCCGCAGCAGCAGCGTCAGCACCAGAAATGACACCAGAAACAGCAGGCCGTAGGCCAGCGAACGGATCATGCCGGTAACAGCGCCCTCCAGCATGTTCTTTCCGGCCTCCACGGCGCTGTCCATGGCCTTTTTGGCAATGCCGGTGATGGCATCGAAATCCACCAGACCGGCCAGTGCCTCGTTATCCGAAGCGGCGGCGGCGCTGACAGCCTCGTCGCCGTGGCCGTTCGTCAGGCGATCCAGCACGTACTGCTCCACACGGGGCGTGAGCCAGTCGCTGACGGGATCGGCCAGCGCATTGGCCAGAATGGCGCTGCCCAGCAGGGCCGCCGCGAAGACCGCCACGCTCAGAAGGCTGCTGATAAAGCCCCGAACGCCGCCCACGATCAGGCACAGCAGCAAAATCGCCGCGATGGCGATATCAAAGATCAGGGAAATGGTCATACCGACTCCTTTGCCTTACGGCAGGTACAGCGACGCGCCGGAAGCGCCCGCCAGAACGGCGCTGCCGTCAGCGCGCATCAGGACGGCCCGCACCTCGCTGACGTCCGGCAGGGTAGCGACCTCCGTGAGATACTTGTCATAGATGGTGAGCCGGTCGCTGAACAGCACGGCCACGTAGCGGCCGGCGGTGGAGATATCCAGCACCTCGCCGTCGATATCGCAGCCGCCCAGCTCGTTGCCGTCGCCGTCCACGGTGATGAGACTGGCGTAGCCGCCGGATTTATACCGGCTCAGCAGCAGCGCGGCCCAGCCGCCGTCCCCCACCACGCAGCGGCGCAGGAACTGGCCGCCGTAGGAATAGGAGGCCTTCAGCTCGCCGCCGCTGTCCAGCAGGTAGAGCCCCTGCTCGGTGACGGCGCAGAACTCCCGCTGCAGGGTCTCCAGCGCGTAGGCCACGCCGCCGTCCACCGGCGTGGTGGCCACCATTTTATCGCTGTCGGTGTGGTACAGCACCAGAAAGCTCTGGAATTTGCCGTCCTCCTGCCCCATGGTGACAGCGGCCAGCGTGCGGTCGTCCTGTCCCAAGGCGGCGGTCATGACAAACCGCTGGGCGGACTGGAAGGTAAACACCGCCGCGCCGTTGCTGTCCCAGACCGTGACGGCGGCCTTCGCGCCGCTCTTGTTGTAAACGGCGGTCACATAGCCGTGGGGGTTGACGGTGACGGCGATCAACTCGCCCTCCGTCTCCTGCTGCCAGCGCAGACCCTTGCTGTCCAGCGCGTACAGCACCGTGCCGCCGATGTCGTAGGCCACGGCCACACCGCCGCCGGACACCAGGTCGGGATGCAGGAAGCGGACGCTGTTCTGGTACAGCACCTGACTGCGCTCGTCCAGCAGACGCACCTGATTGGCGGCCACCGTCACCAGACGGCCGTCGATGGCGGCAAAGCGGCTGGTGGCGTCGTTTTCATAGTAATAGAGCTTGGCGCAGCCCGTTTCGTCCTTTTCGGCCCGGGCGTAGATGATGCTGCGGCGCAGGCCGTCAAAGCTGTTGGCGTCCCACAGCACGGCGGCAGCCACCGCGCCCAGCACCACCAGCACCGTCAGCGTCAGCCACAGCCACTTGCGGGACTTTTTCTTCTGCCGCAGACGGCGGGGCTGCTCCTCCTGAAGATCTCCCTGGGGGAGATCATAGATGCTCTGGGTGTCTTTTTTCATGTTCTCCCTCCCCTTTCTTTGGCCGGGGTCATGTCAGCGCTCCAGCCGCTCATCATTGTACCACACACGGGTCAGATACAACCCGCCCGGCGGCGCGGTGGGCCCCGCCAGTGTGCGGTTGCCGCTGTCGAGGATGACGGGGATATCCTCCGGCGTCAACTTTCCCTCGGCGGCGTACAGAACCGTGCCGGTGATGGCACGTACCATATTATACAAAAATCCGTCGGCGCATACCTTCAGCTCCAGCAGCTCCTCATTCCGGGTGACGCGGCAGTAGTAGATGGTGCGCACCGTGCTGCGGACATTGGTGCCCACGGAGCGGACGGCGGCGAAATCATGGGTGCCCTCGAACATCCGGGCGGCACGATCCATCACCGTTTCATCCAGCTTCTTGGGGTAGAAATAGGCGCGGTTCACATAGAACGGGTTCTTGATGCGGGAGTTATAGATACGGTAGGTGTACTCCTTTTTGATACAGGAGCCGATGGCGTTGAAATCGTCCGCCACCTCAAAGGCGGCCTTGACGGCGATATCCTCCGGGATATGGGTATTGACGGCAAAGGGCAGGCGATCCAGCGGAATGCGGGAATCGGTGCGGAAATTGGCCACGTAATGCTCGGCGTGGACACCGGCGTCGGTGCGGCCGCAGCCGGTCAGCTTCACCGGATGGCCGCAGACCATGCTGAGACCGCGCTCCAGCGTCTGGGCCACGGAGGCCTCCGTTTTCTGCACCTGCCAGCCGTGGTAGGCGCTGCCGTTATACATCAATGTCAGGGCGATATTGCGCATAGGTTCTCCTTATGGGGTGGGGTGGCAGAGGTATGGCTCATTGCCTCCCTCTGACGAGGCACCCCAGTGCGCACACTGGGGCGTGCAGAGCTGAGGTGGCGAGCGTAAGCGAGACGGAGGGCGAGACAAAAGCGCAAAAAGTCTGACAAACGCCGTTCTCTCCCCCAGTCACCTTCGGTGACAGCCCCCTCGTCAGAGGGGGCCTTTGAAAGGTGCGGCGCATTATCGGTGGTCGGCTGTAGGGGCGTTTTCCGAAATGCCGTGTCTCTCTGACTCACAGTCCCAGGTGCTTCAAAACGATGATGCCCACGGTAAAGGCAAGGAAAGCGACCAGCACCAGATAATCGGCGGTCTTATAGCGCAGGACGTGGAGGGCGGTGCGGCCCTCGCCGCCGTGGTAGCAGCGGCACTCCATGGCCGTGGCCAGCTCGTCGGCACGGCGGAAGGCGCTGATGAACAACGGCACCAGAATGGGTACCAGTGCCTTGGCCCGCTGGAAGATGTTGCCGGACTCGAAATCCGCGCCCCGGGCCTTCTGGGCGGACATGATCTTGTCCGTCTCCTCGATCAGCGTGGGGATGAAGCGCAGGGCGATGGACATCATCATCGCCAGCTCGTGGATGGGCATTTTCAGCTTTTTCAGCGGGGACAGCAGGTGCTCCAGCGCGTCGGTCAGGCTGATGGGGCTGGTAGTATAGGTCAAAAGGAAGGTGCCCATGATGAGCATGATGATCCGCAATACCATGGCGATGGCGGAGCGGATGCCCTCGTAGGTGATGTGGCGCAGCAGCCACACGTCCGCCACCGGCGTACCGCCGGAAAAGAACAGGTTCATGATGGCGGTGAAGGCCACGATGATATAGACCGGCTTCAGACCGCGGGTCAGGGCCTTATAATGCACCTTGGAGATCAGGATGCAGGCAGTCAGCACCACCGCCACGATGGCGTAGGTCAGCACGCTTTTGGCGTTGAACAGCGCCACGATATAGAGGATGACGCACAGCAGCTTGGTGCGAGGGTCCAGCCGGTGGATGAGAGTATCACCGGGGAAATACTGGCCGAGGGTGATATCTTTCAGCATAGGTCGCGGCCCCCTTTCAGGGCGAGAAGCTGCTGCCGCAGCGCCTCCACCGTATACACCGCTGGGTCGATGGCAACGCCCTTTTCGTGGAGGGCGTGGGCAATCTTCGTCACCTGGGGCACGTCAAGGCCCACAGCTTCCAGCTCACGAGCCCGGGCGAACACCTCCGCTGGCGTGCCCTGCATGCGGACGACGCCCTTGTCCAGCACAATGATGCGCTGGGCGTTGCGGGCGATCTCCTCCATGCTGTGGCTGACCAGCACCACGGTGCTGCCGCGCTGGGTGTGGTAGCGGCGCAGGAGCGAGAGAATATCCTCGCAGCCCCGGGGATCAAGACCGGCGGTGGGCTCGTCCAGGATCAGCACCTCCGGCTCCATGGCCATGACGCCGGCGATGGCCACGCGGCGCTTCTGGCCGCCGGACAGGGCGAAGGGGGACTTCTCCAGCACGTCGGCGCTGAGACCTACGGCCTGCACCGACTGGCGGACACGGCGGTCGATCTCCCCGTCGTCAAGCCCCATGTTTTTGGGGCCGAAGGCCACGTCCTTATAGACCGTCTCCTCGAAAAGCTGATACTCCGGATACTGGAACACCAGCCCCACATGGAAGCGCACCTGACGGATCTGCTTGGGGTCGGCCCAGATATCCTGCCCGTTCAGGTAGATGTGGCCGTCCGTAGGCTTCAAAAGGCCGTTGAGGTGCTGGATGAGGGTGGATTTGCCGCTGCCGGTATGGCCGATGACGCCCAGAAACTCGCCCGGCAGAATGTCCAGCGACATATCCTTGACGGCGCTGCGCTGGAAGGGCGTTCCGGCGCTATAGGTATGTGTCAGATGATCGACACGAATGATGGGTTCCAATGTTGGGTTCCTCGTTTCATTTATTTTGCTGAAAGCCGCATTCCAAAGGCTCCCCTGTGTAAGGGGAGCTGTCAGCCGTAAGGCTGACTGAGGGGTTGTCCTATGTGGGCTATACGCTCCGTTGACGGGCGACCGCAAGGGTCGCCCCTACGACAATCCCTCCGGCGCTTCACGCCACCTCCCTTTACACAAGGGAGGCATTAAAAGTACGACTACCAGAAAAGCGGTTATCGCAGGGCTTTGCAGATGGCATCGGCGCACTCGTCTACCGTCAGGGCGTCCAGCGGCACGTCCATGCCGCCCTGACGCAGGCCGTACAGCAGCTCCACCGTGTCGGGAGCGGCAAGCCCCATGGCGCGGAGCGCTTCCACCTGGGTGAACACCTCCGCCGGAGCACCGTCTATCACCAGCTTGCCGTCGTTCATGACGATGAGACGGTCGGCGTCCATGGCCTCGTCCATATGGTGGGTGATGAGCACCACGGTGATGCCCCGCTCTTGATTTAACGTGCGGATGGCGGAGAGCACCTCGCGCCGTCCGGCAGGGTCCAGCATGGCGGTGGCCTCGTCCAGCACGATACACTCCGGGGCCATGGCGATGACACCGGCGATGGCTACCCGCTGCTTCTGTCCGCCGGAGAGAAGATGGGGTGCATGGCGGGTGAATTCCGCCATGCCCACCGCCGCCAGCGCGTCATCCACGCGGCGGCGAATCTCCTCGCTGGGAACGCCCAGATTCTCCGGGGCGAAGGCCACGTCCTCCTCCACCACGTTGGCAACGATCTGGTTATCCGGGTTCTGGAACACCATGCCCACGCGGCGGCGGATCTCCAGCAGCAGGGCCTCGTCCCTGGTGTCCATACCCTCTACATACACCGTGCCGCCGCTGGGCAGCAGCACCGCGTTCATATGCTTGGCCAGGGTGGATTTTCCGGAGCCGTTATGGCCCAGCACCACCACGAAGCTGCCCCTTTCAATGGACAGCGATACATCCTCCAGCGCGATGGTGGAGGTTTGTCCCTCCTCCGCCGGATAGGTGAAGGAGAGATGCTCGGTTTGCAGCATTGTTGACATAGTTGCGATCGTTTCCTTTATGTTATTCGCTGACCCAGCGGCCTGTGGCGCCGCAGGGCAGCGCCATGCCGGACTCGGTACAGGGCAGGCCCAGCTCGTCCCACGTGACCTTGCCGCCGAAGCGCTGACAGGCCAGCAGGTGCAGGATATAGCCCAGCACAGAGGGTGCAAGGCCGGTGGTATAGCTGTTGATGATGACGAACAGGGGCTTATCGGACAGCACCTGCATGCACAGCTTCACGAAGGGATACAGGCTGTCCTCCAGCTTCCACACCTCGCCGGAGGGACCCCGGCCATAGCTGGGAGGATCCATGATGATGGCGTCGTAGGTCTTGCCACGGCGAATTTCCCGCTCCACGAACTTGGCGCAGTCATCCACGATCCAGCGGATGGGCGCGTCGGCAAGGCCAGAGAGTTTGGCATTCTCTTTCGCCCACGCCACCATACCCTTGGCCGCGTCTACATGGCAGACGCTGGCACCCGCCTTGGCGCAGGCTACGGTGGCGCCGCCGGTATAGGCAAACAGGTTCAGCACACGGATGGGCCGTCCTGCCTGACGGATAGTGTTCATGGCAAAGTCCCAGTTGGCGGCCTGCTCCGGGAACACGCCCGTGTGCTTGAAGTTCATGGGCTTTACGTTAAACGTGAGCTCCTTATACCGCACCTGCCACTGCTCGGGAAGATGCAGGTTTGACCATTTGCCGCCGCCGGTATTGGAGCGGCTGTATTTTGCATCATATTTGCGCCACAGGGGGTGATTTTTAGGCGTACTCCAAATGACCTGCGGGTCTGGGCGCACGAGGATATACTTTCCCCATCGCTCAAGCTTTTCGCCGCTCGAGGTGTCGATGACTTCATAGTCCTTCCATTCGTCTGAAAGCCACATAGCGTTCTCCTGCTGTTGTTTAATCGTTCTGACTGCCGCCCGAAAGGATATCGCGCACGGCGGAGGAAATGCGGCTCGCGCTATCTTCCTCGTCATCGTCTTCCGGCACTTCGGGTTCGGGCAGATCATCTCTTGTGTGGATGTAGCACTCAACGTTGATCGCGTCCACATCCGGGCTCAATGCCGGGTAATAGCCCGCGGGCAGAGAGTCGTTCGGCACGGCGTAGGCCTGGTCCTGCACCGTGATCCCGCGCACCGGGAAGGCTCGCGAAACATCGAGCAATCCCACGGTCTTTGTCGTATTGCCCTCGACCTGCTTGCAGTATTCGTTCACCACGTGCCCCGACGCGCCGCAGATCTCCACTTCCTTATGGACATCACAGTTCTGCGTCGGCACATCGTAGAGACTGAGCTCCACAGTCACGGCGCGGCTTCCTCTCGGGTCTTCGCGGCAGGCGTCTGTCATGAGCAGGCCGCTGTCGCGGCAGACCGTGCACTCGACCACGTTTGTGGGCTTGTTGAATTCCTTGTTGGCAAGGCCGTCATGCACCTGCTCCATGACCTTCTGCCACAGAACAATGGCGGGATTTGTCGACGAATCCGTCAGCACGACCTCCTCGGGGTCGTCGTAGCCGCACCAGACAACGCCGGTATAATAGGGCGTATAGCCCGCGAACCAGCGGTCAAAGTCGCTCGTCGTTGTGCCGGTCTTGCCCGCGACGGTCATGTTTTCGATCTGTGCGGCCGTGCCGGTTCCGGATTCGACGGTGTTCTCCAGCATATAGGTAATATACCAGGCCGTCATGTCCTTCATCGCGACGTGCGACTGCTGCGTGTTATCGAGCACGACCTTGCCGTCGGAGTCTACGACCTTCGTATACGTCCGCGCCTCGCGGTACACGCCCTCGTTTGCAAACGTCGCGTACGCCTGCGCCATCGCCTTGACGGTCACGCCCCGGGTCAATCCGCCCATCGCAAGAGGCGCCAGGTCCACGTCCGAAAACGTGTCTCCCGCCGCGTTTACATAGGAGGAAACGAGCGTGCTGAGTCCCATTTTTTCCTTCGCGAACTCGAAGCTGTATTCCGGGGTCATCTGCGCGACGAGCTTGACGGGGATCGTGTTGATGGAAAGACCCACAGCCTCGTTGATGTTCATGAGGCCCCTGTAGATCGAATCGGAGTTTTTCGGCCAGTGCCGCGCGTCGGTAAACGAATACGGCGTATCGTCCATGACCGTTGCGGGCGTGATGAGCCCGAGCTCCAGCGCGGGCGCGTAGACGGAAACGGGCTTGATCGTCGAGCCCGGGGACAGATAGCTCTGCGTCGCGCGGTTCGGAATCAGGCTCCCCTGCTTTTCGCCCACGCCGCCGGCCACAGCCACAACGTCTCCCGTCTTATTGTCAATGATAACAATGCCGGATTGCAGCTGCTGAGAGCTTGCGGTCTTGGGGATGTTGTCAAGATTCTGATAAACCTCCTCCACTGCCGCCTGCACATCGGGGTTGAGCGTGGAGTAAATCTTATAGCCGCCCGTCATGAGCATCTTGCGGACAATCGTCTGATCGTAGCCGGTCTTTTCGCTGAGGTCCCGCACCACGTCGTTGATGACCTGATCTTCAAAGTAGGAATAGTAATCCTCGTCGCCGGACGCTTCGCCGCTGGCCTTATGGAGCACCAGCTCCTCCGCCACGGCCGTATCGTGCTGCTCCGGCGTGATATACTTATGCT
>ENA-UERC01001947-UERC01001947.1-human-gut-metagenome-genome-assembly--contig:-NODE-1947-length-10850-cov-4.221016_pt1 | contig 10850 bp, 8 predicted proteins | sample MGYA00242955_ERZ507955 | MGnify/ENA primary metagenome ERZ507955 (study PRJEB26167, sample SAMN06115394) | human gut metagenome | host: Homo sapiens | place: China:Hubei | collected 2016-04-27 | study... | reverse complement strand
GCCGATCAGGCCGTCCTCGTCGGAGGCGCTGACCTTGAAGGTGATCATCTTGCCGTTGGCGGAGACGCCCGTCACCTCTGCGGTGGCGGTGATCTTCATTCCCACGGGGGTGGGGGCCAGATGGCTGGACGCGATCTCCACGCCCACGGTGCCCTTGCCCTCCGGCAGCTCGTTCTGCACGCACCACATGGCGGCGCACTCCATCAGGGCCATCATGTAGGGGGTGCCCAGCACCTCCAGCCCGCCGGAGCCGATGGCTTTGGCGGTCATGTCGGCGGTCACGGTCTTTTCCACGGTATGGCTCATGCCGGTCTCGATCATGTTCGTACCTCCTGATTTAAAATTTTCCTCGCACCTTGGCCGCAGCTGTATCCGCGGCCACAGGCGCGGTGCTGTTTTGTCCTCAAAGAGCCCGCGGTGTTACACGCCCAGCTGGGTCCACAGCTTGTCGTAGTATTTCAGCGTCTCCTGGGGCAGGTTCACATACAGCTCGCAGCGATCCAGCACGTCGGCCGGTGCCGCCATGATGTTGTAGAGCTCCTGATCCAGCGCCTCACCGTTCTGCTCCTCGTAGTAGGCGGGGTACTCCGCCAGCGCCTCGGCGTTGGGGGAGGCATACCAGATATAGTCCATATTGGCCAGGCTGGCGTCCGTTCCGGCGATGAAGTTGATCCACTCCATGGCCTCGTCCTTATGCTGGCTGGACTTCAGGACGCACATGGCGTCCACGAACCAGTTGCTGCCCTCCTCGGGCACCACGAAGGCCAGATCCTCGTTGTTCTCCAGCATGGTCAGATAGTCGCCGGCGTAGTACATGGCGATGGCGGCGTTGCCGCCCTCCATCTTGCCGAAGATCTCGTCCATGACGAAGGCCTGATACACGCCCTTGTCCTTGGCGTTCTTCACCAGCTGGAACGCCTCATCGAGCTGAGCCTCGTCGGTGGTGTTGATGTCGTAGCCCAGATAGCACAGGGCCGCCATCAGCGCGTCGCGGGAGTTGTTGATCATCAGCACCTGTCCGGCGTACTTCTCGTCAAACATGGCCCCCCAGCTGGTGATGGGCTCATCCACCATCTTGGTGTTGTAGATGATGCCCACAGTACCCCAGCTGTAGGGCACGGTGTACTTGTTCTCCGGATCGAAGCTCAGGGACTTGTACTGCGGATCAATGAGGTCATAGTTGGGGATGGCGCTGTAATCCAGCTCTGCCAGCATCCCCTCGTCGATAAGCCGCCCGATCATGTAATCGGAGGGCACGATCACGTCGAAATCCGCGCCGCCGGTCTGGAGCAGGGAGTACAGCGTCTCGTTGCTCTCCGCCGTCTGATAGTTGACATGGATACCGGTCTGGGCCTCAAATTCGCCGATAAGAGACTCGTCGATATACTCGCCCCAGCTGCACACGTTGACAACACGCTGCTCCTTACCTCCGTCGCCGCAGCCGGCCAGCAGTCCCACGGTCATCATGACCGTCAGCGCAAACGCGATGATTCTTTTCAATGCCTTATCCTCCTGAAATAGAATGTTATAAAATGGTCAGAGCGCCTGTTCACCTCTGCTGCATGGCCTTGCGCTCCTGGCGGGATTCCCGCACATTGATGATGACCAGCAGCAGCAGCACCGTACCGAACAGCAGCGCGGAGATGGCGTTGATCTGCGGGCTGACACGCTTTTTTGTCATGCCGTAGATGGTCATGGCCAGCGTGGATACGGACGAGCCCGCCGTAAAATAACTGATGACAAAGTCATCGATGGACATGGTAAATGCCGTCAGTGCTCCGGATACGATGCCCGGCTTGATCTCCGGCAGGATGACCTTCCAGAACGCCTGCATCCACGTACAGCCCAGATCCTGCGCCGCGTCCACCAGATTCTTGTCCATCTGCCGCAGCTTGGGGCCTACGGACAGGATGACATATGGGATGTTGAAGCATACATGGGCGATGAGCAGGGTACCGAAGCCCATGGTCAGCCGCTCCGGCAGGACTACCAGACTTTGCCAGCTGTTGACCCAGCCGGCAAAAGTGCCCCATCCGTTGAAAAAGGCCACGAACAGCAGGCACAGACTGACGCCGGTGACAATATCGGCGTTCATCATGGGAATGCTGTTCACCATCATCAGCGGGTCGCGGACCCTGCGGCGCATGGCATGGAAGCCAATGGACGCGAAGGTGCCCGCCACCGTGGCGATGACCGTGGCCAGCAGGCTCACCAGCAGCGTGGTATACACGCTCTGCATAATGATGCGGTTCTGGAACAGCTTTGCATACCACATCAGGGAGAAGCCCTTCCACACGGTGTTGCTGTTTCCCGCGTTGAAGGAAAACACGATCAGCAGCACGATGGGCGCATACAGGAAAATACCGATCAGCGCCATGAAAAAGCGGCTGCCGAACCGCACGTCTCTTTTCTTTTTCACAGCATCACCGCCTGTTCCTCGCCTTCACCGAAGCGATTCATCACCAGCATGCAGATGACCACGATGACCATCATCACCAGCGAGATGGCCGCGCCCAGCTGTGGGTTGTACGCGCCGCCCAAAAACTGCCGCTCGATGAGGTCGCCCAGCAGCAGCTCCGTGCCGCCGCCCAGCATCCGGCTGATGGCGAAGGTGGACACCGACGGCACAAACACCATGGTGATGCCGGAGATGACCCCCGGCAGGCTCAGGGGCAGGATCACCCGGCGGAATACCGTTATGGAATTGGCCCCCAGGTCCCGGGCGGCCTCCAGCAGGGAGCCGTCCAGCTTGATGATCACGGAATAGATGGGCAGGATCATAAAGGGCAGATAGTTATACACCATGCCCAGCACCACGGCCCCCTGGGTATTCATCATGGAGAAATACTCCAGCTCCGTGCCAAAAATGTGGTTATACAGGCTGATGAGCCCGATTTTCTGAAACAGCTGGTTCAGCAGCCCGTGGTTTTCCAGGATGGTCATCCAGGAATACGTCCGCAGCAGGAAGTTCATCCACATGGGCAGCATGATCAGCACCATAGCCGTCCGCTGGAATGCCGGACCCTCCCGGCTCATGAGATACGATACCGGGTACCCGATGACCAGACAGATCAGCGTGGCGATGATGGCCAGCTTGAAGGACCGCAGAAACACCTGGGTATAGCCGCCCATCTGGACAAAGTTGTCCAGGGTAAAGCCCCCCTCCGAGGAGGAGAAGGCATAAATCACCATGATGAGGATGGGGGCCACCACGAAAATGGCCATCCACACCTCATAGGGCACGGCGAACCGGGAGAGCTTATTCTTCATCCCCGCTCTCCTCCTCATCCGTCTCCCAGGAGGCGTCCGCCAGCTCCTCATACTCCTCGGAATAGGAGCTGTAGTCGCCGAACTGACCGGAATATTCGCTCTTTTTCATGATATGGAACCCGTCCGGGTCGATCTTCACGCCGATGCGGGCCCCCACCGGGGAGTGGTCCGTGGTCTGGATCAGCCACTTGAAGCCCCGGAAGTCCACGATGATATCGTACTGCATCCCCTTGAAGGTGACGTTGGTGACGGTGCCCACCAGCTGCCCCTGCTCCACGGGGACAATGTCGATGTCCTCGGGGCGGATGACCACGTCCACCGGCTCGTTGGGGGCGAACCCGCCGTCCACGCAGGGGAACTCCTTGCCGTACATTTTGACCACGTTGTCGCGGACCATGGTGCCGTTGAGAATGTTGCTCTCGCCGATAAAGTCCGCCACAAAGGCGTTTTTCGGCTCGTTATAGATGTCCTCGGGGGTGCCGATCTGCTGGATGCGGCCCTTGTCCATCACCACCACGGTGTCGGACATGGTCAGGGCCTCCTCCTGGTCGTGGGTCACATAGATGAAGGTAATGCCCATCTGCTGCTGGATACGCTTCAGCTCGTTCTGCATATCCTTCCGCAGGCGCAGGTCCAGCGCGCCCAGGGGCTCGTCCAGCAGCAGGACCTTGGGCCGGTTCACCAGCGCCCGGGCGATGGCCACCCGCTGCTGCTGGCCGCCGGACAGCTGGGTGATTTTCCGGTGCTCAAAGCCCTTCAGACTCACCACGCCCAGCATTTCCGTCACGCGCTCCTCGATTTCCTCGGCAGGCACCTTGGCGATCCGCAAGCCAAAGGCGATGTTCTCAAACACGTCCAGATGAGGGAACAGCGCGTATTTCTGGAACACCGTGTTGATCTGCCGCTTATGCGGCGGGACATCATTAATCCTCACACCGTCAAAGGTGACGTCTCCCGACGTGGGCGTCGTGAAACCGCCGATAATCCTCAGCGTTGTGGTCTTTCCACAGCCGCTGGGGCCCAGAAGTGTGAGGAATTCAGAATCGTTGATATACAGATTGATGTGATCGAGAACCAGCTCGTCGTCAAACGCCATGCAGAGATCCCGCAGGCGAATCAACTCTTTGGACATTTATCCTCCCCCGTTCGTAAAATATTTTTGACTTACCTCTTTTCTCTGTTCAAAGGGAGGCCTTGCGGATAGGCCTGATATCTCTCGTTGAAATTTGGCAGATACAATATATAAAAATTAAAGACAAATGTCAATCATTATTTTTTCGAATATCCCCGCTTTCTGGTCTTATCCGGAAAGAACCGCAAAAGGCCCCGGCTTTGGCCGGGACCTTTTGCGGTTAATCCTTCCAGAAGGTCAGGTTTTTGGAGGCGTCCTGCACCTCCTGCGGCACGGTGATCTCCTGAATATCGTTATAGCCAACGATCTCCAGTCCGATGGCATAGCGGCTGATGGTGCCGTCCTCCTGATTTTTCTGCACGATCTGCTGCATGAGCTGCGTCGCGTCTATCTCATACTTTACCGGTAGGCGGGAGAAAAGCCCTATCCAGACCCGGACAGGGACCTCCGCCGCTGTTTCCTCCGGGGTATCCGGGGTCCCAAACAGAGACTTCAGGCGATCCCAAAGGCCGGTGGTGCTGTTTTTCAGTATTCCCTGCGCGATATGCGGCGGCAGCGTTCCCTCAACGCACAGAGCCAACTGACCCTGGATCCGATTCATCCCCACGACCCGGAAGTCGGTATCGCTCTGTGTGCTGAGCTGCGTTATCTCCCGGATGTCCAGAGACTGGACATTTGCGCGGAAAAGCTCAGCGGACAGGGTGGCCCGGTACCACTTCATGTCCTCTTTATCCGCCATGCCCACATACACCTTTTCCGAATCGCCCTCGGGGACCGCATAGATGTGATACAGGTTCGCTTCCTCCGGTCCGGATCCGCGCATAGTCAGGTCCATTTCCATAGCCACCGGGTCGCTCATGACCATGGAGATATCACCGCTTATCCTGGCGGATGAGGTGGTCGCCAGGGAACTGGCGTCAATGTCCATGTAATACATGTAGTGGATGCTGGTGGCCTGCTCCAGCCGTTCCTGCATCCGGGGGACCATATCCGCCGCCGATTTCACCAGCACAAGGCCCGCCGCGCCGACGATCACCACCAGCACCAGCAGAACCACCAATATCCGTTTCCAAACACGCTTTTTCATCGTACTCCCTCTTTTACGCAGCAGCTTTGTTCCCGTGGCGATTCCCGAAAACGCATGACCTGGCGGGGGCCGCTCACACAAAGACGTATTTTTCCAGCCGGTCCATGGCCTCCCGCACCAGGGCATGGGGCAGGGCGGCATTGATGCGGATGCAGTCGCCGTCGCCGAAGGCTTCGCCGCTCTGCCAGATCACGCCGTGCTCCACACCCCGGCGGCGCAGCTGGTCCGGGGTGATGCCGTGGTCCCGGCACCAGGCCCCGCAGTTGACGAACAGCATATACGTCCCCTGAGGCAGCATCATGGAAACGCCGGGGAACCGGCTTTCCATAAAGTCCCGGATGTACCGCAGGTTCTTGTCCAGCACGTCGCACAGCTGGTCCACCCATTCCATGCCCGCGTGGCTGTAGGCCCCCGTCAGGGCATGCATGGACAGCACGTTGCAGCTGTTATACCCGGACAGGTCCCCCTGCCGCCGGACCCGGCTGCGCAGCCGGTCATCGTAGATAATGTGGTACGATCCGATGAGCCCCGCCAGGCTGAAGGTCTTGGTGGGGGCATAAAAGGCCGCGGTGCGGCTGCGGGCATCGGCGGACACGGACTGGGTGGGAATGTGGGTGTGTCCCGGCATGATCAGGTCCGACCAGATCTCGTCGGAGATGACGGTGCAGTCGTTGGCGGCGTATACCTCCATGGCCTGCTCCAGCTCCCATCGCTCCCACACCCGGCCGCAGGGATTGTGGGGGGAGCACAGGATGGCCAGGTGGATGTCGTGCTCCTTCAGCTGCCGGTCCATGTCTGCATAGTCCATGCGCCACACGCCCGCCTCATCCCGCTTCAGCGGCGTGTGGACGATGGGCCGCCCCAGCCGCTCCAGAGTGTGGGTAAAGCCCACATAGGTGGGGCTGTGGACCAGGATAGGCTCCCCGGGGCAGGTCAACGCCTGCACCACGGAGCTGACGCCGCCCAGGACCCCGTTTTCATACCCGATGTGCCGCCGCTCCAGGCCGGATACCCCGTGCCGCGCCTGCTGCCAGCGGATGATGCTGTCATAGTAGGCGTCCGTCAGCCGGTAGTAGCCGAAATTGGGGTGGCTGAGCCGGGCCTGGATGGCCTCCAGCACCGGCGGCGCGGTGGGAAAGCTCATATCCGCCACCCACATAGGGATCCGGGAAAAGCCCGCCTTAGGCTCCACTCCGGCATAGGGGATCACGTCCAGGGCCAGGGCATCCCGTCCCCGCCGGTCCAGAATGGTTTCAAAATCGTACTGCATGGTCATCCTCCGTTCTTCATGTCCGGCAGGCGGAACACCCGCCGGGTATTTTCCAGCACAGCCGCCTCCACCGTCTCCGGCGGCAGACGCTTAAGCCGTGCGATCTCCTCAATGATCCGGGGCAGCAGCAGGGAGGAGTTGCGCACCCTGCCCAGAGATTTTCTGCTGCCCTCCCAGGGAATGTCCGGCAGCACATAGGGACTGTCGGTCTCCACCAGCAGCCGCTCCAGCGGCGCCCGGGCCACTGTCTCCCGCAGGGGGGCCGACTCCCGCCGCAGCAGCGCACCGCCGATGCCCAGACACAGGCCCAGGTCCAGGTACTGCCGGGCCGTTTCCCAGCCGCCCTGGAAGCAGTGCACTACCCCGCCGGGGAGCCACCGCCGCCTGCGGCGCAGCATGGGCAGGGCGTCCCGGTCCGCCATGCGGATGTGCAGCACCAGCGGCAGCCCTGTCCGCCGGGCCAGGTCCAGCTGATACCGGAACCACAGCAGCTGGACCAGCCGGTGATGCCGGGGCCGGTGATAGTCCAGTCCCGTCTCTCCGATGGCTGCCACGCCGGGGCCCCGGGCCCAGGTGGCCAGCTGTTTTCGCTGCCGCCAAGGAACCTGGGCCGTCCGGGTGGGATGAACGCCCACCGCCAGGCGGAAAAAATCCGGATGCTGCCGGTACAGGGCGGCGGTCAGCCGGTTGGAGTCAAAGTCAATGGCGGGCTCGATGCACAGGGCGACACCGCTTTCCCGCAGCCGCTTCAGCAATCCGTCCCGGTTTCCCTCCTCCGCCGTCAACTGGCCGGTCAGGTACCGGAAGGTGCCGTCGTAGCGCTTATGACTGTAGTGGGCATGGCTTTCGATGATCATCTGAGCCCCTCCTTTGCCTGCCGCAGCACCGTTTCCGCCAGCTGCACCCCGCCTACCCGGTAGCCTGCGGCGGCGTATACGGCGTGGAGGGGACCGTCCGTCACCAGCACCAGGGGCAGGCACCCCGGCTCCAGGAAAACGCTGCGGGCCAGGGCGTTGGGCCTGCCGCCCAGCAGCACCCGGCACCGGGGCAGGACCCGGCAGACCTCCGCCAGAAGCGGGTCCGCCCGGTCCCGGAGGTCCGGCACCAGAAGGACAATATCCATTCCGGCAAGAGCCGCTGCCCGATCCCGCAGCTCTCCCAGCAGATGCTCCGTGGGCTCCCGGCCCACCTCCAGCCAGGCCAGCAGCGCCGGGGTCCGGGTCAGCTCCCGGCCGGCCAGCTCCCGGCCATCCGGGGAGCGGACGGTGAAGTTCGGCAGGGGACAGGAGACGGTCATCTCCTCCGGAAAAACCGGCACTTTTTCCAGGGGAATCCGCCGTTTTTCTCCATTATCCAGGGAAAAACAGACGGCGTGGGCGTGTATATCCCCACAGGGCAGGCGGCTATCGGTGATAACGGTATAACGTCCGGGCAGCAGGTCCACGGTCATCTGCCCGTTTTTCCAGGAATAGGACGACAGGTCCAGGGCCTGTTCATCCTCCTGCTTTGTCAGGCCAAAATCCGTGCCGAATGCCATGGGATTTTCCAGAATCAGGAAGCTGCCCCGGGCCAGACCCGTTGCGGCGGAACGGAATTGACCGTTCTGCCAGAACTGAGGCTCCCGGTCCGCCGGGTGCAGCCGGGCGGGGACGCCCAGGGCCCGGCACAGGGCCGCGAACAGCGCATCCCGGGATAGGGGGGACCCGGCCCTTGACGCCAGCGCTGCCGCCGGAAGGGTGGTCAGCTGAGGGTATTCCTCCTGGGGGAAAAAGTGAATATTTTCCGCAAGCCAGGCGTATAAAGCCTGGGGATCACGGCGGAAATGTTCCTTTTGTGAGTCCGTCAGGGCATGCAGCAGCTGCCGCCGCTGGGGCCGCAGGGGCTCGTTATCTATCCGGGGACAGGCCACATACCGGAAATACACGTCCTCCGGCAGCTCCGGGCAGGGGCCGGGCACGGCCAACGACTCTGCCAGCACCTCCGGGGTCACATCCTGAAGATCCTTGCGGGAGAGAGCTGCCAAAAGGGCCTGCTTATGGGGCAGGGAAAAGGAAGAATTTTCCAGAAACTCTGCCAGATTTTCCCGGTTGGCGGGAGCCTGAAGCAGGAGTTCTCCTCCGGGAAGGCCCGCTGCCATAGCTTCCGCGTCCTGCTCCATATGAGTGATACGGCGTTTGCGGACGTCGATTGCGGCGGCAAGCCGCTTTTTTCCTTGGGACAACACCGGGACAGGGGGTGTTTTGTCCCGGGACAACATAGGGACAGGGCCGGGACAGACCGAGATGTCCCGGCTGATTTCCGACTTCTCCGACTCCGGCAGAGTCAGGGTGACGGTTTCTGCGTCACCGGAAATAATTTCCTGCGCAGACCATTCACCGCAAACTGCCCGGACCCGGAGACTGCCCCGCCCACAGGTGAGCCGGGCGAGTCCCTGCCGGTCCGCCGGGACCCGGGCAGCGGGGAACCATTGGCAGGCGTTGAGAATTTCAAAGAAAACCGCCGCCCCCGGCAGAGGGGCTCCGGCCCGGTCCGTTACCCGGACGGTGAGGGTCCGCACCGGGGCATAGCGGCGGGTCTGATTCAGCAGAGTCACCATGCCGCTTCTGGAAATAATTTCCTCCCCCACGGGGTCTCCGAAGCACCGGGTATGCAGCAGCAGGGCCCGGGCTGCCGCCGCTGTGAACCAGCCCCGGTCCAGAGTCTCCTCCGGCTCGCAGGCTCCCAGAAAATGCCAGCTGCCATCCACCCAGACCTCCACCCAGGCGTGGTTGTCGTCGCAGTGGGCCCAGCGGGGGGTGTAGATCTGCCGGGCGGGGATGCCCACGGCCCGGTAGGCGTTGACGGCAAAGGTGGACTCCTCGCCGCAGCGGCCAAAGCCGCAGCGCCAGGCGGCGGCTGCGGAAATCGTGCGGTCATCCGTTAGCCGGTATGTTACCTGGCTGGCGTTCCAATAATTCACCCGGACGGCGGCCTGATATTCCGGCAAACCGGCCAGGAGGGGGGACAGCTCATCATACATAGCCCGGCGGCAGTCGGACAGCTCCTCCTCGTTGACCCGGGGATGGAGCACATAGTTCAGGAAAATGTCCTCCGGCAGGTGGGCGGCATAGGGGGAGGTCCGGCGCAGCATGACCCCGTGCCGTGCCAGACTGCGGAACAGGGCCGGGGGCGTATTCAGCCAGTCGCTGAGGGGGCTGGCGGCATAGCACCAGACCAGGGCCTGGGCATCGTCGGGGTCCAGCCCCTCCAGCGCCGTCCGGATGGCCGGGGCCGCACAGGCGGCAGGGCCGGTCAGCAGCGAATCAAAGCGCCGCCGGGCGGCGGCATACGTTTCGGGGGACAGCAGCATAGGGGCCTCCTTTTTTACTCGATCCACTCCACGCGGCAGGCCTCGGCCAGCATTTCACGAGAAGCCTCCCGGTTTTCCACATAGGTGCCGGGGCTTGCCTCGTAGTCGGCGGTAATGCTCTCCAGGTCCTCCTCGATCAGGCGGGCATACGCGTCAGAAACCGTCAGCTTTTTGCCCCGGACCCGGGTGATCTCGTCCCGGGCGTCGGGCCACTCGGTGGTATCCGGGCCGCTCTCCAGAATCGTCTGGTTCCGGCTCAGAGAGACAATAAGCCAGGCGGAATAGCGGGACGGCGCGGGACCCGGCTCCAGGGGAGCGGAGCGCTCCAGCCGCACCGCATATCCCACGGAGGGATGCTTTTCCCGGAAGGCCCGCACCAGCTGGCACACCTCCTGGAAGATGCGGTTTTCGTTCTGCTTGACCTCCGCCGAATCCACGGCGCTTTCGTGAGATCTTCTGAACAGGCCGAAGCCCTTGAGCTGTTTTTCCATGAGCAATTTTCCTTTCTGCTTATTATTCTATAGATGTTTCGTGCAGACCGTGGACAATGGCGGCGCACCGGGCAAATTCCTCCGGATCGGTCTGCCAGACCTCGTACTCGGACAGGGTGGGCAGGCCCATGGACACGGTGGACTTGCGGTAGGTCATGCCGCTGTCCAGCGGGGCGCGGCGGCCGGTGGTGTGGAAGGTGCGGATGCCGGTCTCGTGGTGAATCTGTTGGATGTTCCACCATTTCACGCCG
>ENA-UERC01001929-UERC01001929.1-human-gut-metagenome-genome-assembly--contig:-NODE-1929-length-10923-cov-3.627697_pt1 | contig 10923 bp, 9 predicted proteins | sample MGYA00242955_ERZ507955 | MGnify/ENA primary metagenome ERZ507955 (study PRJEB26167, sample SAMN06115394) | human gut metagenome | host: Homo sapiens | place: China:Hubei | collected 2016-04-27 | study... | reverse complement strand
GCCGCCGAGGTCTGCACCTTCATCCGCACCACCGTGCGCCACCTGTACGGCGCACGCATTGCCCGCTCCATCACCATCCAGTACGGCGGCTCCATGAAGCCCGCCAACGCCGCGGAGCTGCTGGGCCAGCCCGACATCGACGGCGGACTCATCGGCGGCGCCGCCCTGAACGCAGCGGACTTCGTGGAGATCATCAACGCCGCCAATCAGGACTAAAGAGCAAAAGGAGGCAGGCATGAACAAAACTCCGACGACCCTTATCATCATGGACGGCTTCGGCATCGCGCCGCCGGCGGACGACAACGCCGTCACCCTGGCCAAGACGCCGGTGCTGGACCGGCTGTTCCAAGAATACGCCCACACCACCCTGTCCGCCAGCGGATTGGACGTGGGTCTGCCCGCAGGGCAGATGGGCAACAGCGAGGTGGGCCACACCAACATCGGCGGCGGCCGCGTGGTGTTTCAGGATCTGCCCCGCATCAGCCGCGCCATCGAGGATGGCAGCTTCTTCCGGAACGAGGCCTACAACAAGGCTATGGACGACTGCCTGAAAAACGGTACCGCCCTGCATCTGTACGGCCTGCTGTCCAACGGCGGCGTACACTCCCATATCGACCACCTGTACGCGCTGATGCGGATGGCCAAGGACAAGGGCCTCCAGCGCGTGTATCTCCACTGCTTCCTGGACGGGCGCGATGTGTCCCCCACCAGCGGCAAGGGCTTCGTCCAGGCGCTGGCGGACAAGTGCGCGGAGCTGGGCGTGGGCAAGATCGCCACGGTCATGGGCCGCTACTACGCCATGGACCGTGACAAGCGCTGGGAACGGGTGCAGATGGCCTACGACGCCATGGTGTACGGCGAGGGAAACCACAACCCCGATCCCGTGGACGCCGTGGCACAGAGCTACGCCGCCAACGTCACCGATGAGTTCATGGAGCCGGTGGTGTGCGACAGCGAGGGCACCATCAGCGACAACGACAGCGTCATCTTCTTCAACTACCGCCCCGACCGCGCCCGTGAGATCACCCGCGCCATCGTGGACCCTGACTTCGACGGGTTCCAGCGGGAATTCTTCCCCACCACCTACGTGTGCAACACGGAGTACGACGCTACCATGCCCAACGTGCTGGTGGCGTGGCCCCGCATCGCCGTGAAGAACGGGCTGGGTGAGTATCTCAGCAGTCTGGGGCTGACCCAGCTGCGCATCGCCGAGACCGAGAAGTACGCCCATGTGACGTTCTTTTTCAACGGCGGCGTGGAGAAGCAGTACCCCGGCGAGGACCGTGTGCTGGTGGCCTCCCCCAAGGTTGCCACCTACGATCTCCAGCCGGAAATGAGCGCTGTGGAGGTGTGCGACAAGTGCGTGGAGCGCATCGAGTCCGGCGCGTATGACGTCATCATCCTGAACTTTGCCAACTGCGACATGGTCGGCCACACCGGCGTGCTGGAGGCCGCCGTCAAGGCGGTGGAGACCGTGGACACCTGCGTGGGCCGCGTGGTGGAGGCCACCCTGAAGATGGGCGGCATCGCCATGGTCACGGCTGACCACGGCAACGCCGAGGACATGAAGCAGCCCGACGGCAGCCCCATGACCTCCCACACCACCAATCTGGTGCCCTTCATCCTCTGCGGCGCCGGTACGGAGCTGCGCACCGGCCGTCTGGCCGACATCGCCCCCACCATCCTGGATGTAATGGGGCTGGCCTGCCCGCCGGAGATGGACGGCAAGACGCTGATCGTCAAGTAACCAACATCGTCATGTACGGCAGGTCCCGAAGCCATGCTTCGGGACCTGTTTATAAGGAGACATATCCATGAACATTACAGTCATCGGCTGCGGGCGGTGGGGCTCCCTCATCACGTGGTATCTGGATCACATCGGCCACCGCGTCACCCTGTACGGCCGCGCGGCATCGCCCCGCATGCAGGCGTTTCTCACCACGCGGCAGAACGACCTGCTGACGCTGCCGGAGTCCGTGGCGCTGTCCACGGCGCTGGACGCGGCGCTGGAGAGCGCGGAGACGGTCATCATCTCCATCGGCTCCCAGAGCCTGCGGAGCCTGCTGGGACAGTCGGAATTGCAGGCACTGAGGAGCCGCACGGCGGTCTTATGCATGAAGGGTCTGGAGATGGGGACCGGCGCTCGGCTCAGTCAGATCGCGGCGGAGCTGCTGCACCCGTCCAACACCGTGGCCGTGTGGCTGGGGCCGGGCCACGTGCAGGAGTTCTACCGCGGCATCCCCAACTGCATGGTCATCGACAGCGAAAACGAGGACGTGAAGCGCCGGCTGGTGCAATCGTTTTCCAGCGACCTCATCCGCTTTTATTACGGCGGGGATATGATCGGCAATGAGGTGGGCGCCGCCGCCAAGAACGTGGTGGGTATCGCCGCCGGTTTTCTGGATGGTTTCGAGATGTCCAGTCTCAAGGGCGCTCTCATGAGCCGCGGCACCCGCGAGGTGGCCCGTCTCATCAAGGCCATGGGCGGCAGCGAGCTGTCGGCCTACGGTCTGTGCCACTTAGGGGACTACGAGGCCACGGTGTTCTCACCGTACAGCCACAACCGGCAGTTCGGTGAGTCCTTCGTCCGCGGGCAGGATTACCACCAGCTGGCGGAGGGGTACTACACCGTGAAGGCCCTGATGCTGTTGGGACAGCGGTACGGTGTGGAGCTGCCCATCTGCAAGGCGGTACACGACATTCTCTATGAGCAAGCGGTGCCCAGAGATGTGCTGGCCGGTCTGCTGCGGCGGGGCCTGACGGAGGAATTCTACGACTGACACAGCCGCGCCGGAAAAAAAGTGCATAAAAAAGTCTCTGTCTGGTCACAATGCAGGCAGAGACTTTTTTATCACGGCGGGCCGCAGGCCGGAAACGGGCGGCGGTGGGTGCGTCCCACCCGAAAGGCGCGTATGAGCAGATTCGACAACTCCAAGATCAAGGCCATGTTCGGCGGCAAGGGCTTTTACATAGCCCTTGCTCTGTGCCTGCTGGCCGCCGGAACGATTGGCTATATCACCCTGTTTTCCGCCGACTCCCCCGTGAAGGAGCCGGACCCCGTCATTGAGATCAAGCCCACTCCCGTCACCCCCGTGCCTGCGGCGCCCACCAAGCCGGTGATCCAGTCGGAGCCCGTTGAGGTACCGGTGCAGGAGGCGGAGGCGGTCATCGAGGAGCCGGTGGAGCTGCTGCCGGAGGTCATCTCCCCGCTGGACGGCACCACCGTGACGGTGTTCAGCATGACGGAGCTGCTGTATGACCAGACCATGGCGGACTGGCGCACCCACAACGGCATCGATGTGCAGGCCGAGGAGGGCGCGGCCGTCAAGACCGCGGCGGATGGCACGGTGCTGTCCGTCACCAGCGATGAGCTGATGGGTACCACCGTGGTCATCCAGCACAGCGGCAGCTACACCACCCAGTACAGCAGCCTGCAATCGGACGTGCCGGTGGCGGAGGGGCAGTCCGTCCGCGCCGGTGACATCATCGGCCGCGTGGGCTCCACCAGCGCGGCGGAAAGTGAGATGGGCCCCCACCTCCACTTCTCCGTCAGTCAGGACGGCAGCGTCATCGACCCCCACGCCTATATCGAGGACTGAGGAAAAAGCCATCCCCCTGCGGTGCAGGGGGATGGCTTTTTCAGCTTATCGGATCAGGACTTCTCCGCCCGCGCTCCCTGGGCATGGCGGTAGATGAGGCGGAACACCGTGGATACCAGCAGGATGCCCACCGCCAGAGAACCGGCGATGCCCACCGTCTCCAGTCCCTTGGCCACGGCGTCCATACGGTTGCCCTCCAGTCCCAGGCTCATGGTGTAGTACACGCCGGCGCCGGGCAGCAGGGGCAGTATGGCGATGACCAGATAGGGCATGGCAGGGCACTTGCGGACCCGGGCCATCACCTCGGCATACGCCGCCGCGAACAGGGATGCGAACAGGTTGGCGGCGTACACATCGCAGCCCAGCGCGCCGCCCAGCAGGTACAGCATCCACGTCACCACGCCGCCGATGATGCACAAGACACTGCCGCGGCCGTGGACGTTGAACAGGATGCAGAAGCCCAGGCAGCCCACGAACACGGCCACAGCCTGCGCCAGCGGGTGCCACGTCACCGTGGCGGAGCCGGTGACACCGTAGAGCCCTGATGTCAGGTGCCATGCGGCAGCGGTGCCCAACGCGATGGCCAGCGCCGTGAACACCACCTGCACCAGCCGGAAGATGCCGGAGTTGGTATCGCCGTAGATGATGTCCCGCATGGCGTTGGTGATGGGCAGGCCCGGGACCAGCATCATCAGCGTGCCGATGATGGCGGCGTCCGGGCTGTCCATCAGCCCCAGTCCCGCGGCGATATAGGCCGGAAGCGCCATGCAGCAGGCGGCCAGCAGGGTACTGAAAAACGGGTTGGCCTCCTGCTTGTCCATAAAGCGGGTAACAAGGCCGATGATAAGGCCCATGAGTCCCGCCCACAGGCAGTCCAGCAGCGTGCCGCCGAACACCAGACAGAAGCCCAGGCCCACCAGAACGCCGCCCAGATAGATCACGCCGGTGCGGTAGGTACGGCAGGCGGCCAGTGTCTCGTGAAGCCATGTCATGGCCTCGTCCACCTCCGGACGCTCCGTGCAGATGCGGCGGCTCAGGGCGTTGAGCTTCTCCATGGTCTCCAGATCGTTGCCGTGGAAGTCGATACGTTTCATGAGCATCAGGGGCTTGCCGTTGGCCGCCTCCAGACTGACAGAGATGCTGTTGGGGATGGCGAACACCTCACACTCCACACCATAGGCCCGCAGGATGCGGTGGACGGTGTCCTCCACGCGGAACGTCTCCGCGCCGGACATGGCCAGATGATACCCCATGGTGACCGCCAGATCGGTCAGCAGATAATAGTCCATACAAACAGATCTCCTGTATCAGTTTGCCGGATGCGGCCTTCGCTGCATCCGGCAAACTGACAGTATAGGCGCTTCGCGGGCAAATGTCAACCGTTCATTTGGGTCACAGTCCCCAAAAACAGCGGCAGGTTGGCGTGGGTGTCCACGATCATGTACACGAAGGGACGATCCAGCACCACGCGGTACACCTGCGGCGGCTCAGCGCTGGCAGTATCGGTGACAACGGCGGTGACGGCAGCGGCTTTGGTGCCGTTCTCGTCCAGGGACAGGTACGTCTTGTGCAGCACGCCGCTGACGTACAGCTGGTCATTGGGTGCGCCGCCCATGGCCCGCAGGTCGGCGCGGGAGGCATCGAAGGCGTCGGTGACGCCCATGGCCTTCAGCGCATCGTTCAGCTCCAGCGAGGAGGACGCCGTGAAGCGGGGGATGGCGGCCTCCACCGTGCCGTAACGGTGTTCGTTGAGCAGGGCGTGGAGCTTACCGCCGGTGAGTCCGGCCACATAGTCCGCTATGGAGACACCCTCACTGGGCAGCAGGGCCACGAAGGCGTAGCGCCCGCCGTCGTAGTACTTCATGAAGCCGGTGGTGTTGTCGTCGGACAGGTAAACGCTCTCCTTGGACCACAGCAGGTCCGCCGTCTGTCGTGTGCCGTCGGCGGCGGTGAAGGCGGCGCCCTGCTCAATGTCGGACTTCTCGTAGGGCTCCCGCCACTTGGCGTCGAAGCAGACGGCGTTCACCAGATACAGCATGGTGCGGTCCGTGGGCGGCTGATTCAGCAGGCTGGAGATCATGCCGTCGGTCTTGTTGTCCACCCAGCGGTTCAGATCCGTCACCAGAGAGTCGTCGAAGGCGGAGCGGTAGGCCTCCGCGCCGTAGTAGTTGGCGCAGGTATCCAGAAAAGCATCGTCCACGCGGAAGATGTCCCGCAGCCACAGGGAGTTGGCCAGCGACAGCTTACACTTTTTGGTGTTCTCCGGCAGGCTCATACGGTAGGTGTAGAGGTAGTCGTTGAGGGCGGTCAGGTCCATGCCCATGACCTGCTCCAGCTGGGTCAGGGTGTCGCCGGAGGCGCCGTTGGCGGTCATGCCCAGGGCGTAGAGCACCGATACCGGTGAGAGCAGCACACCCTCCGGCTCGGCCGTCTGCCGCAGCAGGGCGGCGGCAAAGTCCATGACGGCGGTGCTGTCGCCCGTCAGGTCGGTGTGGGTATCGATGGTGCGGGCGGTGATGCCCTCCGTCAGGCTTTGGGCCTTCAGCTTGCCGCCGCAGCCGAACAGCGGCAGCGCCATACAAACGGCCAGCGCCAGCGCGGCCATACGCTTTCCCATGGGATCAGCTCCTTTCCACGTTCTCTATCCCTTAGACGGGGCGGAGTAGGAAAAGGTTTCCCTCCGCGCAAAATAAATGCACCGGCAGGGACAACTGCCGGTGCGGTTCTGTCATTTTTGCAGCTTTTTCAGAGCGCTGCGGGCGGCGGACTGCTCCGCCTCTTTCTTGCTGCGGCCCTCGCCGGCGCCGATGGGCTCGCCGTTCAGCGTGACGCGGAAGGCGAACAGGCGGGCGTGGTCGGGACCGGCGGAGCCGGTCATCTCGTAGCGCAGGGTCTGGTCGGGCTTGCGCTGCACCAGCTCCTGCAGCTCCGTCTTATAGTCGCGGCGGCGCTCCTCCACCCGCTCCTCCTGCTCCTTGTCCAGCAGGACGCGGTGGATCAGGTCGCGGGCGGCATCTACCCCGCCGTCCAGATAGACGGCGGCGAACACGGACTCCGTGGCGTCTGCCAGAATGGACGGGCGCTGACGTCCGCCGCCCAGCTCCTCACCGTGGCCCAGCTTCAGGTACTGGCCCAGCTCCAGATACTGAGCCACCTCGTGCAGGCTCTCCTCGCACACCAGTGCGGCGCGGATGCGGGTCAGATCGCCCTCCGGCAGGTCGGGGTGCTTGGCGTACAGGTACTCCGCCGTCACAAAGCCCAGCACCGCGTCGCCCAGAAACTCCAGACGCTCGTTGCTGGTGATGCCGCCGGCGCGGTGCTCGTTGGCGTAGGAGCTGTGGTACAGGGCGTTTTCCAGCAGCGCGGGGCGGCGGAAGGTATAGCCCAGCTTTGTCTCCAATGCCTGCATAGGTAACTCTCCTTTCCAAAAAGACGACCCCGCACAGGCGGGGTCAGGTCTCGTCTTTTCTATGTCAGATCAACCGAGCTTTCCGTTGAGATAGCGGACGCAGTCGCCGACGGTCTTGAGAGACGTCAGGTCCTCCTCATCGATCTCGCCGATGTCGAATTCTTCCTCCATGGCCATGACCAACTCGACCAGGTCCACGGAATCGGCACCCAGATCGTCCACGAAAGAACTCTCCATGCTGATCTCATCGGCGTCAATGGCAAACTGCTCAGCGATGAGGTCCTGCATCGTTTTGAAGATCTCCTCCATTGTCACGGGGTATTCCTCCTTCTTTTTTTCTTCGAAAATAATACGGCAATCCTCTGAGACTGTCAATACCCTTTTTCCTTTTTTATTCGGACACCAGCTGCATCTTGTCTATGTTCTTCTGAATATCCTCCACAATGCCGCTTTGGGCCACCTGAATGGCCTGTCCGACGGCGTTCTCGATGGCCTCGGCATTGGACGCGCCGTGGGCCTTGATGACGGGCTTTGAGATGCCGATGAAGGCGGTGCCGCCCACCTTGTTGGGGTCCAGTCTATCCTTGAAGGCGTTGAGCCCGGGCATCACCAGCAGCGCCGCCAGCTTTGTCAGCAGGTTCTTCTTGAACATGATCTTCAGCGCGGAGCCGGCAAAGGAGCCCACTCCCTCGATGCTCTTGAGCATGATGTTGCCGGAGATTTAAAAATACGATTTGTATTTAGCGCTTTGCAGACCATCCATGGATGTGGTATACTAAGGAAGATACAAATGCAAACGACTACCGCTCGGCTGCTGTGTCCGGTGTACAGCACTGTTTCTGCCGGGAAAGCAGCACGGCGGGCGGCAAAATGATATCGCGGGAGAGTGGAATATTTGGAACTGGAACAGGCAAAAAAGCGTGTGAAAGAACTGCGCGCAATTATTGAGAAAAACAACCGACTTTACTACGATCAGGATGCGCCGGAGCTGGAGGATTTTGAATACGATGCCCTGACGCGGGAATTAAAGGAGCTGGAAGCACAGTTTCCCCAGCTGGTCACAGCAGCATCGCCCACCCAGAAGGTGGGTGGCACCGCCAGCAGCAAGCTGCCCAAGGTGACCCATGCCGTCAAGATGGAAAGTCTGCTGGATGCATTTTCCTTTGACGAGCTGCGGGACTTCGACCGCCGCGTCCGCGAGGCCGGAGTAGAGCCGGAGTATGTCGTAGAGATCAAGATCGATGGCCTTTCCTGCAGCTTGGAGTATGAGAATGGACAGCTCGTCCGCGCCTCCACCCGCGGTGACGGCGTGGTGGGCGAGGATGTTACCGCAAACGTGCGCGCCATCCGCAGCATCCCCAAGACCCTTAAAGATGCGCCGGAGTTTCTGGAGGTGCGCGGCGAGGTATATATGCCTCACGAAGCCTTTCAGCACCTGTGCGCCGAGCAGGAATTGCAGGGTGCAGCACCCTTTAAAAACCCCCGCAACGCGGCAGCCGGTTCTTTGCGGCAGAAGGACGCCCGCATCACCGGCAGCCGGGGGCTTTCCATCTTTGTGTTCAATGTGCAGCAGATCCGGGGCAAGACCTTGACCAAGCACTCCGAAAGTCTGGATTACCTCAAAAGCCTTGGCCTGCCGGTATCGCCGCGCTACCATGTAGTGCGTGATATCGAGGACGCCATTGCCGAAATCGAGAACATCGGGCAGAACCGCTCCAAGCTGGACTTTGACATGGACGGTGCCGTTATCAAGGTGAACGATTTTGCGCAGCGGGAGCTGATGGGTTCCACCAACAAATTCCCGCGCTGGGCCATCGCCTTCAAATACCCGCCGGAGGTCAAGGAGACCACCCTGCGCAGCATCGAAGTGGCTGTGGGGCGCACCGGCGTGCTTACCCCCACCGCCTGCTTTGACCCGGTATTTCTGGCAGGTACTACGGTAGCCCGCGCCACCCTCCACAACGAGGACTTCATCCGACAGTTCGGGCTGTGCATCGGGGACACCATTCAGGTGCGCAAGGCAGGCGATATTATCCCGGAGGTCATCGGGGTCACCCATCATGCAGAGGGGGTTGAACCCTACACCATGCCTACGGTCTGCCCCTCCTGCGGTGCGCCGGTAGTGCACTTGGAGGATGAGGCTGCCCTGCGCTGTGTAAACCCGGAGTGTCCGGCACAGGCACTGCGCAATATCATCCATTTTGCCTCCCGGGATGCCATGGACATCGAGGGTCTGGGCGAGGCAGTGGCCACCCAATTGGTGGAAAAGGAACTGGTGCATTCCGCAGCAGATATCTACACGTTGACCCGGGAACAGCTGCTGGAGCTGGACAAATTCAAGGAAAAAAGCGCAGACAATCTGTTACAGGCCATTACTGCCTCCAAACAGAACAATCTGGATAAACTTCTTTTTGGTTTTGGCATCCGCAATATCGGTGATAAGGCGGCTGCGCTGTTGGCAGAGCATTTCGGCACGCTGCAAGCCATCCGGGAAGCCACCGCAGAGCAGATCAGTCAGATCGACGGCTTTGGCGGTGTGATGGCGCAAAGCGTGGTGGAGTTCTTTGCCAAGGAAGGCACCACCGACCTTGTGCACCGCCTTGCAGATGCCGGGGTCAATATGCAGTGGAAGGGTGAACCGAAGGGAGACAAACTGGCGGGAAAAACGCTAGTGGTCACCGGTACACTGGAGACCCTCTCCCGCAACGAAGCGGAAGCGCTGATCGTGAAAAACGGCGGCAAAGCCAGCGGCTCTGTCTCCAAAAAAACAGCCTATGTTGTGGCCGGTGCGGCGGCAGGCTCCAAGCTGACCAAAGCACAGGCGCTGGGCGTGCCGGTGCTGACCGAACAGGAGTTCCTTGCCATGCTGCAAGATACCCCGGCAGAACCGTAAACGACTTGAAGAACTTCTCCGAATGCCGAAATATAAATGATCTCAAAAGCTTCTGCAACGCTGTTGCAGGGGCTTTTTTGTCCGTTCCCGGTTCCCGGTTCTAATAATGCACAAAGCGCATACAATGCTAGCACAAAGCTTTCGTGGAAGGAGAAACCAAAGTGGACGAGTATTACCAGGCTGTCAGAGCCCTTCCCGCTTGGCTTGCATCGCTGCTGGCACAGCTGCCCGTACAAACGGCAGTGCGCATACAGGAGCTGCGGCTGCGCACTGGCTGTGCGGTCACATTTACCGTACAGGGGCGGCAATGCCCTGCTTCGGCACTGCCGGGCTGCCCTCCAAAGCTGGCTGCAATGAGGCTGAATGCGCTGCAAATAGAAGAGATATTTCACACCCTTTGCAACGGCTCGGTGCACACCCACGAAAGGGAGCTTGCTGAGGGCTACCTGACCACTGCTGTCGGCAACCGCGTGGGCGTGGCGGGGCAGTTCGTACAGCGGGAAGGGCAGTGCATCGCTCTGCAAAAGGTCACTTCGCTCAACCTGCGGATCGCACGCAGTTGTGTTATCCCTTTGCCGCCCGCGCTGGACAAGCTGCTGGAACAGCACTTTACCGGGCTGCTGGTGGTGGGAGAGCCCGGCAGCGGCAAGACCACCCTGTTGCGCACTATCGCCCGGACGCTGGCCGAGCGGCAGCGTCTGGTGGCAGTGATAGACGAGCGGGGCGAGCTTTTCCCGCCGGAAGGGCCGCTTCCGCCGCTGGAGCGCATTGGCGGGGTGGATAAAGCCCGCGCCGTCCAGATGGCGCTGCGTACGCTGGCACCACAGGTGATCCTGCTGGACGAGCTGGGCAGTCTGGAGGAAACGATGGCACTGGAGCAGGGCTTTTTCAGCGGGGTGGATTTTATTGCCAGTATCCACGCGCCGGATGCTGCACAGGCACAGTGCCGCCCGCAGGCGCAGGCTTTGTTGCAGCGCGGGATGCTGCGGCAGCTGGTCATCCTTGCCGGGCGGGAGACACCG
>ENA-UERC01001923-UERC01001923.1-human-gut-metagenome-genome-assembly--contig:-NODE-1923-length-10947-cov-3.666421_pt1 | contig 10947 bp, 6 predicted proteins | sample MGYA00242955_ERZ507955 | MGnify/ENA primary metagenome ERZ507955 (study PRJEB26167, sample SAMN06115394) | human gut metagenome | host: Homo sapiens | place: China:Hubei | collected 2016-04-27 | study... | reverse complement strand
GGCGACCTGATCCTCGAAAGCCTGCGGCGAAAGCTGGGGCCCGCGGACAAGGACGCGCCGCCTGTACTGTTGGGACAGACGCAGTTTGGGCAGCTGTCCATGCTTCTTTCCCTGCAAGAGCAAAAGAAGGCGCTGTCGGCTGATGTGAGCAAGCTGGATAAGGACATCAAGCGGTTGAAGGGTATGCTCATTGAGAGAATGGGGACGAGCTGCACCGCCGTGTATAACGGCCCCACGGAGAGCTACACCGTAACCTACAATCCGGTACGCTCCGCAGGCATATCAAAGGATGCCCTGGAACGGCTGAAGGACGAACACCCTGACATTTACGATCAGTATGTCACGGTGTCCGAATGGCGAAGATTCCATGTGAAAAAAGCTGCTTTGCAGGCAGCGTGAAAAGAAACGGAGGTGATGTGCTGTGAGCATTGTTGCAGCACTGGACAAGGTACTGTTTTTCAATGCGTCCAGCAAATATTCTGTTCTTCGGATGAAAACGGAGGACAGCAGCGTACCCACAGAAGCCCGGAGCCCCTATCGCTATCACGACCACCTGATCCGCTTTACCGCCGTCGGCATCGAATTGCCGCAGACGGATACGGTGAAGATCGAGATGGATGGAGAGTGGAAGGACGGAAAATACGGGCTTCAGCTTCAGGTCGATCATTGGCAGGAGATCGTGCCGCCCACATTGGAGGGCGTCCGCAATTATCTTGCCTCCGGTCTGCTGAAGGGCATCGGAGAAAAGACCGCCGACGCGATCATTGAAAAGTTTGGCATCAATGCTCTGGAGATTCTGGAACATCAGCCAGACCGGCTTCTTGAGATTCGCGGCATTACGAAGGAACGGCTTGCGGAGATCAAGGACGCCTATGCGGAAACCAGCCGGATGCGTGTCCTGATGACCCTGCTGGCCCCGTTCAAGGTCACGCCGACGACCGCGCAGAAGATCTATCAGCATTTCGGCCCTGCCTGTGCGGACATCGTGAGACAGAGTCCCTTCAATCTCTGTCAGGTGCCGGGATTCGGTTTTAAGCGTATTGACGCCATCGTGCAAAAATCCGGTGGAGATCTGCGTGATCCGAAGCGCGTCCACGGTGCGCTCTTTTATGCGCTGGAGGACGCACGGACAAAGGACGGGCATCTCTATCTGGAGGCGGAGTCTTTGCTCAAAGCGGCTATGCAGCTGCTCAATGAGCGGATACCCCTCCCACAGATGCGCGTCCCCATGAGCCAGGTCGAACAGGAGCTGTCTGCCATGATCCGGCAGGATGAGGTGGTATCGAACCACGGCAATGTGTATCTGCCCAAGCAATTTCTGCAGGAGAGCGAAACCGCACAGAAAGCGGTAGAGCTGTTTCTGGCAAAGCCGACGGTGGTGGACATTACGCAGCCGTTGGAGCGAGTGAAGCATAGCTTAGGGCTCAACCTGTCCAAACGCCAGTCAGAAGGCGTGGAAATGGTGTTCCGGCATAACCTGTCCATTATCACAGGCGGCCCCGGCACCGGCAAGACCACGGTTCTGAAAACGGTGATCGAAGTGTACCGTCAGCTCTATCCGCGGCAGAAGATCGTACTCGGAGCGCCCACAGGTAAGGCGAGCCGGCGTATGGCGGAGGCAACGGGGATCGATGAAGCACAGACGCTCCACAGCATCCTGAGGCTTCACGGTGATTCGGAATCGAAGAAAGACCGGGAACGGAAACCGCTGGAAGCAGGGCTCCTGATCGTGGACGAGACTTCCATGGTCGATATGTGGCTGATCCATCAGCTCTTTTCACGCTTGCGCCCCGGCACCAAAGTCCTTTTGGTCGGTGATGCAGACCAGTTAGAGAGTGTGGGCGCCGGTGATGTATTTCACGAGCTGATCGGCTCCGGCGTTGTGCCAGTCACGGTGCTGGATGAGATCTTCCGTCAGGCACAGGACAGCCTGATCGCCCACAATGCCCGTTTTATCAACGAGGGCAAAACGACGCTCTACTATGGTGAGGACTTTGCCTTTCATAAGGCAGAGAGCCAGGAGGAGACTGCCGGCATCATCCGTGAGCTGTATCAGGAGCAGATCGCCGCAAAAGGAATCGAGCAGGTGGAGATTTTATCGCCGTTCCGCTCTGAGGGCGAGGCATCGGTCAACAGCCTGAATGAAGCTATCCGCGAGGAGATCAACCCCGCAGCGCCGCAGACGCCGGAAATCGTGTATGCCGGAAAGATATTCCGCCTCAACGACCGCGTGATGCAGATGCGGAACAACTATGAGATCAAGCTGTATAACCGCTCCGGCAAGCAGGTCGGCGAAGGTATTTTCAACGGTGACATCGGCACCATCCGCAAAATCAGCGGTACCAATGTCGTGATCGAGTTTGACGGCCGCTATATGAATTGTCCGCAGGTGCTTCTGGATGATTTGGAGCTGTCCTATGCCATTACGATCCACAAATCCATGGGCTCAGAGTATGATACGGTCATTATTCCACTGCTGGCTGCCCATAATGTGCTCCTGACGCGGAATCTTCTCTACACGGCAATCACGCGTGCCAAGCGCCGCGTGCTGCTGGTGGGTGAAAAAAGGGCGCTGTATATGGCGATCCATCGGAGCCGAAAAGGAAAACGCAATACCATGCTGGGCGAACGCATCGCCCTCTACTATAAGGCAGTCACGCGCAAGGCTCTCCGTAACGAAGAGGGCGAAGAATGGCAGCGTGCCAGTTAATGTGAGATGAATGTGCAAAAAAACGCACAGTCATCTCTTATTTATTTTATGAAGGGAGTATCAAACCATGTCCAGAGAAAGAATTATGCTGACCCAAGCGATTCCTGCCGTGCAGCAGCTTCGTAGGGTGCAGGGCTTTGACCCGCTGCGCTTTCTGAAAAGAAACGCCAACGGCGGAATCGAGCTGGAGCCGCGCTATCAGCGGCTCTGGTTCCGATTGGCCTGCCCCGATGGAAAAATGCTGCTGAACCGGCTGCAGATCACAGACCAAATCGCCGTTTATGAGGCGCAGGTATTTCTGTCCAGAGAGGACAACCAGCCCATTACCAATTTTACCGCGGCGGTGGAAAAGGCTCAGGCTCCTGCCGGACGCTATGTGCAGGCCGCGCAGGACGAGGCGCTGAAAACGGCGCTGGATAATGCAGGCTTCGGCATCCAGCTTTGTGAGATCAACCCCTCTGCGGCGGTAGATGCACAGGCCGATGGGAAACAGGAAGTCGCAACGGGCGCTGTAAATCGTCAGGAGACTGCTCCGGCGGTAAATAGAGCCGCAGCGCCGCAGCGAGAAACGTCTGTTGGTGAAAATCATCCGGTGCAGGCAGTGCCTACACCGCAAGAGGTTCAACCGCAGGAGGCAGCAAAGATGCCCAACGTAAATCAGCAAGAGGTTCACACCACCCAGCAGACGGAAAGCGTTTCAGACGCCATGAGTCTGCTGCAGGCGTTAAGCGGCGGAACTGCGGCTTCTGAGCCTGATCCGGTTATGCCCCAAAAGGCGCAGGAGGTTCCTTCGGAAACAGCGGAGCCTGCTGTCATGGAGCGGGCTGAAACAGCGCGGACGTTGAAGCCTGTTGTGGTCGATATGCCGGCAGCGGCATCGACAGCGGCTGCACCGAAATATTCGGACGATATGACGGTGGACGAGATCCTTTCGCTGATGACAGAAGAGGAAGCTGCGGAGCTGGTCGTAACCACCGGCGTCAATAAGGGCTGGACGATGGCACAGGTTTCTGAGCAGCGTCCCTCCAGCCTGAAATATTACGCCTATCTCTGTGAGGATTGCGGCAATATTATGAAGGCTGCCGCCATGCTTCTGATGGGCGGTTCGCAGCAGTTAAAGGCAAGCTGACCGCTTTCCATCCGTAAATTTCGCGTCTTGGGAGGGATGCTGGTTTGAATTACGGGAAAAAGCATGATCTCCCCTTTGGCATTATGGATGTGGCCGGGCTCCTCCGCCTGAATATCAGGCGGAGGGCTCCCAGTCAGGTGTATGTGGATTGTCCCATCTGCGGTGACCGCCGGGGGAAAATGAATCTGAACACGGCAAAAGACCTGTGGCGCTGTAACTACTGCGGTGAAGGCGGCGGAATGCTGTCCCTTTACGCAAAGGTGTATGGCGTCAGCAATTCAGACGCTTATCGGGAGATCTGCGACGCTTTGGCGGTAAACGGTTTTTCACCGGACTATACCGTTCCGGAGAAGACGACGCCTGCGGAGGCCGAGCAGTCTGACGCGGCTTCTGTTCAGGAAGTGCATCAGACTCTCTCCATGCTGCTGTCCATGCTGACCCTCATTCCGGCGCACCGCGAGCACCTCCGGTCTGTGCGGGGGCTGTCCGACGATGAGATCACACGCTTTGGCTTCAAGAGTACGCCGCCCCCTTTCCTGTGCCGCTCCCTGACCAATCGGTTGGTCAAGGCGGGCTGCAGGGTGCAGGGTGTTCCCGGCTTCTATGTGGATGATAACGGCTGCTGGACGGTCAAATTCCACCAGCGGACATCAGGCATCATCATTCCCATCTTCGGTGTAGACGGTCTGATCCACGGCGCACAGATCCGGTTGGATCACCCGCTCAAGGATAAAGACGATCCACCGGAGAAAACGGGCGTGAAATACCTGACGCTGTCCTCCACGGGAAAGCGCATGGGAACGACCTCGGGGAGCCCCATTCATTTTGTGGGCGACCCCTGCTCCCGCGTTGTATATGTGACGGAAGGCTGCCTCAAGGCGGATGTCGCTCACGCGCTGATGCACAGGACCTTTGTTGCCACACTGGGAGTCAACAACACCGCCAAGCTGGATGAACTGTTTGCGTTCCTGCACCGAAACGGAACGGAGGAGATCATCGAGGCGGAGGACATGGATAAATACAGTAATGAAATGGTGGAGAAAGGCGCATCGAAGATCTATGCGCTGGCGGCCAGGCACGGGATGCGCTGCCGCAGGCTCACATGGAATCCCAATTACAAGGGCATTGATGACTGGCAGCTTGCGCTGCGCCGCAAAGAACAGAAAATGAAGGAGGATCCAGGAATGACATTTAAGGAGCAATATCTTAATGGCCTATGCGGGTTGGAAATGCTGGAAACCTGTACGGAAAAATGGCATGCGATGAAGGTGGACAGTATTTCCCTGCGGGACTATCTGGGGCTGACGGAGCAGGAATACGATGCGTATTTACAGACTGACCCCGGCGTTTCTTTTCAGAAGCTGTTGGACAGTCAGCGCAAAATACAGCGGTTTCGTGTTTACCAGTTGGATCTGGAGCATGGCGAGACGCGCGCATTCGCCTTTGGCGGCATTGACGCACTGCACAAGGCCGGCTTTCAGCAGCCGCCGGCGGCGGAATACACACTCGTTTACGACGGCGAGCTGACCTGCCCGGTCGGGCAAGATGAACGTGATATTCTGGAGCGCATTTTTGCACGCTATAATCAGGCGTTCCCCCCGGACTATCACGGCCGCAGCATTGCCCCATCCGATGTGCTGGAGTTGTATGATGAAAGCGAGCGCAGATACTTTTACTGCGATATGGCTGGTTTTCCGCAGGTGAAATTCTCTCCCGCGCTGGCAAAGAAGGCTTGAATGCAGGCTTTATCGCAGACGATCCATTTAGAAATGGACGAGCAGAAGAGAAAGCAGCTGAAAGCTATGCTGGGAATCTGTCAAAGACTTGGGGCGGAGACACGGTATCATCCGGAACACCGTTATTTCACAGCTATGGTCTGGACTGGATGGGATACTCCCTGTGGAATGGGAGAGGCCCTTGCCATCCAACAGGAAATTCAAAGAACAGCCGCTCAGTACCCGGCCGTCGTGTGCTATTGCTTCGACCCATTCAGCACACTGGTCTATACGGTTTGAGCGCAGTATGTAAGAAGGGACGCCTTGTGCCATTGGCACAGGAGCGTCCTTTTCTCATTTTTTATTTAGGAGGAATGTACGAATGGGCGCTTTTTCAAATATGGATTATGAGCTTCAAAACAGCGAGGCTGCCGTTTCCGACGCCTTTACGGAAGATGATGCTATGGATATGCCGCAGGCGGCTCCTGTGGAACCGGCGACAGCAAGTTCTCCGACTGCAGCTCCGACTCCGGCAGCGGCGGCCAGCGAACCGGCAACCGCCCCCAATACCCAAAGTGAGGATGAGGCCCGCCGTGCGCACGAAGCGGCTGAAGCCAAGCGCAAAGCAGAGTGGGACGCCAAGCAGGCGGAAAAGCGGCGGGCGGAACAGGCCGCGCTGGAAAGGTTGGATGCCATGGGCCCGGCAGAGTTGCTCAAGGCTGCCGCAAAGCGTGTGTCCGCAGATACGGAGAAGCTGACGCGGCGCAACATGAAGGAGAGTGTTGCCGAGTTTATCCAGACTAAGTGTATTGATGACCTCGGCTTTGCCCGGCTCACCATGCACCCACGCAAAAGCATGATCCACTGTTTCCAGTACATCAGCCGAAAGGCATGGGATTATGTGCAGGACGAGCTGAAGGCAAACGGCGTTCAGCCGGGACCCAGTCAGCAGGCATACGGCTGCGATATTCCCGATGATCTCTGCTATCAGTGGGCGGAGGACTATTTCCGTGACCCCGATGCCAAGGAGGATCAGGGGGATGAAGAGGAGTTTGTCCCGCAGCCCTATCGTGGGAAAACATCTTCCAAGTCCGTTTCCAAGAAGAAAAAGGAAGAAAAGAAGAAAGAGCCGGAGAAGAAGGAACCGCCGAAAAAAGCGGAGGCCGATGATGGGCAGATCTCGCTGGGAGACCTCTCCTCTTTTGGGGAGGCCGCCTGATGTACGCTTATAAAGGCTTTGAGCCGGATCTCTCCTGCCGTGGCTATCGGTTCGTCATGGGAAAGAATGTCACCCCGGAGGCAAACTGCGCCAGCAACGGTTTCCATTGTGCGGAGAACCCGCTGGATTGTCTTTCCTACTATGGCGACATGAATCGCTCCATTTACTGCTTGGTGCAGCCCGGCGGGGATATTGACGAGGACGATCGTGACTCCAAAATTGCCTGCACAGAGCTGACGATCCTGCGGCAGCTGACGAGGAAAGAACTCTTTCTTCATGCACTTGCCTACATGGTGGATCACCCAGGCCGCAAGGTAAGCGGCAAGGTACAGCGTGAGCACAGCACTAGCCGCAACGGCTATGCCATCGTTCGAGGCAAGACACCCACTGCGTGTGGAAAACTGGGCGATATTCTCGCATTTGCCAGAGAGCGGCGTGAAACCGAAGTAATCTGTCAGATTGCGGTCGTTGAGGTCGATGGAGAAAAAATTCTGCCTGATGTATGGTATGACATTGATTTTGTGAAAAGAGAGGCGGTGCAGAAATGAAAAAAAGCAGTTTGCTGAAAATGAAGAATTTGCCTGCGACTGAAGAAATGCTTGCGGTGGCCCGTGAGGATGTGCCGGTCAAGGTCGGTTCGGGCTGGAACACTTCCTATCGATGCCGATACAGCGGTTTTGCACGAAGCTCGGTGGAAGGCGGCATTTTGAAGGTCACCCTGTATGACCCGGATGCAATGCGCCTTGGCGGAACGCTGCCGGTCTATGAGATTTTCATGGAGAAAGAAAAGCAGCAGTTTCTCACCTATGACCGTTCCCATGACAAATGGCGGACGGCAAAGATCGACTACTTGGAATGGCAGGCGAAGGGATCCAATAACGTATGGATCAGCGCCGTGGATGATGCACAGATCCGGCAATATCTGGCGTCGGATGAAAAAAGCGTATATCGGGCTATTCTGAAATTTCAGCGCGCCGTTCGTGATGCTGAACTGGAACGCCGGCACAGAAAGGAAACCGATCCGTGGGATGCGGAGCTCTCTCAGACACCGCCGCTGCCGAAGGACTGGGAGCGGTGGGTCAATAAGGTGGGTATTCAGGAAAACTACATCTTCTACGATTACCGCAAGGGCGGGGCAAGGTACGGCTATGATGCCGCGGGCAACAAAGCCAAAATCACTTACGCAGACGGCACTTATGAGCGGTTCGAGTACGACAGCAATCGGATGCCGACCATGATCCGTGACCGCAACGGGAATACGAGCTACTATACCTACGACCATCAGGGCAATATGACTTCCGCTACCGATGGCCGTGGTATGACCCGCTCCTATGTCTATGATGCCAACGGCAATCTCACTTCCGCAGCGGATGCGCTGGGTGCGCAGACGACCTACACCTATGACGCTCAGGGTAACTGCACGTCCATGACAGACCCGCTGGGCAATGTGACCGCCTATATTTATGACGGGCAGGGCCGCCTGATCACAGTCACCGACGCCATGGGGTCAGTCACTTCCTATGAGTATACCGAGGCCGGCAAACTGGTGAAGGTCATCGGCGCCGATGGCAGCGAGCAGACCTACACGGTGGATGGCAACGGCTTCAACATCAGCGAAAGCGACCGCATGGGCCATGTCACCACCTTTACCCGTGACGCGCAGAACAACGTGACCTCTATCACCGATCCGCTGGGCAATGTGACCCGCTATACCTATGATGACAGCGGAAATCTGACCACAGCAACAGACGCCAACGGAGCGGTCACCCGCTATACCTACGATGCTGATGGCCGTATTGTTTCCATGACCGATGCCCGCGGCAATACCTGGCGCTATGCTTATGATCGGAACGGTCAACTGGTTTCCACCACCGATCCTGTCGGCGGCGTCAGTTCTACCGAGTACAACAGCGTTGGACGTACTGCCTCCGTCAAGGATGCCAACGGCAATACCACCCAATATACCTATGATGGCGTCGGCAACCTTACAAAGATCACCGATGCACTCGGCAAGAGCACCGTCAGCGAATACGATGCCAACGGCAACCTGACCGCCGCTACGGATCGCAACGGCCACACCACCCGCTATGCTTACGACGCGGAGAACCGTTTGATCCGCATGGAAGATGCTGAGGGCAGCACGACCTCCTACACCTATGACGCTAACGGTCAGATGACCAAGACCACCTCTGCCATGGGCGCGGAGACTTCCAGCACTTATGACGCGCTGGGGCGTCAGATATCCTCGGCGGATGCACTGGGCCATGTGACCGGCTACGAATATGATGTGCTGGGCCGCGCCACAAAGATCACCTACGCGGATGGCGGCTTTGTTGCCTACACCTATGATGCCAACGGTCAGGTTTTGACTGCCACCGATGAACTGGGCGGCGTGATCTCCTATGCCTACGATGCCAACGGCAGACTGATCGAGATGACGGACGCCATGGGCGGCAAAACAGCATACGCCTATGACGCTGTCGGCAATGTGACTTCTGTGACGGATGCCATGGGTGGTGTGACCGCATACACCTATTACAAAGTCGGCAATATTGCTTCTGTTACAGACGCCAACGGCAATACGACCGGCTATTCCTATGATGCCCTTGGCCGCGCTGTTGCCGTTACGGACGCCAATGGCGGCGTGACCCGCGCGGAGTACGATCATAACGGGAACATTGTCAAGGCTGTCGATGCCGAAGGAAATGCCACTACTTATGTCTATGATGCGCTGGATCGTCTTGCCAGTTATACCAACGCGGAGGGCTATACCTTCTCCTTCCAGTATGACAATGAGGGAAACACGGTTTCCTCTACTGACGGCAACGGCAATACCACCCGCTATACCTACGATGGATTGAACCGCGCAGTCTCCAGCACCAACGCCGAAGGCAATACCGCGTACAATACCTATGACGCAGATGGTCGTATGGTAAAGTCCGTGAATGAAGAGGGTGCGGAAACCGCCTATACCTATGATGCGGATGGTCGTCTGATCTCCATGACGGATGCCCTGGGTAATGTTACCAGCTTTGAGTACGACAGCAGGGATCGGGTCATCAAGGTCACCGATGCCAAGGGCAATGCGACCACATTCACCTATGATCTGGCAGGCAATGTCAAGAGCGAGACCAATGCCAAGGGCGTTGTGACCAGCTATGCCTACGATGCCAATGGCAACCTCACCTCCATGACGGATGCTGCCGGCACCGTGACCTATACCTATGACGCCCTGAATCGGGTTACCAGCGTGAAAGACCGCCGTGGAAATACGCAGTTCTTCACCTATGATGCCACAGACCGCATCGTGCAGGTCAAGGACCGCAACGGCAATGCCACCCGGTATGTCTATGATGGCAATGGAAACATTGTAAAGACCATCGATGCGCTGGGCACGGAGTCCGTATTTACCTACAATAAGAATGACCAGCTTATTTCCACCGACCTCCACCGTGTGGATGCCCTCAATGGCGTGGACTCTCATGAGATCACGCTGTATGAGTACGATGGTCGGAATCTGGTCACGAAGGAGATCAACGCACTTGGCGACAGCACCGTTTATGTCTACGACGGCAACGGCAATCTGGTCTCCAAGACCCATGCGGATGGCTATGTGACCCAGTACTCCTACACCGCCCTTGATTTGGTGAAGAAAATCAACTACAATGGGGCAAAGGAGGTCTCCTACCAGTATAACAAGGTCGGCGAACTGGTGCAGATGGATGACTGGACCGGCACCAACACCTTTGAGTTGGACCTGCTGGGCCGCCTCCAGAAGATGACCGACCACAAGGGCAATACGGTTTCCTACACCTATGACGCCGTGGGCAATCAGACCGGCATTACCTATCCGGACGGCAGCAAGACCCGCAGCTTCTACGATGCGGTGTATAACCTTACCAGCGTCATTGACGCGGATGACGGCACCTATGCCTATGTCTACGATGATGCCAACCGCCCCGTCAAGCTGACCTATCCCAACGGCTGGATCGAGCAGTACACCTATGACGCGGAGGGCAACCTCCTCAAGACGGTGGACACCGATCCCTTCCAGCTCTACAACAAAACGCCCAAGGTCAAGTATGAGTACACCTATGACGCCGAGGGCAATGTACTGACGGAGTTCCAGCGGGACAGCGACGCCACGGAAAATCTCAAGAGCCGCACAGCCTTT
>ENA-UERC01001913-UERC01001913.1-human-gut-metagenome-genome-assembly--contig:-NODE-1913-length-10998-cov-13.075726_pt1 | contig 10998 bp, 10 predicted proteins | sample MGYA00242955_ERZ507955 | MGnify/ENA primary metagenome ERZ507955 (study PRJEB26167, sample SAMN06115394) | human gut metagenome | host: Homo sapiens | place: China:Hubei | collected 2016-04-27... | reverse complement strand
GAGGCGTCTGGTGCCAGCCCTCGGCAAACGTCATGTCGTCTGGAAAGAACGGCTGGATGCATACTTGGTCCGGGTTCTGCGCGGAAAAACAGCGAATGCCGGCGAGTGCCTGCATAAACCAGCTGCTCACATTTCCCCAGAAATGGTGGTTGAGCGAGGTCACCTCATCGCGCTCCGGCTGGAATTCCTCCCAGAGCGTCGTTGCGCCGCGCGCGATCCAGTTGCCATACGACGGAAAATCCGGCCTTGTGATCATGCGCAGCGCCAGCGCGCGCTGCCCATACGCAGAAAGCACATGGAACAGCACTCTCCCGCCAAGCACACCGACATTCATGCGTTCTCCGTCAGTCTCAATGATCTCCATCAGCTGTGCAAACGCCTGTGCGCATTCCGTTTCTTCAAACACATGGAAATAAAGCGCCATCGCCTGTGACGTCTGACAATTGCCTTTCACAAGCATCGTTTCCCAGTCGATCAGATTTGAACGGATTGACTGCCGGAATGCATCGGCAAGCTCTGCGGCAAAGGCACTTTGCTTCTGTCTGCCAATCCTGCGGAACATTTCTGCTGCTTTCCGGCAGATATCCATCGCCATAATGCTGTCGGTCAGCTCCAGCGGCGCAAGATAGTCTCCGCAGCCGCGGCCAGCCGGACACCAGTCGCCAAGCCCAAACGCCACAAGACCATCCGGGCGGATTTTTGTCGTGAGATAGTCCAGATAGCGCAGCATGGCGTGCGCGTTTTTCCGCACGGCATCCAGATCATTCCGGTATTGCATCAGCGCATACGGAAGCCAGAACAGCACGCAGTCCCACGCAGGACCGTTGCCCCACGCAAAGCCCCAGCCTGCCGTCGGCACGATACCGGGCAGCGATCCATCTGGTGCCTGTGAGCCTCGGATATTCCGAAGCCATTCATGATAGCAGCGCTCCGGCGCGAAATAGAGCAATGTGTGCTCTGCGGACAGCGCAGCGTCTGCCGTCCAGCCGTTTTTCTCGCGCTGCGGGCAATCCGTTCGGTGTCAGTTGGTTTTTGGGAAATTTGCCGAGGCTGCTTATTGTTTTGCTGTGCTTGATTTTGAACACTATTCTCTGACGAAGGCGAAGGTGCTTTGTCAAATGTTCTGAGTATTTCTTCAATTTCTTTTTCTTGTTCGTCCATTTGATTTCTCCTTGTTCGATTTCTTTCCGAAGAAATCCTTTTCGTAAGGAAAAGGCGGCAGCGGAAGCTCCGCTACCGCCATCATTAAATGGTTAGCTATCTGTTATTTCTTTGTTGTAACAGTCTTAGCTTTTGACCAGCCTGAATAAATCCTTATGGATTTGCCGTTAATCTTAACTGTCTTATAGGTGCGAACTCTTACATAATATTTTTTCTTTGCCTTAAGCTTTTTAACGGTAGTCTTTGTAGTCTTCTGCTTCTTGATTGTTACGGTTTTCTTGTTCTTCTTGAATTTCTTATTGGTTGCGACTTGAACTTGATAGCCTGTTGTCTGTGTAGCCTGCTTCTTCCACTTTACTGTAAACTTCTTTGAACCTGCTTTAAGTGAGGAAATATTTGTTGCCTTTGGCTTGATTGTGAAATAAAGCGTCTTTGTTCCGCTGTATTTACCCTTAAAGGTAATCTTTACTGCGTACTTGCCAACATACTTTCTGCCTTTTGCATAAGACACAGTATAGTCAGTATTCTTAACAAGTGTCTTTCCTGTTCTGTCCTTAACAATAACCTTAGGTGTTCTAACCTTTCCGTTATATGTTAATGATGTTGCTTTAAGCTTTATGCTTGATGCATTTGGAATTACTGTTGTTGAAAGAGTTTTCTTACATACCGAACAGTAATTTACTATCGTGCCGTTTGCTGTTGGGGTTGCCTTTGTTACGGTTTGCTTTGTGGTGTGGGCAATCTTAGCAATATTGCCCCAAGATGCAAGGTCGGTTATTTCCTTTGTACCGAGTACATCTTCATAGAACTTGCCACAACCTTCGCACTTGTAGTATGCTTCCTTACCGCCCTCTGTGCAGGTGGCAGCTTTCGCAGCAACCAAAGTCAGATTGTGAGTGTGCGGTACAGTTTTGTAATATCCGCAGGTGTCGCAAACATTGTCAGAACCGTAATCGTGAGCCGCTTTGGTTGTTGTAGCATCGCAGCGAGTACATTTATGCCAGTGACCTGTGCTGTCGCCGGTCCAAGCGGTACTCCAATCGTGACCGAGAGCTGCGATATTGTCAACAGTCTTGGTCTGTGTATTTGCCCAAGCTTCAGTAAAGGCTGCTGTATAGGTTGTTTCGCCCTTTGCTGTGCAGGTCGGAGCCTTTGTCTGTGCGCTTGTTACAGTAGCAGTTGCAGTTTCCTTATGACCTGCATCACGCTTACAGGTGCGTGTTGCTGTGCAAACGGTGTTGTCTGCATTCCAAGTGTAAGCAGGTGCGTTCCAATCGTGATTGAGAGGTGCAATCTCTACACTGGTTTTATCGGTAATTTCTACCGATCCTGTTGCATCTGCGAACCACTTGTCACAGCCATCGCAGGTGTAGTATGCGGAATTGCCCGCAGTAGTGCAGGTGGCAGCTTTCGCAGCAACCAAAGTCAGATTGTGAGTGTGTTCTTCGTTTTTATTTTTGTAATAATATGTAACAACCGTTCCGTCCGAAACAATAGGCTTATTTAAGCCGTCAGCCTTTACAAATTCGTAATCATAAAGCTTTTTTGCCGGTGCCAAATTAAGTTTTGTGCCGTATGGAACTGTAAATGTTCCGCCGGCAGTGTTTGGAATTTCAGAGCCGTCCTCAAATTTATACTGAATTGAAACAGTCGGGTAACGCTGTGTTTCCGTATTGTCGTCAGCAAGCACATTTCCGTTTTCGTCGAGCACCTGAAATGCCACGGTGTCGCCGTTCTTTAGCTGTGCGTCTGACGGAATTTGATAGATAAGCGAGCAACTCTTTAAGCCTGAATTAAAGTCGCTTTTGATGTGATCCAAAGCACCGAGCGGCCAGAAGTTTGCCTTATCATTCCAAACAGGAATGTCAAAGGCTTGTACCGTTTGAAGCAGATTTCCCGATGAATCGGTCGCAACGCTTCCGTCGGAATGCTTAATCCACATTTTGAATTTTAATTGTCGTGCATTTTTATCTGAAATGTTTTGAATAACAGTTCTAAGCTCGATTTTTTTACCGTTCATATCGGTATTAAATCTGCTTTTGCTGTTGCCGCTCAAAAGTCGGTCATTGCGATTATATGTGTAATTATAATATGAACTTGTTTCAAGGTCGGTAAAATCAGACGGCTTTGAATAAGCACCCGTATATTCCTTAACCTCGGGAGTTGCAACATAAAGGTCTACATCCTTAACAAGCTGAGACATTCGCTTGAAACCCTGCAAACGGCAAACCTCACAGAATTGATAGTTTGTGTCTCTCATTATGCACTCATAACTTGAAACAAGCATTTTTGAGCCGTAAGCATTGCGGCAGGTATATGTGTTTCTAAAACCTAAAAGCTGTCGCCATTTTATCTTTTCCGGGTCTTCAACCGAGGAAAGATTGAGTGATTTAAGTTCCTTATCGTCAAGCAAATATCCGTTACTGTATTCATCACCGAGACCGAGCAAACCGTGTCCAAACTCGTGTGCAAAAGTTTTTGACGCACGATAACTGTCTGATGGCGAAATGAAATAATGGAAGCCGTATTCACGGTTGTTATATGCACCTCCGAAATCTGATTTTGTGTTTACAACCATAGCAAACTGAGCAATATAATCGTGAACATAATAATAAGGCTCATATTCCGAACCGGACGGAATTGTGTTTGGATCACTCTTTTTTTTGATATGAGCATCGTGAATTTTCTCGATAAATTCAGGACCGATACATCTCTCAAAAATATGATTTTTCCACTGACTTCCGTGGAGATTATTAGAAATAACAGGCGAATTATATTTGTCGACTATAACATCAAAGAAGGTGCTTCCGCCATTGTCAAAAGTCGATTCGGAAGCTGTGCAAAGAGCGTAAACATTAAATCTGTCGGCATAACTGCGATACGGTTCATATTTCATAGCGTCCTGCCAAAGTCGTTTGACATCATTAATAAATTTGCCTTGCTGGCTTTTTGTATATCCCTCGCCGCAAACGACAACAACCATATTCTCCGTGTCGCTTCGTGTTTTTTGAATAGTGTATACCGGAATGGTTGGGTTGGCGTATTTTCCGTCACCTGAATACCACGGCCCCAAGGTAAGCTGAATGCTTTGCTCCGTGCTGACATTCCAATCTGGATTAGCTTCTTCTGCCGGCTCGGAAATTGTGTAGTCTGCCTCTTGCTTGTTGGGAGCAGAGCCTATATAAGGATTGCTTTGTGAGCCGCTGCCCGAAGTGGAAACGAAATATTCGGAATCGAGATAAAACGCGGGCCTTACGCCCAAATCGGAATACCACGGAGCGTATCTGCCAACTTCACCGCTTGAGCTGATGTATCGCATATCGTGATTGCAATCGGTAACGGGGGTGCGAAGCCAATAAGGCCAAGCCATTCCGTTGCTATTGTAAGCAATATAATAACCTTTAAGATTTTTCCACACGGCATTAGCCTGCTTTACATCAAGAAGAAAAACCTTTTCGGTTGTGGTTTCAAAATACGAACTGTCGTAATTTGCTACTGCTTCCGAAATACCGGTATAATATAACAAATCCGAATTGGCGTCTCCCTCAACGATGCCCTTGTTGTATTCCGGATGAGAAACAAGAGAGCGCTGGGTAACGGTTTTCATTGCCGCAATTTCCGATTTTGAAAAAGCATTAAGAAAGCCTGCTTTGTCATTATAGGCACCCGTTCCGCTGACATAGCCATCCTTCGGCGGGTTTCCGCAAAGCCAATCAACATTGCCGGCAGCTGCGCTTGAATTGAGCCAAGAGCGCATATTACTGTCTTTCCAATAGTTAGAACCGTAATCATCACGCTTATAGCTTCGGCTGTGCGATTTTGAATTGCTGTTGTCATTTGTTTTGGCATCATATGCAAGGGTGTCAATAATTCTGTCTGCAAGCATAAGCGGACCGTTATCGTCAATGCTTACACATCGCCAAAGAATCGAAGCATTATTATATGTGCCCATTTTTACATAATCGCCCACTTTGATATCGGGCTTTGATGCCGCCTGAACGCTCATCGGCAAAATTGAGATTGCCATGCACAATGTCAACAATATTGCTGTTATTTTTTTCGTCATTAAGTCACTTCCTTTATAAGCTATATATTTGCTTTTATTATATTGTAAGGTGTTGTATGTGTCAATGAAAATCCAATTAAATTTATGTTAATTTTACAGCCGACACATTTAATATTACACGAAGAAGAAAATCTTATTAAATATGCAAAAAGGCTTCTGCCCAAAACAGGGCAGAAGCCTTAAAAATTATTCGTGTTTTGCGGCGAATTCTTTTAATAATTTCATTGCAATGACATCATGCTTTTTCGAAAACATATGCCCTCCGCCATCTATAAAATGCAGTTGCACCCGTTTGGACTCTTGCATTCCGATTGGCATCGTGCTTTTATATGCTTCTGCCGCACGTTTGGCATAAGAAACATCTACGATTTTATCCTTTGTACCATGCACGATGCACACCCTGCCGGCGTAGTTCTTAATTTCTGCAAAGGCATCCATTTGCATGACATCCATTGCATAGCAACGCCCCAATTTCATCAGTCCGCAGCGGAAAGTATCGGGAACATTTTGCGGATCAAATCTTACAATCATCATTTTTCCGGCTCTGGCGTCATCCGGGATACACAATGCCGGATAAAACAGAACAAGTTTTTCTATCGGAAAGCTGTTTTTTGCTGCCACCAAAGCAGACACAAAACCGCCCTGACTGCATCCCATCAATAAAATTTTTTCAGAATCTGTATAGGAAAGATTTCTAACATATTCAATGACCGCTTCCAGATCTTTGGTTTCTGTCAGAACAGACATCTCTGTGGTTTTTCCGTCACTTTTTCCACACATAGCACAACCGCCACAAAAATCAAATGTAAATGCAGCATATCCCATTTCAGCCAAAAAAGCCGCATAATGTTTCACACTGTCTTGCCATGCCATAAATCCGTGACATACGATTGCAATCGGAAGATGATCTCCTTTTGGACGGTACACTGTTCCACGAATCGTCAATCCATCTCTTTTACATTCAAAGGTGCTTTCTGTAATTCCATCTGATAAAACAGGTTTCTTAAAAATCATAATTTTTCTCCAAATTCAGTGGTATTTTGTTTTTGCTGCATCGGCTATATTTTTAACACTGATTTTGTGTAAATGTTTTAGCCGTTAGCTATTTTGCTTGTTATAATCATAAGCACGGAAAACACAAAGGAGCATTCTTTCATGATCGACATATTGTTCTTTGGTTTACTGTTAACTCACACTGTCATAATATAATAATGCCATTACTTTGTCAAGAACTGAAATGATGTTACGGGTTTATTTGCATTATAAACCCATAATAAGAACATCACCCATTTACAAAATCACAGATTTTGAATGAGTCTTGATAACCTTGTTACTCGCTTCGCTCGTAATAACGATTCTTCGAATTCTTATCTTTTTCTTGCAAAATGTGGCAGCGGTTTTATTGACATCCGTCCAAAAATGTGATTTGATATACACAGAGCGCTTTGGTATTGTAAAGACAGCCGGGGCGCGCACAAAACAGCTTCAGATTGCAAAATGACATTTTGCGACAATGTTATGCTTTTGACAGCAGGAGGAGATTTTTATGAATAGAAAGAATATAGGTATAGCTTTTGGCGCGCTTTGTGGGCTGGCAGCTTTAACTGCAACGGCAGCGGAAATATTCTATGATATCTCAATCAACACGAAATCGCCTATCCATATGAGCAAACTCAACAACTTGGTTCAAAAAGCCACGAATACTGCCGGCAATGAAGAGGAAGCAAGCGCAAAATACAGCGGTATGACAGGCACGCCGGAAATTAAAGAATGGTATGCTACACACGGAGAGGATGTGTATATTCTGTCTGATTCGCTGCGCCTGCACGGAAAACGGTTCAAAAATACCGGCACAAAATATGTTCTCGTATGCCACGGCTACACAAGCAAGGCCAAGCATATGGCCGGATTTGTTCATAAATTTTACACGCTTGGTTATAATGTTTTGGCAGTAGATGCAAGAGCCCACGGCGACAGCGAGGGAACAAAAATCGGTATGGGCTGGCCGGAGCGTGTGGATATTATAAAGTGGATAAACCGGATCCTTTCATGGGAGCCGAACGCCCGGATCGTTCTGCACGGTGTATCCATGGGGGCGGCAACGGTTTTGATGGCGTCAGGTGAAGATTTACCCGGAAGTGTGAAGGCTGTTATTGCAGATTGCGGCTACACGTCGGAATGGGATGAGTTCCAACGGGAGGCGGATGCCCTGCATATTCCGTGGTGCCCCGTGCTCAACGCCACATCGGTGTTGTCAAAGATTCGTGACGGGTATGATTTTAAGCAGGCCAGCGCCCTTGCACAGGTGAAAAAGAGCCGCATACCAACGCTGTTTATTCACGGCTCGTCGGATGAGCTTGTGCCGTACAGTATGCTGGGCGAATTGTATGCGGCTGCAGCCTGCGAAAAAGAGAAACTTACCGTAGAAGGCGCAGGCCATGCGCTCTCGTCTTCTGTTGCGCCCACGCTGTATTGGCGTACAGTCGAGGATTTTATCGCAAAGTATTTAGATAGGTAAGCTGAATTTATTTGCCATTTATGCGGAAATGTGTAAATATAAACGCCCGGGAGAAGCGGTTCGTTATGGAGGATGCGCCGGCGTTTGGCGCTAGGATCGTCGCCGATTTGACGGGTAAATAGGACTCTACGCAGCGGCGCACCAAACGGTGCGTCGCTTTTGCATCCTGTGTGCTAATGCTGTGTTGCAAAAGACGGTCGGGTGTGGTACGCTTGTATTAGAATTCTATGCATTTTTGCAAAAAGGGGAGGGTGCCTGTGTACGAGAACAAGCACAGACCAATCACCGATGATGAACGCCGAATGATACTTGAAACCATACCTAAACACTATGCAGGAACAATGGTGCTTACAATGTTATGCTGCGGACTTAGACCGATAGAAATCCGAAGAATGAAGTGGGATTGGATAGATTTTGAAAACGCAATTCTAACAGTCGGCAAATCCAAAACGAAAGCAGGAACAGGACGAAAGATACCAATTCCTCCTGTACTTTTAGATGCATTAAAGGAACATAAAGCAAAAGAACTCAACAATGAATATGTATTCGTAAAGTACGAAAAGCACACACGCATGGATGACAATGCCTTCTATCAAAGCTGGAAAAACTTCGTAAAAGAAATGGACTTAGCAAACGGAGCTCACCTATATCGCAATCAAGTAAAGAACTCAATCATAGCGCCTGATTTCGAGCCATACCTACTTCGACACACTTTCTGCACCGATTGTCAGGCAGCCGGAGTGCCAATCAATGTGGCAAAAGAATGGATGGGACACTCAGATATATCGGTAACCGCAAAAATCTACACGCATATGGTAGATGAAGTATTCGAGCAGAACCGAATGAGAATGGCTCAATATGCAGTAACCAAATCCCAACAAGTTGAAAGTCCAACAGCAACGAATTGATGTGTAAAAAAGAAAAGGATAGTCGAGAAATAAACTCGGCTATCCTTCATCATTTGATATTACTGTATTAATATTTCAAAATTACAGTTTTGCAATTCTCACAAATTGAAGCGGCGATATTAGTTCTGTGACTCGGTTTAAGTTCGGTAATCTTAACAAATCCGTCAGCTTTTTTCGCATCCGTAAACACACCGGGTACTTCGTTTGCAAAGCTGAAAGCACCGTCTTTACTGCAAAACAAATAACCGTTTCTCATTTCTTTGCCACACTCCGGACATTTCATAGTTTTCACCTCCGTTTTGTTATTCGGCAGAGCGTTGCGAACGCTCCAACATTTCTTGCATTTGCTTTTCAAAAATTTCTGCTTTGATTAAAGCGATACCCTGTGACTCGTCTCCAAGCACAACAAGACGGTCACCCTCTTTCATATCAAATGTATCTCGTGCATTTTTTGGTATTACAATTTGCCCCTTGCTTCCGATAGTAACTGTTCCCCAAAGATGTTTGCCGATAGGCGCAGGTGCTATCTTCGTTTTGCCTATTTTTTCATCAGAATGAATAAGTGAGTCAATAGTAACGCCATAAAACTTTGCCAGCTTATCGTATTTATCAATATCGGGAAAAGTATCTCCTTGTTCCCATTTGGAATACGATTGACGAGAAATACCAACTGCTTCGGCAACTTGTTCTTGCGATAAGCCTTTAATGTTTCTTAAATATAATAAATTATCCGAAAACATAAATACGCCCCCTTAACTATAAATTATTATAGCATTTAGGGAGCGTACTTTCCACCATATAAACTTGTCAGATAAGTAATCCTTTTGTTAAGTTCAACTGCATCGGTCGGCAACATTTATTAAATAAAGACCCTTTTGTTTTGCATAATCAACAGTATATGCCGTGCCACCCTCGTGCTTTGTCAGAAAGCAAATGCAAGCAGAACTACAATCAACAAGGTGTCTGTTTCTCTTTTGCATACATCCGTTATAGTAATGCGGAGCAAGGACCTTCACCTTGTCTGCTCTCGACTTAATATCATTATACACATCAATATCTTGTTGCTTCCAATATTTGGTTTGATTTTCGCATGGCAACACTAAAATAAGTTTAACTTCGGGATGAGTTTCTTTCACCGACAAAACAGCCTGTACAGCAATGGTATCAAACCCCAAAGCACCGCCTGTGCCGAAGTATTTGAAACCTTTAGAAACGAGCAGGGTAACGACAGCCTTCGTCTGTTCAAAGACCGTGTCGGGCGTATATGGGGCAATGTTGCGATGCCCTGTAAAACAACATGTTTGGCTTTTATAATCCATTGAAATCACCGCAGAAAAGCAAAAAGAGCGTAGCCGAAGCTACGCCCAAAAAACACTTGCTTCAAACTTTCTGCCAGGAAAATTTCATAGTTTGGAAAAACCAAGCGTATGACAAAGAAGCGTGTGTTTTTATCAAAAGATAAAAAGCCACGCTTGGTTCTCCGAAAACTATGAATATGAAATTTTCCTGGCAACAAGATTATATCATTAATTGCACAGACAAGTCAAATGGATTGTAAATTAAATAAAAATACTCTCACTAAATACTTAGTGAGAGCATTAAAAGTTGTATGCTATTTATGAATTAATTTTGCAAATAACTTGTGATACGAGCGCGGCAATTACTGTTTCAACAGACGGTTCTTTGCCGTCATAGGAAAGTTCATTCCAAAAATTTTTTGAATCTGTTTGTGAATTATTCATCGCTTCATGAATTGCAAACTCGATTTCTTTTTTTACCGAACCAACTGTTGTTCGGTTTTCTAATGCTATTTGTTTTAAGATTTCTTCCATATTATAATTCCTCTCTATCACTGATTGTGTATTATCATCACTGACAGTTATAGTTATAGCATAATATTTATGTCGAAGTCCCAAGAAATTTGTCGACAAGAGAAAAATAATATTTATGGAAGAATTTGCTTTGAATGTTTCATCATCGTATCAATTACTTCATAAATTCTGTTCCTGTCCTCCGGTACAAGTTTTTCAAGTTTCTCATTAAGCAACGAATCCTTAACTGTATATCCATTATCAAGTACATCTGAAAGAACCATATCAGCTGAAACACCTAAAGAGTTTAATATATTTATGAAAGTTTCAAGTGAGGGGATTTTTCTCCTCGCTCAATCATACCTATATAATTAGTTGTCAAATCCGTTTTTTCTGCCAAATCTTCTTGACGCAATTTCTTTATTTCACGAAATTTTCTTATATTCTTACCAATTGTATCAAGTTTCATCTCAATACCTCCTTAAGTGTGTTTCAACAACTAATAGTATAGATTGTGTTTGTTTTTACTTACAC
>ENA-UERC01001909-UERC01001909.1-human-gut-metagenome-genome-assembly--contig:-NODE-1909-length-11013-cov-2.940015_pt1 | contig 11013 bp, 6 predicted proteins | sample MGYA00242955_ERZ507955 | MGnify/ENA primary metagenome ERZ507955 (study PRJEB26167, sample SAMN06115394) | human gut metagenome | host: Homo sapiens | place: China:Hubei | collected 2016-04-27 | study... | reverse complement strand
GACGGACTGGGGCCTAATGGAGAAACTATTATGGATTATTCTATTTACGATGCTATCAAGGCCGGATTCGGTAAGCTCGTTTTTGTTATCCGTAAAGATTTTGAACAAGACTTCCGCGATAAAATCATATCCAAATACGAAGGTCATATCCCGTGCGAATTGGTGTTCCAGGAACTGGATGCACTTCCCGAAGGATTCACGTGTCCGGCCGACCGTACCAAACCTTGGGGAACCAACCACGCCGTAATGATGGGTGCCGATGTAATAAAGGAACCGTTTGCTGTTATCAATTGCGATGACTTCTACGGTCGTGGTTCTTTCCAGGTGATGGGCAAGTTCCTGTCTGAGCTTCCCGAAGGCTCCAAGAATGTATATTCGATGGTAGGATTCCGCATCGGCAATACATTGAGTGAAAGCGGTACGGTGTCTCGCGGCCTTTGCAGCACTGATGCAAATAATCTGCTGACTTCTGTCGTTGAACGTACCAAAATTCAGCGTATGGACGGTGAAGTGAAATATATTGATGATAACGGTGAGTGGACTGCCACTCCCGATACAACTCCGGTCAGTATGAATTTCTGGGGCTTTACTCCCGATTACTTCGCTTACAGTCAGGAATTCTTCAAGACGTTCCTCAGCGATTCGAAGAATATGGAGAACCTGAAGAGTGAATTCTTTATTCCTTTGATGGTGGATAAACTGATTAATGACGGTACTGCTACGGTTGAAGTGCTTGATACGAACAGCAAGTGGTTCGGGGTGACTTATCCGGAAGACCGTCAGAGCGTAGTCGATAAGATTAAGGCATTGGTGGATGCGGGAGAATATCCGGCTAAGCTGTTCTAAAAGAACGCCAATCTATTCTAAAGGAGCGCCCAGGCGATTTCCTTTATAAAAATATCCCCTCTTTTTCTTTCTGTTTTCCAAATCGGTTGGACAGAAAGGGAAAGAGGGGATTTATTGAAATTTAAATGAATGCAGTTGTATGCTTTGAATGCATGATTGCGTAAGAATAAAAAATAATATCGTTACCTTTGCAGTCTTGAACGATAAATTCATTGACACTATGATATCTGTAGAAGGACTGAAGGTGGAATTTAATGCTACTCCTCTGTTTGAAGACGTTTCTTACGTTATTAATAAGAAAGACCGTATAGCCCTTGTCGGCAAGAATGGGGCGGGCAAGTCCACCATGCTCAAAATACTGGCAGGTATTCAGCAACCCACTTCCGGTGTTGTTGCCGTCCCCCGCGAATGTACTATCGGTTACTTGCCGCAGGTAATGGTTCTCAGTGATGAACGTACTGTGATGCAGGAGGCTGAACTTGCCTTTGAGCATATCTTTGAGATGCAGGCCGACATCGAACGTATGAACCAGCAACTTGCCGAACGTACCGATTATGACAGCGAGGATTATCAGAAGCTGATAGACCGCTTTACCCACGAGAACGAACGCTTTCTGATGATGGGCGGCACTAATTATCGTGCCGAGGTAGAGCGTACTCTTCAGGGGTTGGGCTTTTGCCGGGAAGACTTCGACCGCCCTACGAGTGAGTTCTCCGGCGGCTGGCGTATGCGTATCGAACTTGCCAAGTTGTTGTTGCGCCGTCCCGACGTATTGTTGCTCGATGAACCTACGAACCACCTCGACATAGAGAGCATCCAGTGGTTGGAGAACTTTCTCTCCACCCGTGCCAATGCAGTGGTACTTGTCAGCCACGACCGTGCTTTCCTGAATAATGTCACTACCCGTACTATTGAAATAACCTGCGGGCGTATTTATGATTATAAAGTGAAATACGATGAGTTTGTGACGCTTCGCAAGGAACGCCGTGAACAGCAGCTCCGCGCTTATGAAAACCAGCAAAAACAGATACAGGATACGGAAGAGTTCATCGAGCGCTTCCGCTACAAAGCTACCAAAGCCGTGCAGGTGCAGAGCCGTATCAAGCAGCTGGAGAAGATAGAGCGCATCGAAGTGGACGAGGAAGACAACTCTGCGCTGCGGTTGAAGTTCGTTTGCAGCAGCCGTAGCGGTAACTATCCTGTTATTTGTGAAGATGTAGCCAAGGCGTATGGCAACCATGTCATATTCCACGATGTAAATCTCACCATAAACCGTGGTGAGAAGGTGGCTTTTGTAGGTAAGAACGGTGAGGGTAAGTCTACACTTGTAAAGTGTATCATGGACGAGATTACGGATTATACCGGAAAACTTACTTTGGGACACAACGTGCAGATTGGTTATTTTGCTCAGAATCAGGCGCAGTTACTGGATGAAAATCTTACGGTATTCGATACCATCGACCGTGTGGCGGTAGGGGATATCCGGCTGAAAATACGTGATATATTGGGAGCATTCATGTTTGGTGGCGAGGCTTCGGACAAGAAGGTGAAAGTGCTTTCCGGCGGAGAGCGTACCCGTCTTGCCATGATTAAGCTGTTGCTGGAACCGGTGAATTTCCTGATTCTCGATGAACCTACGAATCATCTCGACATGCGCTCGAAGGATGTGTTGAAGGAAGCTATCCGCGATTTTGACGGTACGGTGATAATTGTCAGTCACGACCGTGACTTTTTGGACGGTCTTGCGACTAAGGTATATGAGTTCGGTGGCGGATTGGTGAAGGAGCACCTCGGAGGTATCTACGATTTCCTGCAGAAGAAGCAGATAGAGAGCCTGAATGATTTGCAGAAATCGCCTTCTTTGTCTTCTTCACCGTCTGCGGAAAAAACGGTTGCCGGCGGCAATGCCGGGGCAACGGTTGCACAGCCTTCCGCTGCGAAGCTTTCTTATGAGGAACAGAAAGAACTCAATAAACGGCTTAAGAAACTGGAACGCCGTGTAGCAGATTGCGAGGCAGAGATAGAGCAGACGGAAGCGGCCATTTCCATTCTCGAAGCTAAAATGGCTACGCCGGAGGGCGCTTCGGATATGGCGCTCTACGAACAGCATCAGAAACTGAAAACCCAACTGGACAGTGTGATGGAAGAGTGGGATGCAGTTTCCTGCGAGTTGGAAGAAGCAAGGAAATAATAACATTTATTTTATATAAGTATGAGAGTATTTCATTTTTTACCCATTGCAGCATTCTGTCTGATGACAGGCGCTTGCAGCACCGGCAAGAAGCAGGCTGAGCTCACAGCCGGCATTCAGTTTGCCAATCTCGACACAACGGCCTTGCCCGGAACGGATTTCTACCAATACGCTTGCGGCGGTTGGATGAAGAACAATCCTATTCCCGCCGAGTATTCACAGTATGGCTCTTTTACCATCCTTGCGGAAAATAACCGTAAGCAGATTCAGGGACTCATCGAGGAGCTGGCTGCCACGCAGCACGAAGCCGGTAGCGTAGCTCAGAAAGTTGGTGATTTGTATAAAATCGTAATGGACAGCGTGAAGCTGAACAAAGACGGTGTGGCTCCCATTAAAGCAGAACTTGACCGCCTCGGTGCATTGAAGGACCGGAAAGAGGTTTATGCATTGCTGGGCGAGATGCAGAAGAAAGGAATTGTAGCTTACAATGTCTTGTATGTAGGCGCTGATGAAATGAACAGCAGCATGAATGCCGTACAGTCTTATCAGGCCGGCTTGAGCATGGGCGAGCGCGAATATTATTTGGAGAATGATGAGGCTACCGCCAAGATACGCAATGCTTTTCGTGCGCATGTACAGAAGATGTATCAATTGGCAGGGTTTGATGAGGCTGCTGCCAAGAAAGGCGTAGAAGTGGTGATGGATGTGGAAACACGTCTTGCCAAAGCTTTCCGTTCGCGTACGGAGTTGCGCAATCCGCATGCCAATTACAACAAGATGACTTTGGAAGAACTGAAGAAGAATTATCCTACTTTTGATTGGGATGCTTATCTGTCAGCTTTGGATTTAAAAGATGTGCAAGAAGTTATCGTAGGTCAGCCCGCCTCTCTGAAGGCTGCTGCAGAAATTCTGGATACTCTTCCTCTTGAGCAACAAGGTCTCTATTTGCAATGGAAACTGATTGACGCTGCCGCAGGTACTCTGAATGACGCTATGGCCGAACAGAACTTTGATTTCTATCAACGTACCATGAGCGGTACGCAGGAAATGCAACCTCGCTGGAAGAGAGCGGTCAGCACTGTAAGTTCTGCTTTGGGTGAAGCGGTAGGCCAGATGTATGTAGAGAAATATTTCCCAGCCGCAGCCAAAGAACGTATGGTGACTTTGGTGAAGAACCTGCAGGAAAGCTTGGGTGAACGCATCAAAAACCTTGCTTGGATGGGCGATTCTACCAAAGTGAAAGCTTTGGAGAAACTGGCTACTTTCCATGTGAAAATAGGTTATCCTGATACATGGAAAGATTATTCTACATTGGAAATCAAGGATGATTCGTATTGGGCGAATATGGAGCGTGCCAACGAATGGAGCCATGCAGAGATGGTGGCTAAAGCCGGCAAGCCGGTAGATAAAGACGAATGGCTGATGACTCCGCAAACCGTAAACGCTTATTATAATCCTACAACGAATGAAATCTGCTTCCCAGCCGGTATTTTGCAATATCCGTTCTTTGACATGAATGCGGACGATGCCTTCAACTATGGCGCTATCGGAGTGGTAATCGGTCATGAAATGACGCACGGCTTTGACGACCAGGGACGCCAATACGATAAGGACGGCAATTTGAAAGACTGGTGGACTGAGGAAGATGCCAAACGTTTTGATGAGCGTGCACAGGTGATGGTGAATGTTTTCGACAGTATCGAGGTTGCTCCGGGTGTATATGGTAACGGCCGTATGACTTTGGGTGAGAATATTGCTGACCACGGCGGTCTGCAGGTTGCTTATCAGGCATTTAAGAAAGCTACGGCGGCCAATCCGCTGCCTGTAATGAATGGTCTTACTCCCGAACAACGTTTCTTCCTTGCTTATGCAGGCGTATGGGGAAACAATATCCGTCCGGAAGAAGTGTTGAACCGTACCAAGAGCGATGTTCACTCATTGGGTAAGTGGCGTGTCAACGGTGCTTTGCCGCAAATCGGCGCTTGGTATGAGGCTTTCAATATAACAGAGAATGACCCGATGTTTGTGCCGGTGGACAAACGGGTTTCTATCTGGTAACAGAGCGGTTGTTATAAAAGATTTCAGTCCCGTTGGAAAGGTGTGGATACCTTTTCAACGGGACTTTTTCTGCATCATTGTACAAAGGTATCGGAATTAATAATGAGTTCCTTTTTTAATTATACCTAATTTATTGTGTATGAATGTATGTGTGAATAAACAAAATTAGTAACTTTGCATTCCGAATAGTAAAATGTACGCATTACTTTAATACGCAAATCCATGTCTGAAACTAAAAGAATCAAAACAGCTCTGGTATCCGTTTACCACAAAGAAGGTTTGGACGAAATCATTACCAAACTGCATGAAGAAGGTGTAGAGTTCCTTTCAACCGGCGGAACTCGTCAATTTATAGAATCTTTGGGTTATCCCTGCAAGGCAGTGGAAGACCTTACCACATATCCTTCCATTCTGGGTGGACGCGTTAAGACTTTGCATCCGAAGATATTCGGAGGTATCCTTTGCCGCCGCGGATTGGAGCAAGACATGCAACAGATAGAGAAATACGAGACCTTGTTATCGTTGACCTGTATCCGTTTGAAGCCACCGTTGCCAGCGGTGCCGAAGAACCGGCTATTATTGAGAAAATTGATATAGGCGGCATTTCTTTGATACGTGCCGCTGCCAAGAATTACAATGATGTGGTTATCGTTGCTTCACAGGCTCAATACCAGCCTCTTCGCGATATGCTGATGGAGCACGGAGCTACCACTTCACTCGAAGAACGCCGTTGGTTTGCCAAAGAGGCGTTTGCCGTATCTTCTCATTACGATTCGGCTATCTTCAACTATTTCGATGGCGAAGAAGGGTCTGCTTTCCGTCAGTCCGCCAACAACCAAAAGACTTTGCGGTATGGTGAGAACCCGCATCAGAAAGGTTATTTCTATGGTAACATAGATGCTATGTTCGACCAGATACACGGTAAGGAAATCTCTTATAACAACCTGCTCGATATCAACGCTGCCGTTGACTTGATTGATGAATTCACAGATACTACTTTCGCTATCCTGAAGCATAACAATGCCTGTGGTCTGGCTTCACGTCCCACAGTATTGGAAGCTTGGACAGACGCGCTTGCCGGCGATCCGGTATCCGCATTCGGCGGTGTGCTCATCACAAATGCCGTGATAGACAAGGCTGCTGCCGAGGAAATCAACAAAATATTCTTTGAAGTTATCATAGCTCCCGATTATGATGTGGATGCACTGGAAATTCTCGGTCAGAAGAAGAACCGCATCATTCTGGTGCGCAAGCAGGCTGCTCTGCCCAAGAAGCAGTTCCGTTCTTTGCTGAACGGTGTGCTGGTGCAAGACCGTGACCTGAAGGTGGAAACTCCCGAAGATTTGAAAACCGTAACGACCAAGGCTCCGACTGCGGAGGAAGTTGAAGATATGCTTTTCGCAAACAAGATTGTGAAGAACAGCAAGTCCAATGCTATCGTACTGGCTAAAGGCAAGCAACTGCTGGCAAGCGGTGTGGGACAGACCAGCCGTGTAGACGCTTTGAAGCAGGCTATTGAGAAAGCCAAGAACTTTGGTTTTGACCTGAACGGTGCCGTAATGGCAAGTGATGCATTCTTCCCTTTCCCCGACTGCGTAGAGATTGCAGGTAATGAAGGTGTTACGGCCGTTATCCAACCGGGCGGAAGCATTAAGGACGAGCTCTCTTTCAATTATTGCAATGAACATGGCATCGCAATGGTGATAACGGGGGTCCGTCACTTTAAACACTGATTAAATTGAGAATTGAGAATTGAAAATTGAGGAATGATGCTTTCTCCTGCTTTTTAGTTCTCAGTTCCTGATATGAGTGATATTTTTTAATTTTTAATTCTCAATTTTTAATTTACATGGGATTATTCTCTTTTACACAAGAAATAGCGATGGACTTGGGGACAGCCAATACCATCATCATCACAAACGGGAAAATTGTGGTGGATGAGCCTTCGGTTGTGGCCTTGGATCGCCGTACAGATAAGATGATCGCCGTTGGGGAAAAGGCGAAGTTGATGCACGAAAAGACCCACGAAAATATACGTACTATTCGTCCGTTGAGGGATGGAGTGATCGCCGACTTCTATGCTTGCGAGCAAATGATGCGCGGTTTGATTAAGCAGGTAAATACTCGTAATCACTTGTTTTCGCCGTCACTTCGTATGGTGATCGGTGTACCGTCGGGAAGTACGGAAGTAGAACTCCGTGCCGTTCGTGACTCAGCCGAGCATGCCGGTGGGCGTGACGTCTATCTGATATTCGAACCGATGGCTGCGGCAATCGGTATCGGTATTGATGTAGAAGCGCCCGAAGGAAACATGATCGTGGATATAGGTGGTGGTTCTACGGAAATTGCCGTTATCTCTTTGGGAGGTATCGTTTCCAACAACTCTATCCGTATCGCCGGTGATGATCTGACTGCGGATATCCAGGAATACATGAGCCGTCAGCATAATGTGAAAGTCAGCGAACGTATGGCAGAACGTATTAAGATCAACGTAGGTGCCGCACTGACCGAGCTTGGCGATGACGCTCCGGAAGATTACATCGTTCATGGACCGAACCGTATCACAGCTCTTCCGATGGAAGTGCCCGTATGTTATCAGGAAGTGGCTCACTGTCTGGAGAAATCCATCTCCAAGGTTGAAACAGCCATCTTGAGTGCATTGGAAAATACGCCGCCCGAACTGTATGCGGATATTGTACACAACGGTATTTATCTTGCCGGTGGTGGTGCATTGCTTCGCGGACTGGACAAGCGTTTGACAGATAAGAATGTAGACCGTTTCTCTTTCTTGATGAGATAAATAATACGGATCATTATTCATGCGGAATTTAATAAACTTCCTTTTGAAATACAATTACTGGTTCCTCTTCATCGTATTAGAGGTAGCCAGTTTTGTTTTGTTATTTCGGTTCAACAACTATCAGCAGAGTACTTTTTTTACATCTGCCAATGTCGTTGTGGGGGCAGTTTATGAAGTTTCGGGAGGAATAAGCTCTTATTTCCATCTCAAATCGGTCAACGCAGACTTGCTGGATCGTAATATGGTGCTCGAACAGCAGATCACTAATCTGGAAAAGGCGTTGCGGGAGCATCAGGTTGATTCGGTCACTGTAAACAGCATCAAGGAGATACCTCTGACAGATTATCAGTTGTTCAAGGCACACGTCATTAAGAACAGTCTGAATCAGGCGGATAATTATATAACGCTCGATCAGGGTTCTTCTTCCGGCATCCGTCCCGAAATGGGAGTGGTGGACGGAAACGGAATAGTGGGCATTGTCTATGAAACCTCCTCTTCGTATTCACTCGTGATTTCGGTATTGAACAGCAAGTCAAATATTAGTTGCAAGATTGTCGGAAGTGACTACTTTGGTTATCTGAAGTGGGAGCATGGAGATTCCCGTTATGCGTATCTGAAAGATTTGCCTCGTCATGCCGAGTTTAATCTGGGAGATACCGTAGTGACAAGCGGTTTCTCGACTGTATTTCCCGAAGGAATTATGGTGGGGACGGTGGATGATATGTCCGACTCTCATGATGGATTATCCTATCTGCTGAAGATCAAGCTGGCTACCGATTTCGGCAAGCTTAGTGATGTGCGGGTGATAGCGCGGAACGGTCAGCAGGAGCAGAAAGAACTCGAAAACAAGACAACGAAACAATGATTATTACCTATATACATAGAATCGGTTGGTTTATCGGGTTGGTGCTTCTTCAGGTGCTAATTCTGAATAATGTGCATATAGCCGGATATGCTACGCCTTTTCTCTATATTTATTTTATTTTGAAGTTCAATTCCGGCACTTCCCGGAATGAACTGATGTTGTGGGCCTTCTTTTTCGGGCTTACCATTGACGTGTTTTCCGATACTCCGGGAATGAATGCAGCAGCAACCGTGTTGCTTGCTTTTCTTCGTCCTTCTTTATTGCGTTTGTTCACTCCCCGCGATAATCAGGACAATCTCGTACCTTCTTTCAAGAGTATGGGAATCACTCCTTTTCTGAAATATACTACTGCAAGTGTTTTTATACATAGTCTGGCTTTACTCTCTATTGAGTTCTTCTCGTTTTCCGGCATTTGGCTGTTGCTGCTGCGGGTGGCATTGTGTACCGTTCTGACTGTAACTTGTATTGTAGCTGTGGAAGGCATAAGGAGATAGCGATGGCAAAAGATTATAGACTGGAGAAACGGAAATTTGTTATCGGGGGAATTGCACTGTCTATTGTGCTGATTTATCTGATCCGTCTTTTTGTATTGCAGATTACTACCGATGATTATAAGAAGAACGCCGATAGCAATGCGTTCCTGAATAAAATTCAATATCCTTCACGCGGAGCTATCTATGACCGTACAGGTAAGTTGCTGGTTTTTAACCAGCCTGCTTATGATATAACGATTGTCCCGAAAGAAGTAGAGAACTTGGATACACTCGACCTGTGCCAGTCGTTGAATATTACTCGTGCTCAATTCCTGAAAATCATGAGCGACATGAAAGACCGTCGCCGGAATCCAGGATATTCCAGATACACTAATCAATTGTTTATGTCGCAACTTTCGGCGGAAGAATGTGGCGTCTTTCAGGAGAAGTTGTTTAAATTCCGTGGCTTCTATATCCAGCGGCGTACGATTCGCCAATACTCTTATGATGCTGCCGCGCATGCCTTGGGTGATATTGGAGAAGTCTCGGCAAAAGAAATGGAAGCCGATGAAGAAGGCTACTACATTCGTGGCGATTATGTCGGCAAGTTGGGTGTAGAGAAATCGTATGAGAAGTATCTGCGTGGAGAGAAAGGCATTGAAATTCTGCTTCGTGATGCTCACGGACGTATTCAGGGGCATTATATGGACGGAGAATATGACCGTCCTTCCGTACCCGGAAAGAACTTGACACTCAGTTTGGATATTGACTTGCAGATGTTGGGTGAACGGTTACTGAAAAATAAGATCGGAAGTATTGTTGCTATTGAGCCGGAGACAGGAGAGATTCTTTGTCTGGTATCTTCACCGAATTACGACCCGCATTTGATGATTGGCCGTCAGCGTGGAAAGAACCATCTGATGTTGCAGCGTGATAAGATGAAACCGCTTCTGAATCGTGCATTGATGGGAGTATATCCTCCGGGTTCTACTTTTAAGACGGCACAGGGATTAACTTTTTTGCAGGAAGGCATTGTGACTGAGCAGGGTCCTTCTTTCCCTTGTTCGCGCGGTTTCCATTACGGCAGACTGACGGTGGGATGTCATGCCCACGGAGCACCGATACCACTTATTCCTGCTATTGCTACATCGTGCAACTCTTATTTTTGTTGGGGACTGTTCCGTATGTTCGGCGACCGTAAATACGGTTCACCGCAAAACGCAATTACAGTCTGGAAAGATCACATGGTTTCCCAAGGCTTCGGTTATAAGTTAGGTGTTGATTTGCCCGGAGAGAAACGTGGTTTGATTCCGAATGCACAGTTCTATGATAAGGCTTATCGCGGCCATTGGAATGGACTGACGGTAATCAGTATTTCGATCGGGCAGGGAGAAATTCTGGCTACTCCTCTCCAGATAGCCAATCTGGGTGCAACGATTGCCAATCGCGGATATTTTATCACACCGCATATTGTGAAGGAGATTCAAGATAATCAGTTGGATAGTATTTATCGTACGCCACGTTATACTACAATTGAGAAACGGCATTATGAATCGGTGGTGGAAGGGATGCGCGGAGCTGCCACAGGCGGAACTTGCCGTATGTTGTCGGTAATGGTTCCGGACTTGGAAGCTTGTGGAAAGACGGGTACGGCACAGAACCGCGGACATGACCATTCTGTATTTATGGGCTTTGCGCCGATGAACAAGCCGAAGATAGCCATTGCTGTGTATGTGGAGAATGGAGGTTGGGGAGCTACATACGGAGTACCTTTCGGGGC
>ENA-UERC01001907-UERC01001907.1-human-gut-metagenome-genome-assembly--contig:-NODE-1907-length-11017-cov-2.295978_pt1 | contig 11017 bp, 10 predicted proteins | sample MGYA00242955_ERZ507955 | MGnify/ENA primary metagenome ERZ507955 (study PRJEB26167, sample SAMN06115394) | human gut metagenome | host: Homo sapiens | place: China:Hubei | collected 2016-04-27... | reverse complement strand
CAGAGTGGTCGATTGCGGCGGTCTTGAAAACCGTTGTACCGCGAGGTACCCGGGGTTCGAATCCCTGTCTCTCCGCAGAACCTACTGGACAAAACAAGACAGTAAGTGGACAAAAACCTACAAATCAGCGATTTGTAGGTTTTTTTATTGCCTATAAGTCTTGTTTCCAAGACAACAAAAGGACTTGAAAAGACATAGTTTCGTTACTAAATCGTTACCTATTCCCTACCGGACAAAAACGGTAACGATTTGTCCCGAAATGACCGCAGGAAGTCCGAATTTGTCCACCGTCTAAATATCTCACATTTAATAAGTTATTAGTAGTTTTGCAACTTAAAAATGTGAGGTTATGAAGAGTACATTTAAAGTCCTTTTCTATTTAAAGAAAGGTTCTGAAAAGAAAAACGGCGAGGTTATGATTATGGCAAGAATTACCATTGACGGTAAGTTGTGCCAGTTCAGTACAAAACAAAGCATCCTGCCCGAAAACTGGAATATAGCAGCAGGTAAAGCCAAAGGTAAGGATGCAGGCAGAATAAATGCCTTATTGGAGGATATAAAAGCATCCTTGAATAATATCTACCACGAACAGCAACGGCGTGATAACTATGTGACAGCCGAAAAGGTGAAGAATGAATTTTTGGGACACAGTGAAAAACACGAAACCATTTTAAACCTTTTCAAAAAGCACAATGACGATGTTAAGCAGTTGGTCGGCATATCTAAGACGATTGCCACCTATCGTAAATATGAAGTGACCCGCCGCCACCTTGCCGAGTTTATCCAAAGCAAATACAATATATCGGATATTGCCATCAATGAAATCACTCCGATGTTTATAACAGACTTCGAGTTGTATTTGCGTACTACCTGCAAATGCAGTTATAATACGACTGCCAAGTTTATGCAGTTCTTCAAACGCATTATCCTGATAGCCCGTAATAACGGCATCTTGATTGGCGACCCGTTCGCCAATTATAAAATCCGTTTGGAGAAAGTGGATAGAGGGTATTTGACAGAGGACGAAATAAAAATCATCCTTAAAAAGAAGATGGTTTCCGAACGGTTGGAAAACGTCAGGGACTTGTTTATCTTTTCCTGCTTCACTGGTTTGGCTTTTTCGGATATTCATGGTTTGAGAAAGGAACATATCGTGGAGGACTCGAACGGTGTCAGGTGGATACGCAAGGGAAGACAGAAGACCAAAATCATGTGTAACATCCCATTGATGGAAGTTCCGTTAAAAATATTGGAGAAGTATTCCACCAATGAATATTGCAGGAAACATGGTGTGCTTTTTCCGGTGCTTTGTAATCAAAAAATGAATGCCTGTCTCAAGGAACTGGCTGATATTTGTGGCATAAAAAAAACATTGACCACCCATGTTGCGCGTCATACTTTTGCCACTTTTGCCCTGGTCAATGGTGTTTCGATAGAGAGCGTTGCTAAAATGCTGGGGCATACCAATGTTCAGATGACCCGTCATTATGCGCGTGTGCTGGACCGTACAGTGATACGTGAGATGTCACAGATAAAGATGGATTTTCATTTTTCCATGTAAGGAGAAGGTGTTTGGAATGAGCAAATGCAGACATGAGGTTCGGATGCCTGCTCTTTCAGGAATGGCCGGAGATTGCTTCCGGCCTTTTTTATTTCATTCTGGCGTTTTCTGTCTTTTTTTGGCGGTTGCTCAACGGTTGAGTAACCAATGGCCTCAAAACAACTCCGTAATATTGCACCATAAACGATAACAACGAGGTCATTATGAATAATAGAAAAACCGTTCCCGGTGCCGGGGTGAGTCACATGCTCAGCACCATACTTGCCAAAGTGAATAACATTGAAAAGTTACTCTCTCCTGCCGTTGAGAATATACCGGATAGTGAGATACTGGATTCAAAAGGTGTACGCCTGCTGACAAAGATGTCGGACAGGACACTATTAAGAAGACGTAACGATGGTACGCTTCCCTTTTACAGAGACAAGGGGAAAATCTACTATCGCCGCTCGGATGTCCTTCGTGCCGTATTATTGGAAAAAACAGAAAACTCTAAAAAATAAGCGTTATGAAAAAGATGATTAAGATTGAAAGCAGTTCTTTTGCTGCTCTTGTGAGAAGTTATAAGAAGTCCCTGAACATGCTGGCTGTGTTGCAACATATTTGTCAGGAAAACGATGTGGCATTGTCCATGCTGCCGGACGAGGTGTGTGAACTGATCGGACTTGACCCCGCCGAAATTGAGAAACAGCGTTTGAGCGGACGGCTGCGTTTTGCGGAAGAAGAGAACGGGACAAAGCATTATTCGATTGTGGATATTATCAACCTGAAAGATTCGATTGACTGGAAGGTAATTAACAAACAGGTGGAAAGCCTTTCCTTTGAGGAAGAGGAATGATGTAATTTACGGCTGACAGACAAGGGCACGGCGGGCAAGGTCGGATTTATCCGGGTGCCCGCCGTGCCTTTGTCCTTTCCTGAGAAGCGGCTCTTTGCTGTAACCTGCGGAAGTGGAGCCTGTGGAGCTTCCGGGGTTACAGCAATGTGCCGCAGGAAACATTAAGATATTTTTTTCAGCTCCTTTGCCGGGTTTGCGATTTCCATGGACGGTACATGTTTAGCCTGCCGTGGTAAATCCGGGATCACGTCACTGCCACTGACAAGTTTCTGTTCTTCTGCTACCGGTTCTTTGCCTTCTACATTTTCATGCCGTCCTACCGGTTTAAGGGTAAGCTGTATCTTCCGGTTCAATGTGGCAAGCTCTTCACCCAACTTTTTGATTTCTCCCTCTTTGGGCCATGTGGCTGCCACTATTTCCTGCAAGACCGGAATATCTTTTGACAACTCCGCATTTTCCTTTTCCCGTTTCTCTATCATAGCGGGAATACGTTCCAAGGCATTGATAAAATTCATTACGGCCAGTTTCGGCTCTTTGGCTATGTAGCCGTTATGATAGGTATATTTGATACCGTCCAGTCCCTCGACCATGAATTTGTTATGCAAGGCTTGCGTGTCTCCGTCACAAGTTTTTTCGGTACGGACAAGGATACGGAAATCGAACAGGGTTCCGATTTTCATGTAATCGTCCTCCGTGCGGGCCTTCTGGTTGATTGCGGCAAGCCGGTTGCCAAGTATCTCGATATTGTCCGAGTCCACACCGTCCAGTTTCAGGGGATTGGGACGAAGCCCGGTTTCCGCATCTACCGGAGCCACTTTATTGAGGTATTCCCAATCTCTGGTAAAGCGTCCGATAAAAATGTTGTTCTTCTCTATTCCGGCGGTCTTTTCATTCAGCTTTCCTTTCGCATTTCCTTTATTACGGTGATACGCCTGCCTTTCGCTTTCAAGGACTGCCAGTTTCTTGTCCAGTTTTGCCTTTTCCAACAAATCATCATTGCCTGAAAGGATAGCCACATATTCACTGAAATTGCCTCCGCCGTTTTCGTCTATCGCCCCTTCGTCAATGGTACGGGCGGCCAGATTGCGGCTTTTAAGCTGGTTGATGAACACCTGCTTGTTTTGCAGCAGATTGAACTTGTAACTGTCCAGAGACTTTTCCACCGCATAGATGTAACAGTCCACCTTGTTATCGGCATATTGCTTGGCGATGATATTGCCCTTTCTTACCGCCCGTCCGTTACGTTGCTCCAGATCGGACGGCCTTCAGGGTATATCCAGATGGTGGATTGCAACGGCACGTTGCTGCGCATTGACTCCCGTTCCTAATTTTTGCGTGGAGCCGAAAAGAAAACGGATGCGTCCGGCGTTCATATTGCTGAACAGTTCCTTGCGTGCATTGTCACTGCCTGCTTCCTGAATGAACTTTATCTGCCTTTCCGGGATATTATGGTCTTCCACGAGCTTGCGTCTTATCTCACTGTAAATGTTCCACTGGTCGGGTTTATACGTACTGAGATCGGAAAAGATGAATTGTGTGCCTTTCTGGTCGAGATATTTATAGTAATATTCCGCAATCTTGGCCGCACAATGAGACGCTTTGTTTCCCGGATTGTCACCGTACTGCTGGTCTATCAGACGCATATCAAGAGACATCTTGTTCGAGTAGTTGGTGGCAATCAGCATCTGGGCCTTTTCTTCCGCTTCAGACAGAGGCTCCCGGTCTATGTAGGTCGCATTTCCGGTTTCAGCGAACTTTATCAGTTTCTGAATGAAAATTTCCTGCTGGGGAGTGGGCGATATGTGATAGAGCTGTTCGTTGAGTTCCGGCCTGTCAACCCCTACGTCTTCAGCCGTTTTGTAATCGGTTATCTCCGCGTAGAAATTGGCGAGTTCCGGCACTTTGATAAAGTAGCGGAAACGTTCCTTCTGCACGATCTGGTTGGTTACGGAAAATTCAAAGTCCGTGCTTTTCTTCGCATAGACAGCCGCCCAACCGTCAAAACACGTAATCCCCTGCCGCTCCATTTCTTTAGGACGGAGATATTTGAAAAGGAGATAGAGTTCCGTCAGACTGTTGGAAATGGTCGTACCGGACAAGAATGTGGCTCCCAAGTCCCTGCCTGTGCGCTCCTGTATGGTGCGGATGGCAAAGAGCATGTTCATGGCCTTCATGCTTCCTTCGGGATTGCCCAGACCGGAAACTCTCGCATGGCGTGTGTTGAACATCAAGTTCTTGAAGGCATGCGATTCATCAACGAAGAGGTGGTCGATACCCATTTGCCTGAAATCGGTCACGTCATCCGTCCGGTCTTTTATATCCTGCTCCAGCTTTTCAAGTTTGGCTTCAAGGTTCTCTTTCCTTTTTTCCAGCCCGTTCTTTATCCAGCCGGTTACTTCATTGCCCTGTTGCTCGAATACGGCAAGGTTCTCTTCGATGTTGTTTATCTCCTGCGTGTATATTTCCTGCTGTATTTCGGGAGACTGCGGTATTTTTCCGAACTGGTCGTGTGTCAGGATGATGCAGTCCCAGTTATTGTTTTTAATGTCATGGAATATTCCGACACGTTTCTCCGGTGTAAAGTCCTCTTTGCCCGGATAAAGCACTTTGGCATTCGGATAAGCCTTCTTGAACGTGTCGGCTATGTCATGTACATTGCTTTTGAGTCCGATAATCATCGGCTTGTTCGCCAGTCCGAGACGTTTCATCTCAAAGGCGGCTATGCACATGATAAGGGTTTTGCCCGTACCTACCTGATGGTCGATTATACCGCCGCCGTTCATCTTCAGCATCCATACGGCATTTTTCTGGCTGTCGTACAGGGACGGTATGCCCAGCCCTTTCAGGTCAAGGAACGGGAAACTTTGCAGGGAACCGTCATAATCGGGACGTACATAACAATTGAACTTGCGGTTGTACATATCCGCAAGGTGCCGTTTAAATTCAGGCAGCTGCTCGTTCAACCAACTTGTGAAAGCCGACCGTATCTCATTGATTTTGGCGTCGGCAAGCTGGATGGCCTCGGCATCACGTACCTTTATGTCATTGCCTTCCTCATCCTGCACGGTCTTGGTTATGTCGGGCACCGTGTTGTGCAGCGCATGTTTCAGCAGGTCGTATCCGTAATAGCCCCGTTTCTCCCCCTTTACATAATATTTATCAGTGATGTTTGCGTTGCTGCTCTCGAAGTTCACGCTGAACTCGTCGATGGATTCCGTATAATGGATATGGGCCTTTGTCTCAAAAAGGTATCCGGCAAACTCTTCATATACGGACATGGGTATCCACCGCTCTCCGAGATTAAAGTCAAGGAGTTCGAAGCTGATCGGTTCCGGTACGGCTGCCCGCAGGACTTCCAATGATTTCTTGCTCGCTTCATCTTCGGGATAGTCTTTCAGGTAGTTTTCTATCCATTCAACTTTGGCTACCACATTGCCTGCAATGAAACGGTCTTTGATTTCATAGTTCTTCATCATGGGGTTGTAGAAGATACGGTTGTCCAGTTGTCTGAGCAGTTCCTGCCTTCCAATCTCGCTGAGGTTCTCCATATATTCCAGATTGACTTCCCCAAACTTGTTCAGGGATGCCGCAAGTGCTTCCTGCGGAGTATCCGCATGGGTCATTTCATTGGCGTTGAATGATACGGGGACGGAGAATATATCCGCTTTCTGTATCTTCCCGTTAACGGAGCGTTCCAATGAAAGCATTTCCCTTCCTCCGGCATCCATCAGCAGGAATTTGGCGTTATCCTTTCCGTTCAGCTCTCTGAACATGCGGTAAAAACGGTCGTATTGCCTGCCCAGTTCCTCCCGGAGTTCCGGTTGCTCCGTTTCCGTTTCGGCTTCCGTATTGTAGAGATTGTGGTAGGCTTCACGGAGCGGGATATAGTAGGCGGCCCGGTATTGCTGGGTGACTGTCAGTTTGAGGGGATGGAATTGCACATCGGGAGTACCCAACCCCCGTAAGTACCCGTATTGTTCACCCGACTTTACGATGGAACCATTCTTGTATTCGGGACGTATCTCCCCGGTAAACGGGCGTGGCTCCATTTCTTTCTTCCGCTCTTCTTCAAATTTTTGTCTGCGTTCCAGCCATCTTGCTTCCGCTTCCGCCCGTTCTTCGGTCATGCTTTCCGGCACGGCGGCTTCATCATACATATTCTCTTGCGAGAACAGATTGAACATTTCCGGTTCATCCCCTTTCTTTTTGCGGGATGCCGAAGGTGCCCGGCTTGGGGAAGGTCTGCTTTCCACTACTTGCACCTCCGCTTCCCCTTCATCCGCATAGGCGGCAAACAGGTTGAGCATGGGTTCATAGGGTTGTGCGGGACTTTCCTCCTGCACCTCTTGCCGATGGTTCTTCGACGGAAATCCGGGAGATGCTCGGAGAAGGGCAGGATATTTCACCTTATGTGCCTCAGCCGGCTTTGCCTTTGATCCTGAATTATTATTCCGTAAAATGAAAATCCTGTTTTGTCTATTATTATGGGGGACAATCTCTTCAGGTGTTTATGCACAACGGGTGCTTCCTGCAAAAAGTAAAGGTTTTCCGGAAATCTCTGCCTGGCATACCGGGACAGCAGGTATTGTCGCTTCGGATGCAGCAGAAATCAGTCTTTTTAATCCCACACGGATCGGTTTCTCAAAACGTACGGAAATCCTTTTTCGGATAGCTGAGGAACCTTTTTTACCTAATATCGGGTTGAAACACCGTTGGTGGGGGAACAGGCGTTTTGCCTGGGCTACAGCACATACGTTGTATTATTCTTATCCCGGTTTGAAAATATTGCAGTCGACCGGTTTTAAAGAACTGGTTCCGGATTCGGTACAGGTGGCCCAGGGGATGGCTATGCGGCATGAAATATTGTTTTCCTGGTTATTGAATCCGCAAGTATGGGGATGTCCCGATCCTTCGGCCGAAAAAATACTGACCCTGCATGCGGGCATAGAGGGTTATGTCGGGTTCGGGAATAACGAAGTAATGCCGTTCGATTATGCCCACACCTTGTATCATACTCAGTTGCTCGACGGTAAAGTGCTTTATTATGGAGGATTGCAGTTTGATTCTTATTGGGGACACCGGTTTCATTATAGTTTAAACGGCCTTTTTTATAGTGTTGATTTCACAAAAGCATATGCTGTAGAAGGAAATTTGCGTCTTACTTATTATGTGTCAAGGCACTTCGGGCTCTCAGCTGTTTGTAAAATTCCCTATATCAGGATAAATGAAAAATCCGGATGGACTTATGTTCCTTTACTCGATTTGACCTATCTGATACATCCCGGACGTACAGTGATCAGACATGGCTTATATAAAAACAAAAGACGACAAAGATAGATCAAAATGGAAAATGTATTGTTGCATAGTTGTTGTGCCCCTTGTTCGGCTGCTATCGTCGAATGGATGCTAGCTCAGGATATCCGTCCGACTTTGTATTATTTCAACCCCAATATCTTTCCACAGGAAGAATACGAAATCCGGAAATCCGAATGCAGTCGTTATGCACAAAAATTAGGTTTGGAGATTATCGACGGGGATTATGATCATACAGCCTGGTTGAGTGACGTGGCGGGCTTGGAGGATGAACCCGAACGGGGAAAGCGATGTCTGCAGTGTTTCAAAATACGGTTGCTGGCCACGGCAAAATTGGCTGATGAAAGAGGCTTTCGTTTGTTTACTACTACACTGGCCTCTTCGCGATGGAAGAGCCTTCAACAAATCACCGAAGCCGGGAAATGGGCTGCGGCTCGCTTTGAAGGTCTGGAATTTTGGGAAAAGAACTGGCGTAAAGGTGGTTTAAGCGAACGCCGTAAGATACTTTTGGCCGAAAATGGTTTTTATAATCAGCAATATTGTGGGTGTGAATTCTCCTTCAGAAAGCCCCAAAATAACGATTTACCTTAATATAGGGATACCAAAACAGGCGGAATACCTAGAATCGGGGATTTCCGGGTCTATTTAGCCGGCCTATCTTTGTGTCATCAGAATTTTGTCACGTTTTATTGATTAATAGTTGCGAAAGTCACAGGTAAAGCCGGCCTGTGACTTTTTTTGCCAGAAAAGCTCCGCTCCGAAAAGACATAAAAAAAAACACCGGCAGGATGCGACTGGCGGATCCTTCAAATAAAAACCCTGTATCTTTCGTATTGTGGCCACATCATACAATACTTCCGCATACACCATTTTTATCTCCGGTGTTTTTAACAGTACAGTAAATATATATGTGCAGGTGTCCCACTCTAAATCCTCGAGAGTAAAGACGTTTGCTGTTACTGGCAGGTCTTCTGACTTGCTTCTCTCCGGACGCCTTCCCGTCGTACATATTGCAGACAGTGGCAGGAGTATTGTCCGGATCTGGTTATGAAGCTTACAGCAGCGGGACTGTCCGGGATTTTCACCCGATTCCCTTTTATTTCTTGTACCGGATGATAACAAGAAAACCAGTATGGAACAAAGATAACAAAAAAATGAAATGCTAATCCAAGTTTTTTTATTATTTTAATATTTCCGGAATGGGTTGGCCTATACAACCATTAGGGGCTTGTATGTGCAATAATGCTGCTATAGTCGGGGCTATGTCTGTCAGCCCGACAAGGCGCCGGGTTGCTCCTTGCCGGATTCCCCAACCCATGAAAAGCAGGGGAACATGAGTGTCATAAGAATGCCATGTCCCGTGAGTAGTTCCCTGCGGGGTAGGCGTCCCGCTTTCATACCAGCCTGGTTTGACGATGATTTGTATTGCTCCGCTGCGTTCCCGGCAATATCCGTTGATGATTTTTTCTCTGATACCTGTAGGGAGTGTAGAAATTGCGACTTTTTCCATATCTACGGCATAGGCTATGCCTTCCAGATTGTTTAGATAATCCAGGACGGCCGACTTTACGGTTTCATACGCTAGCCTGGACCGGGAAATAAGCTGACGGTCCAGATGGACCTGATAGTTATCCAGGCTATAAACCAGGCCTTGAACGGCGAAACGATTGTTCAAGGTACTGTCCAACCGATGTAAGACCTTTTGATATAACCAGCTGTCGGAAGGGATCCGGTGGGATTGTAAAAAGCCGACATTATGGGCTGCTGCATGATCGGCTGTCAGAAAAACGGTATAATGATCCCGGCCGATTTTCTCGTCGAGAAACTCAAAGAACAGACCGAGATCCTGATCTAACCGGAGATAGGTGTCTTCGGTCTCGATGGCATTCGTACCGAATTGATGACCGATATAATCTGTAGCCGAAAGACTGACAGCAAGAAAATCGGTTTCTTCACGCTGGCCCATTTCCTCTTTTTCGACAGCTGTTTTCGCCATTTCCAAAGTGAAGGTATTTCCGTAAGGAGTTTGGCGGATCATACTATATCCATTTGTCTTCAATAATTTGGAAGTCGGAATAGGAAAAACAGGTTTTTCTCCTTTTATGAATGGGGCTTCATAAGGAGTATCGTCTTTTGTACTTTGTTTATATGTCCCGATAGGATACAACGGATGAAAACGGTCTTCCGTTGGATGGAACCGATTACGAGGCGCACATGAAGGCGGCCGGTCCCGGCGTGTTTATCGCCCCCGGAGGTGCTGTTCGCGAAATCACAGAAGTATGCGTTCTGTGTGGTGTGGACGTGTAGGATGAGATCCACATCGACGACGAGTTGCTGTCCGAAGAGTACCGAAAGAAGCAGCTCCCGAAGGCTGTGAATCTGAAGTACGAAGAGGTGGATCCGGAGCTGTTGGCGGCGATGGACGCCATCGATGAGGAGGACTGGGAGAACGACTCGCAGAATGAAGAGGGCTACATTCCGGACGATTTCATCCAGCAAGCGATCGAGGACAAGGGGGCGGACGATTTCGATTTCGATGCACACATCCGCAACTTGCTGCGTCAGCGCGAGGAGCGCGAGAAGAGTCACGTGGCGCTGACGGAGGACCGTTACGCGGCGGAGATTCAGCGCGAAGAGGGAGATCAACACGACGATGGCACTCAACACGACGATCGACCGATCGACCGTCAATTTGACATTGTTCGTTTTATCGATTGGATTGATGGAAGGTTCTCGGTCAGTACGACGAAGAAGATGACGACGAGGAACATGGCGGCATCTCGCTTCATGATGCCGTGTTCCAAGTGGTTCTTTTCTTTTTGTGTAAGAATAGGATGCGCTGGATGAGTTTTTGGAGGAGGAAGCGGCGCATGCGAAGGAAGATCGGGAGGCGTGGATGCATGGCAATACGGGAGGTCCTTCTCGCAGCTACGAACAAATCATTGCGGAAGAAGCGCATCCGGAGGAGAAGACGACGCCACGTGCGGAATCGGAATTGGAGGAAGAGGAGGAAGAAGTGGGTGAGTTGATCGATCGTGCGTTCGCACGACCAGAGCGTGACGACATGGATTGCGAGTCCATTTGCAGCACCTACAGCAATGTGCTGAATCACCCCAAGGTGATCACGTAGGAATGGAATGGGAATATGACATAGGGCTCCGCGGAAGGTGAAGCGGATTGTTATTTGGAAGAAGACGGGAATGCCGATCGTGGAGAAGGAGGAAGAGGAGGAAGAAGAAGAGGAAGGCGAAATGGCGCCGGTGGAGAATCTCGGAGAAGAATTAAAGACCTTTGAAGACTCTGATTTA
>ENA-UERC01001903-UERC01001903.1-human-gut-metagenome-genome-assembly--contig:-NODE-1903-length-11026-cov-12.444059_pt1 | contig 11026 bp, 10 predicted proteins | sample MGYA00242955_ERZ507955 | MGnify/ENA primary metagenome ERZ507955 (study PRJEB26167, sample SAMN06115394) | human gut metagenome | host: Homo sapiens | place: China:Hubei | collected 2016-04-27... | reverse complement strand
TGAGCTTGAATACTTCTTATTGTCTCACAGATAAAAGGAGCGCACGCCCATGTTGGAGTGATAATTGATACTAATCCAAAATTTTTCATTCTTTTATTTTTATTATCTTTGCATAGAAATTTAAAATCAGAGTATGAAACAAAAACGTTCTTTTGAAAATATGCGGTCCCATTCAAAACATCGTAGCTATTTATCCTATGGATAAAACAAAAGCATACAGCATTAAGCCACAGAGGACGCAATTTTTCACCATTATAAACCTCGATCCTTATTCAGCAAATTTTGCAGAACCCACAAAAAAGATTTTGACTAACAACGAACAGGCTATGATATTTTGAAATATGACATCAGCTTTATTTATTAACAAAATCACAAATCTTAGGAGGAGCAAATTCCATCCTTTTAGACAGAACATTTTCTTTTAATTCTCGTAAAAGATTTCTATTTCTTTCGAGCAATATTACTCTATTTATCATCTGTTCTTTACCATTCTTAAAGGAAACAATAAATCCACTCTTGCCATCATCAACAAATTCATGAGAATGCTTCCATTCTGTCACAATCACAGGGATACCTGATATATAAGCATCAACTACAGAACCAGGAAGACCTTCTGTATAGAAATGTGTTGGCAACAGCATAACATCATAATTGCTAAGAGTCTCATGAATTTCTTTAGGTTGTAAAGCACCTCGATATTCTACAAATCCATACTTTGCCACATTACTCTCAAAATACTGTTTATCATCTTTATCTTCAGGTCCAAAGAATGTTATTGAAAATTTTTCTTGCAAACCATTTTTCTTTATATATTCAGCCAAGTCAAATATCCAATCAATACCCTTTTGCTTCATAACACGAGCCATAAAAACAATTCTTAGTTTATCAGATTCAGAAGGCTTAGGATTATACTCAAAGAAACGGAAATTAGGGAACAAATCAACATTATTAAAACTATAATCCTCCTCCAAATCCTTCTTCAATCTTTTGGTTTCGACATGTATACCTTTTATACGACTAAGCATAAGACGATGAATTATGCGATGCGAAAGAAATTCTCTTAACCACCCTCCAACAACAAAATAATGTATTTTAAATTTAAATAACAACGACAAGATGAATATTACAGGAAAGAACACACTTAAGTTATTTTGTGCAGGAAGATAAAATAATATCTTACAACACATTACCTTCCAAAACATCTTAAAAATAAAGAACTTGTTCCTCTTCAATTCCTGCGTATCAAAATAATCAACAGTACAATCGTTCAGCTGTTCTTTAGCCAAACGATATACGTCTCGTGTCTTAACTGTTTGACCATCCAATTGGTTGGTCAAATAACCAAAATATCCTAACACTAAAATCTTCATCATTTCAATGCATTTAACAAATAATTAATCGATATTTCTTTTTGTACTGCTAATAATTTATAGACTTCTGCATAATTGATAGGATTGTTCCAACAATTTGACAAAGATAAATCTTTTACAGAATCAAACATTCGGTTCTCAAGATGCAGTATCTTCAGCAAACTGACAATACGAGATTCCTTACCATTATGATTAATAACAGCAGCAAATTCTCGTTTGTATATAATAGAAAAGGCTACACCATGAAAAGAGTCAGTTACTACAAAAGAAGCTCCAGCAATACGCCTAACCCACTGATTAACCGTTGGATTAAAATGATATTTATAACCTTTTTTAGGGAAATTATAATTCAATAACAGCGCAGGAGTATTCATTTTTTTAGATACAATTGGCATATTTTCCCAAAAATCTTGTGTCTTCTCAAGTTTGTAACAAACAATTTCTTTCCTTTGTTTAACCTTTCCTGTTATTTCTGGATAACTATCATTTAAGAAAGTAGGATCAACAACAATTGTCGGTTCTATATTAAATGTTTGCCTTAGAATATCGGCACCCTCCAACTCTCTAACAGAAACATTATAAAATTTATCCAAACATTTCTTTACTATAGATGTAGAAGCATATTTTCCTTCCTTCCATTTCGACAGTCCGAAACTAGAAGCATATGAAATCCGACGTACTTCATCAGATCCAAAATCCAAGAAGTAGGCAAGTGCCCTATCAGCACTAATATCTGGGTTCCAAACTTGATCACTACCAACTATATAACAATCACTCTTAGGTGGATTTTTTCGCAAATCTTCCATGCTTTTATAATGCTTTGTCATTGCTGGATAATATTGCGTCATTATTTTTTTTATTCTTCGAGGATAAATTATAGACTTTAGCAATCTTACAGGCAATGGACTACCTACTGATATTGTTTTAAGAGTAGGCTCTAAATGACGAATATCAACAACTTCAATTTTAAAACCATTCTCTTTAAGAAATCTACACAAAGCATATGTCTGCATTACAGCACCTACATTGGCTGAATAATGATATGTTACTAATGATATTGTATTCATAAATTATTATCTTTTAGTATTTTATAAATGTCTCGTTTTCTAACATTCTTATAATAATGATAAATAAGAATTCTTACGACCCTTTTTATCATTGTCCAAGGTCTTTTCCATGTTCCTTTATTAGCATATAATTCGAGTATTTTTTCAAAACTATAAGTAGCAAAAGCATTCTCTAACTTCTTTCTTTCTGAAGGTATATGGGCATGTCCACATACGGCTCTAGGATTTGTTAATAAAACCTCATCCCATCTTATCTGTTTTTTAGCAATATTTACAGCATCCAATGCCTCTACTCCTTTAATTGAGTGAGCTATTGTTACTGATAATCCTTTCTGCTTTTCCTCTTCTTCGAACATCTGCCCCCAATAATCTCCTATTGTGATATCAGATTTTCTGTGTCCTTTAGCAAACTTACAATCATAACAACTATATCTATTTGTAGCACCAGTTGTAAACCCGCATATAGGAAGTGGGCGTTCATTTTTGGGAACACTCTTTTTAATTCCTGATTTTGTTTTAACAGTCAATACATAACGTCTCTTATTACGATAAGAAAGAATTGATTCTATATTGGTGTGTTCTACATACTTTGTTATAAGAAAAGAACTAGGGACTCCACCACAAATCAAATCAACTGTTAGTAAGTTATCAATATGCTTATCTTTCTTCAAAAACGATAATAAAGCAGCAACCTGACAACCAAGTCCAGAAAATAACACTTTTTTACCTTTTGCTAGTTGTGTCTTAACTTCCCTAAAAATACCTTCTGTACTACTTTGAGTATACTTTGATCCTTGCAATAAAGACAAATCGTTAACATTGTCTATCAAACAATGTTTAGTTAAATATTGTTCCTGCATTGCCCCAACAACAACTCCTCCTTCTTCAAGAACATTTTTGGCCAAGGTGGAGAATATACCCCCAGAAGTTGAAGTCGCCCTAAGCTTATTATCTAATGACCATGAAACATTTACATCAGATTTCGTCAACTCATTTGAGCCATATTCAAAGCCACTGATTGATGGACAAACTTTCTCACACATATGGCACAGCACACATTTACTCTCATCAACTTCATAAGAATAATGACCTTCTGAGTTTATATATCCTTTAATTGCTCCTTGCCGACAAGCATCTACACATGCTAGACAACCAGTACATTCATATTTATTTGCTAATTTTGGTCTATTCATATTTCTCCCTTATAGTTGATTAAAATAATTCATATACTTTGCAGCAATTACCTCTATTGAAAAACGCTCTTTTACAAATTTAGACAATCCATTACGTAAATGCGAATTCAATGAATTTCCACCCTTCAAAATCTTTATCATAACATTTTCTAAATCTTCAGGGCTTTCTTTCTTAAAGAAGAAACCTGTTTCTCCATCTATACCAAAAGGTAGAAACTGTGGTAAATCACTCAGGATAATAGGAAGATTATATCTATAAGCAACCATAATAGCTCCACTTTGAGCTATATCTTGGTAAGGCATTACGAAATAATCACATGAACCAAATAATTCAGCTATTGAATCATTCGGTATATATCCAATTGATGTCTCAAATAAATCCGGATATTTTATAATATGCTTATATTCATCCCAATTTTTACACCCACCAGCAATTTTTACCTTAAAATTATGATAACCCTTATCATAAATAGCTTGAGCAGCTTTTATAAGAAGGTCCACACGTTTATATCCCAAAATTTTACCAAAAAACAGAAATACAATTTCTTTCTCATCAAATTGACGTTTTACTTTTACTTCTCCATAATCTTTTAAAGCCAAAGGAGCATTCAGAACGTTTTTATTAGGAAATTTTTTATATAAGATATTCTGCTGTGAATCAGAAAAAACTTGAATATTTTTAAAAATTCCCAAATGAAGCGAAGTAAATATCTTCGCATATAATTCATGATTTGCACCTTTAGGAGTCGATACATTATGACATGCGGCTACAGTCTTATTTAATGGTAGTAATAAAGGATATATTAAAGGTCCAAAAGGAGCGGCTTGTAAAGAAGTATAATATATATCTGGGTTATATTTCTTTGCATTCCTTAATACCTTACAATAAACCGACATTGTTCTCAAATCATAAAAACGATGTGGCAAATCTATATATTCAACAATTATATTCTCAGAAAATATTTTACTTTTTATAAAATCTATCAATTCTTGACTAGTCTTACCAAAAGACAATATTTGCCAAAATATTTCGACATCGTTCTGCAATTCTGCAATAATTGGCAAATCTACATCAACAAAATATGACGGGGAAATCCAAGATAATCTCTTCATAAATTTGTTTTTATTATGTTATTTATTTATTTTATATTCCTTATCTTGAATGGCCTGTTTGAGAGCATTTATAAAGCCACGTCCGAACTTGAGATCTGGCTCCATATAATTTCCTTCTCCCCATTCATTCCAAGATTTAACAAAGACTACTTTATTCTTCTTTTTATCTGTTGTAGAAAGTATTTCATAAGCATGTTTTCTGAACAATTCAGGAGTTGCATTATGAAGACATGTTCCCCCTCTTCCACTTCGTGGAGTATGATCCCAATTAGGCATCATTGTAGGAAACACATCCTCTCTAAAGTCACTAGAAAAAACGCTATGCTTAATTGCTAATCTGTAAGGAATAATAAAAGGTAACTTTAAAAGTCTCCTAACATAATTAAAGCATCTCATACCAAAACTAACATATTTTGTATATTGAAAATAATTATCCAATCTATGACAATGATTAACAGCGTCAAAACCTACTCGAATAATATCATCAATCTTTTCTATATCAAAAGTTTGACCTACGAAATAAAATTCAGGTAATCCATTTGCTTTTGCCAATTGATTCCAATGATTTTTAAAAGTACAAAAATCAAGAAAATCTAAAGGCTTGTAAATTACAAATAATAGTTTTCCGTTAATTTTAATATATCGTTTATCTTTAAATGCTTTTAACAATGAGTAGAAATGCTTTTCTTCATCATCATGCCCTAAGTATTTTTGTTCTGCTAATAATTTTTTCTGTGCAGTTCCATCTTTATTCCAAAACTTAGAATACCATGATTCATTAGCCCAACACAAACAGAACGGGAAATCAGGTTTGCCACTTTCCACCACTTCATTAAATGGTCTTTCCAACTCCTCAAAACCAGCTTCAAACCAATAGTGATAATAACAGAAACCTGTCACACCTGCTTCTTTAGCAAGCTCCACTTGTGCCTCCCTTACTTCTGGCAAGCGCAAATCGTAATAACCAAGTTCTGATGGCACTTTCGGTTGATAATGGCCAGGATAAAGTTTCTTTGCTTTACCCACATTTGTCCACTCTGTAAAACCCTTTCCCCACCATTCGTTATTACGTTTTGTTGGATGGTACTGGGGAAGATAATATGCAATAATTTGTTTATTAATGATTTCCATTTCTAAAATAATATTGAGATCTATAATTAGTATAATTATGATTTGTAGTATTCACCATTTCATAAGGTATATATCGCTCATACAATTTATGTCCAGGATACATATAATATTCTCCCATTTGGTCTCGTTGGTATATATAGAGAACACATAATGTAAACACACCTGTTATCAATAGTTTGGACATATGTATTTTCTTCCAATATATATATATAGCATCGGCTAACAAAATCCAATAAAATGGTTCGAAATAATTTCCAAATCTATAGAATGCATATGTAAACATTCCCAAACACCGAAGTATTATAAATGCCATTATAAATCCTACATATTTTGTTTTTTCCTTAAGGAAAAACATGCAAATAATAGGTATAACAAGATACGAAACAAATAAGAATAAATAATAAAATATATTTCTTGTATCATCTAATGATTGATTTATATATCTTGATAAATATTCAGGATCGCTTGCTGTAAATAGACTAACAATTTCAGTTAAACCACTTATCTGTGAAAATAATACTGGAACTATTATTGATAGTAAGGATATTACTATTATCTTTTTCTTACTATATTTTACCTTTACCAAAAAAGGAACAATGAGTAAGATTATTGCTGAAATATGAATTTCAAAAGCAACAAAGACTAACAATACAAAGTATTTCTTATATCCTTTGCTATAAAGCATAATAGCTATTAAACCTAAAGCCACGGCTATTGCTTCACGCATTATCTCCATGTTGAATTCGAAATAATTCAATATGTAATAGCATAATAAAGCTATAAAAACATTAGTAGTATTACGCCTTATAAACCAAAATATGATGACATTTACAATTATTGCTGTAATTAATTGTACAAAGACAAAGTTTCCAAATATCGACTTTATTATACAGACATATGCATCCCATCCAAACTGATACCGTGAATTCAATCTATGAAATTCGGATAGTTTTGAAAGTTCAGGCATTACACTAAAATCATATACATAATTATGAGTGTCACTACCAACAAAAAATCTTAAACCTGCCAATAAAATAAAACACACACATAGAAACATGTATGGCATATTCGCTTTATACACAAATTTACCCTTAAAGTCATAAATTTCGGAAAAGACAATAAGAGCCAATAGAATGATTAAATAAACCATATTAACACTGATTTAATAGATTCTTCAATACAGTTTGTGATTTTTCCCATGTAAAATGTTCCTTTACATAACGTTGCCCATTTGTTGCTAATCTTATGCGAAGTTCATCATCCTCAATGAGTCGTATAATATTCTCAGCAAGTTGATTAGGATCTTTTATAGGAGACAGCAATGCAGTTTTTTCATGCTTTGCCATTTCTTGATAACCAAGATTATCAGTACATGCTACAGCTTCCCCACACAGCATCGCTTCACCTACTGTTAATCCAAAGCCCTCTATTTTACTAGACCCAACATATATAGCTGCTTCATTATTAATCCTTAGATGTTTTTGAGAATTAGGTTGCTGAGAATACTCATACCATTCTGGCAGTCCTGGATTAGGGCATGCTCCAAAAGCAAGGACCTTAATTTGTGGATACTTTTGTTTCACTATATCTAAAGCTTTTAAAGCCGTTTTGCAATCTTTCCTTGCATGATGATGATACAATATAGATATTATATATTTATTTCGACTTTTTATAGGCATTGTTACCTTATATTCTTCAAAATCAAATCCATTGGGTACTAAAGTACACTTTTCTGATTCTTCTTTTTCTATTATATCTTTCAGCCAATTGGTTATAACAAACTTATTCATTTTGTAATGATATGTACTTCGTACTTGTTCGTCTGATATAAACCAATTCTCATAGTCTTGAATAAAATAGAATTTACGTGAAGCCTCTATAGGATAAGAATTGAGATAAGGTGCAGTTCTAACTTCTGTCGCTATGTATATATCAGATTTAGGAACATGACGGTAATTAAGAGAATAGGTTAGATAAAATTTTACTCTTTTATCTATAGGAAACCAACAACTACAATCATATCCAATTTTAAATTTCCTCAAGAAATATGCATATATACATTGAATCTTGTAATACAAAGAACCTTTAAGCCAGTTTAAAGAAACCGGACAAACAATGTTTACTTTAAAACCACTTTGAACAAGCCTGTTTGCATGCTCGAATATTATTTTATAACCACCACCTGGTGAAGAGCAGGGACCGAACAATAGAAATGTTATTTGTTTCATTTTGTTAAGTATGTTATATTTTCAATATTTATCTTAAATTAATGTGTTACTTTCCCCCCATCAAAGAAGGGATATCTTCATCCTTTATAGAATAAGGATTATCACAATTTCTAAAATAATTAATGAGCATATCCTCATTGTCTTGATCATATATTCTAAAAATGCCATTAGTTATTACTTTAGCAGGCATTCCTGCAATTAAACAAGTATCACCTTCTTTAGAAAAATCCTTATTCACCAAACTATTACTACCAACAATACAATAGCTTGGAATTTTAGCACCACCTGTTATTGTAGTAGAATTACATATCCACGTTTCCTTGCCTATTGAAATAGGAGACATATTATTTGCAATTATCCCTTTATTAATATTGACAACGAAATGATGATTAGAATCCATTATTTGACTTCTATGAGCTATAGTACTTCCATCACCAATTGAAATATTAGTCCAACAATCAATATTACAAAAGTCAGTAATTTTAGTATTAGCCCCAAGATCCAATACAGCCCCTTTAGCAACAATTATTTTATTGCCACAACCTATCATTGTCTTGCCTCTAATTATCAATGTACCACAAAGATTAATTTGTGTGTTTAGAGTTTGAAGAGAAGGTGCAAAAATTTTCTGTTCATTAATTTTTACCATTCCCCTACTTATTGGACATTTAAAAACAACTTTTCCACATAAACTATTAAAAGCAGGTTTACCATAAACATAAAATGGTAGTTGTTTCGCTTGTCTATAGGGAAGAAGGCGAAAATTAAAATATAAAGTCCTAATCCAATTTATTCTATTAATACTTCTTCGCTCTATCTTTGAACATATCCTATTAATTAATGTCTGCATAACTTCTTTTTTATGGTTTCTAATAAAATAATTCTCTCAATGTGATTTAATCCTACAATAAAAACTGAAGATATAACAATTATAACTGATAAAAGACAACACCCTACAGATGCTATAAAACTATCAGGCATTGCTTCATTTACTAATACAGAAAGTAAAAGTGAGAATATCACGACCTTGAATACTGGAAATAATACAATTTGAGCATATTCCGATAATGGGAAATATGAACGATTACGAAATATTTGCATTGTTACCATAAAATATACAACTCGTATTATAACCAATATTTGAAATGCCAATAATGGAGAGCCATTTAATTTAAAAGCTATCCAAGTAGCAGGAAATGCTAATAAATAAATGAAACTTCCAATAGAAATATATTTTTTCAAGTCTCCAATGGCTTGCATACCTTGCCACATTGGGTCACAAAAGCTGCAATTTATGAGATTAAATATTAGTATCCATACCACGAATTTCCCAGTCCAATCTGGAACACTGCCTAACCAACACAACAATATATTATCAATTCGAATCATTACTGGAAGACATATTAACCACAATAAGAAAAATGTAAACTTTCCACTATTAAATATAAGTTCTGTAAAACGTGATGTGTCGCCAGCTGCATAAGACTTAACTATTTGTGGCCTTACAGCAGTAAAGAATCCCATTGCAAAATTACTCACTGCTGTTTTTACCTGTACAGACAATCCTCTTGCAGCATTCACAGCTGGTCCAAAAAATATATTCAACAGCATATTCATACCTTGGTCGTTCAGAATAAAAACAACCGTACCTATAAAGTTCCAACTGATAAATTTTGACATACTTTTAAAACTGTAGGTATCCCAATAATATTTCAGTTTTGTTTCCTCATAATGTATTATAGTATAAATAGTAGGAATAAGTCTTGCAGAGATTGACATTAAAGCAATTAATACAGCATATGTTTTAAGTTTGTCGAAGGTTATAATGCTTACAATAAAGACTATTAATAGCTTCATTATAGCATCATAAATACCCATATAAGCATATACCTTCATGTTTTCACGGGCTATGAGAACGGACTCATATACCGATGAAACAAGAGAGACAAACAGGATTATTACAGTAGAATGTAGACACCAATAAGCTGCGTCAACTCGCTCTGGAGCTAAAATCATTTTATTTTCAATAAACCATGCTCCACCAATTTCGACAATTAAAATAGAAACAAATGCATATATCAAATAAATCAACATATTCATATTGAATACATGATTTGCCTCTTTTTTATCATTCTGTCCTATAGCTACATTCAAATAACGTTGTGTTGCATTTGACAACATTGATGACAAGAAACTAAATGATCCTGCAATGCCACCTATAACGTTATAAATACCATAATCATTTACTCCAAGTACAGACAATACAACTCTCGATGTATATAACGAGATTAACATTGTAAAGAATGTACGTATATAAAGATATAATGTATTCTTGACTATTTTCTTATTATTGTTTTCTGACATAAAAGATTAAATATAAATCAGATTGCCTATTTTTGCGAACCTTCTCTTCAAACACCCTCTGCGTTTCTTGTTGTTATCTAGTATTCTCCATGTGGCGATGGGACATCTTTTACAACAACAGCATTTGCGCCAATAATAACATCATCACCTATTGTGACTTCTCCTATCACCTTAGCTTCTCTATGCTGATCTGTTACACATCCAATAGTGACAAACCCATCAGGGTACTTCCGAAACTCCTTTACCAGTGGGCACATCTTAATGGCCTCTGGACGAGTGCCAAAAACTAACATTATTTTTTTCATATCTCTTTATTATTACAATATGAAAGGTAGGCTCCACATCATCAGCGAAAAGTAGCTTATGAAAATGCTTATGATGCTTCGCCTACCTTTGGAATATCTTATATCTAAATAATCACTAAACTTGAATTCTTTGCTTCTCTATTATTATAATTTAGAATTCTAAATTCTTCTTCAAAGTATCTTTCTCTTCAAGTATTGAAAGGAGATACTTACCATAGTCATTCTTCAACATGGGCTGAGCATCCTCTCTCAACT
>ENA-UERC01001900-UERC01001900.1-human-gut-metagenome-genome-assembly--contig:-NODE-1900-length-11041-cov-4.705217_pt1 | contig 11041 bp, 6 predicted proteins | sample MGYA00242955_ERZ507955 | MGnify/ENA primary metagenome ERZ507955 (study PRJEB26167, sample SAMN06115394) | human gut metagenome | host: Homo sapiens | place: China:Hubei | collected 2016-04-27 | study... | reverse complement strand
CAACAACTGTACCCTTTACGGTAATTTCACTCTGTTGAGCTTCCTCTACCTTAGGGTTTGATAAGGTCTCACTTGCACGAAATCGGACAATACGTAAAGACCTTAATAGAAGAACGCGGATGCTTCGCAGCCGAATTCAACACCATAGCCATCGACGACGGAATCGCCATGGGCCACGACGGGATGTTATACTCGCTTCCTTCGCGGGAAATCATCGCCGACAGTGTGGAATACATGGCCAACGCCCATCAGGTAGACGCTTTGTTTTGTATCAGTAATTGTGACAAAATCACTCCGGGCATGCTGATGGCTGCTATGCGTCTGAATATTCCGACGATTTTTGTATCCGGAGGCCCGATGGAAGCCGGTGATTTCGACGGCAAGGGAATAGATCTGATCGACGCCATGGTCATGAGTGCAGACAGCCGTTGCAGCGATGCAGATATCGAGAAAATCGAGCGTTGGGCCTGCCCCGGATGCGGTTCATGTTCGGGCATGTTTACAGCCAACTCCATGAACTGTCTCAACGAAGCGTTGGGATTGGCGCTTCCCGGCAACGGTACCATTGTAGCCACCCACACTAACCGGCGGCGTTTGTTTGAAAAAGCTGCTTCATTAATCGTACAAATGGCCGGACGGTATTATTTCGAAGGGGACGATTCGGTATTACCCCGTAACATAGCGACCAAAGCCGCTTTCGAGAATGCCATGTCACTGGACATCGCCATGGGAGGATCGACCAATACCGTACTCCACCTGCTGGCCATCGCCCACGAAGCCGGAGTAGACTTCACCATGCAGGATATCGACCGCCTGTCGAGAAAAGTACCGGTACTATGCAAGGTCGCTCCCAACTCTCACTTTCACATCCAGGATGTAAACCGGGCAGGAGGTATCCTGTCTATCCTCGGGGAATTGGCGGAAGCCGGTTTGATCGATACCACGGTCAACCGTGTCGGATACAAAAATCTGGCAGAATGCCTCTCGAAATACAACCTGAAAAGCCCGAAGCTCACTCAAAAGGCGCAAAAATTCTATCTCAGTGCACCCGGCGGCAAATTCAGCCGGGAACTGGGTTCTCAAAGTAAAACCTATGCCCGCTTCGATACCGACCGTCGGATGGGATGTATCCGGGATGTAGACCATGCTTATTTCAAAGACGGGGGACTGGCTGTCCTGACCGGGAACATCGCCCGCAACGGATGTATCGTAAAAACAGCCGGAGTAGATGAATCACTGTTCGTATTCCGGGGACGTGCCAAAGTATTCGAATCGCAGGAACAAGCCATGAACGGTATTCTGAACGATGAAGTAAAAGCCGGAGATGTCGTCGTCATCCGTTATGAAGGGCCTAAAGGCGGACCGGGCATGCAAGAAATGCTTTACCCCACTTCTTATCTGAAATCCAAACATCTGGACAAAGCCTGTGCCCTGATCACCGACGGACGATTTTCAGGAGGGACTTCGGGTTTATCCATCGGTCACATCTCACCTGAAGCAGCTGCCGGAGGAGCTTTGGCCATCGTCCGGGACGGCGATCTGATCGAAATAGACATTCCGGCACGGACCATCAACCTGCTACTGAGTGATCCCGATATTGCCGCCCGGTTAGCCGCTCAAAAAAACTTCGAACCGGCCGGACGCAAACGTACGGTACCCAAATCCCTGCAGGCTTACGCCCGGTTCGTCAGTTCAGCCGACCAGGGTGCCGTCCGCATTCTATAACCCATAAGTTTTTACTTTTTATCTCTTTTTTCGTATGAACACTACTACACAATCTATCTATATGGAAAAGCAAGTAACAAAGACAACTTGTTTTTCGGGCTCGAAAGCGGTAATCGAAACCCTTCTACGTGAAGGAGTGGATACCGTCTTCGGGTATCCCGGAGGAACAATCATGCCGGTATACGATGCGTTATACGACTATCGGGACCGTCTCAACCACATCCTCGTACGTCATGAACAGGGGGCATTACATGCCGCCCAGGGCTATGCCCGGGTAAGCGGACGTCCCGGTGTCTGTATCGTCACTTCGGGTCCCGGAGCTACCAATACGGTAACAGGCCTTGCCGACGCGATGATGGATTCGACTCCTGTCGTTCTGATCAGCGGACAGGTAGGTTCCGGTTTCCTGGGCACCGATGCTTTTCAGGAAACCAACTTCGTAGGGATCACCCAGGCTGTAACCAAATGGAACTGCCAGGTACGGCATGCCGCCGATATCCCTGCAGCCATCGCCAAGGCATTCTATATCGCCCGCACGGGACGTCCCGGACCCGTCGTGGTAGATATTACCAAAGATGCCCAGCAAGAAATGGCCGAATATCATTATGAAAAGGTCAGCTTCATCCGGAGTTATTGCCCGTCTCCGGCCATCGATAAAGAAAAAATTGCAGAAGCGGCCAAATTGATCAATCTGTCCCGTAAACCGTTGGCTTTAATCGGCCAGGGCGTCATCCTCGGCGGGGCAGAAAAAGAACTACGTGTTTTCCTGGAAAAAAGCGGTATCCCTGCAGCTTCCACTTTATTGGGACTGTCGGCCATTCCTTCCGATCATCCCCAATTCGTCGGTATGTTGGGTATGCATGGGAATTATGCCCCCAATATAAAAAACAAAGAATGCGATTTACTGATCGCGATAGGCATGCGTTTCGACGACCGGGTAACCGGAAATCCCGAACAATTCGGCATCAACGCCAAGATCATCCACCTGGAGATCGATCCTGCCGAAGTGAATAAAATCATATATGCCGACGTACCTGTCCTGGGAAATGTCAAAGAGACTTTACCCGCCCTGACAGAATTAGTGGTCCCCAACCGGCATACCGACTGGATAGCGGAATTCAAAGCCTGTTACAACATCGAATATCAGGAAATCATAGAACCGGCGCTCTACCCCACGAGCAAGCAAATCCGTATGGGAGAAGTAGTCGACCTGGTATCGAAAGCCTATCACCACGACGCGATTCTGGTCACCGATGTCGGGCAACAGCAGATGGTAGCTTCCCGTTATTTCCGCTTCAAACATACGCGGAGTATCGTCACTTCGGGTGGATTAGGCACCATGGGATTCGGCCTTCCGGCAGCTATCGGAGCAAAAATCGGAGCCCCCCAAAGAGAGGTTTGCCTGTTTGTCGGTGACGGTGGTTTTCAAATGAACCTGCAGGAACTCGGTACCATCTTTCAATCCCGGGTACCGGTGAAGATTATCCTGCTGAACAATAGCTTTCTGGGTATGGTGCGCCAATGGCAGGAGCTCTTTTTCGACAAGCGGTACTCATTTACCGAAATGACTAACCCTGACTTCGGGGCAATCGCCCAAGGAAACGGTATCGCCTACCGGTGCGTGGAAAAACGGGACGAACTGGAAACAGCCATCCATGCCATGAAGGAACATCCCGGAGCCTTTCTGCTGGAGGTTCGGGTTGAACCGGAAGAGAATGTATTTCCGATGGTTCCTGCCGGTGCAGCTGTGGGGGATGTGAGATTGGAATAAAGGAAAAAGTTGAAAGCTAAAGGCTATAGGCTGGAGGCCAGGAGGTAGAGGAGGAGAAAGGGAAAAAAGGGAGAGAAAAAGAGATTATCGATAATAATAAAATAGAAAAATGATGCGATGAATAAAGAATATATCATAACGGTCTTTTCAGAAAACAAAGTAGGATTGCTAAGCCAGATCACGACGGTATTCACTTGCCGGGATATCAATATCGAAAGCCTGACGACTTCGGAATCGTCTATCCCGGGCATTCACAAATTTACCATAGTCGTCATCACCGATCCCGAAAAGATAGAGAAACTGGTCAAGCAGATCGAAAAGAAAATCGATGTACTGAAAGCCTTTGTTTTCACCCCGGATGAAGTGGTACAACAGGAAATCGCACTTTACAAAGTCACCCGGAGCAACAGTGTCGAAAAATTGGTACGCGACCACCATGTACGGATACTGGAAATCTGTGACGATTATATCGTACTGGAAAAGACCGGACACAAAGAGGATACCCAGTCTCTGTTCGAATTACTACAACCCCATGGAGTACAGCAATTCGTCCGGTCGGGCCAAATCGCGATCATCAAATCAAAACGCGAACTATTGAATGAATATTTACAGAAACGGGAAAATACGACGAAAGCGTAAACAACCCGGATCAAGGACAAAATAACACTAACAATTAAATCATTATTATTATGGCACAAATTAATTTCGCAGGAGGAAAAGAAAACGTAGTAACCATAGAAGAATTTCCATTGGCAAAAGCGCTCGAGGTATTGAAAAACGAAACCATTGCTGTTATAGGATACGGTGTACAAGGTCCCGGTCAGGCCCTGAACCTGAAAGACAACGGTTTCAACGTAATCGTAGGTCAGCGCCGGGGAAGTAAAACCTGGGATAAAGCCGTAGCCGACGGCTGGATACCCGGCGAAACCCTGTTCGACATCGAAGAAGCCGCCCGGAGAGGAACGATCATACAATATTTACTATCGGATGCAGGTCAGATCGCCGTATGGCCGACTATTCAAAAACACCTGACTCCCGGCAAAGCCCTCTATTTCTCACATGGTTTCGGCATCACCTATAAAGATCGCACAGGCATCATCCCGCCGGCCGATGTCGATGTCATCCTGATCGCTCCGAAAGGCTCGGGTACTTCATTGCGGAGAATGTTCTTACAGGGACGGGGATTAAATTCCAGTTATGCCATCTTCCAGGATGCCACCGGCAAAGCTTGGGACCGGGTTATCGCTTTAGGAATCGGAGTAGGCTCGGGTTATCTGTTCGAGACCACCTTTCAGCGGGAAGTATATTCCGACCTGACAGGAGAACGGGGTACTCTGATGGGAGCGATCCAGGGCATTTTTGCAGCCCAGTACGACACTTTACGCGAACACGGCCACACCCCTTCGGAAGCCTTCAACGAAACCGTCGAGGAACTGACCCAAAGTCTGATGCCTTTAATTGCAGAAAACGGTATGGACTGGATGTATGCCAACTGCTCGACGACAGCACAACGGGGAGCACTCGATTGGTGGAAGAAATTCCGGGATGCCGCCAAACCGGTATTCGACGAATTGTACGGCCAGGTATCTTGTGGCAACGAAGCCCAACGTTCGATCGATTCCAACAGCCGGCCCGACTATCGTGAAAAACTGGAAAAAGAACTTCAGACCATGCGCGAATCCGAGATGTGGCAAGCCGGTGCCGTCGTTCGGAAACTGAGACCGGAAAACAATTAAAGCGAAAAGGCTAGAAGCAAAAAGCTAGAAGCGAAAAGTAAAAAGTGAAAGGAGATCGGCGAAAAAGCTAGAAGCAAAAAGCTAGAAGCGAAAAGTAAAAAGTGAAAGGAGATCGGCGAAAAAGCAAAAGATGAAAAGCGCCCCAATAACCTTCACTAATCCCTTTCCTTTTTTACCTACTCCCGCTTCCACCTTATAACTTATAGCTTTTAGCCTAATAGCCTTTTCGCCTCTAACCTTTTACCTCATCACCTCATGCGTGAAAAAGTATATATATTCGATACCACCCTTCGGGATGCAGAGCAAGTTCCGGGGTGTCAGCTGAATACAATCGAAAAGATAGAAGTTGCCAGGCAGCTCGAGAAACTGGGTGTAGACATCATCGAAGCCGGTTTCCCCATCTCGAGTCCCGGGGATTTCAATTCCGTTGTAGAGATTTCTAAAGCAGTAACCGTTCCAACCATCTGTGCTCTGACCCGGGCTGTAAAAAAAGACATCGAAGTGGCTGCCGAAGCATTGAAATTTGCCAAACGGGGACGTATCCATACCGGAATCGGTACCTCCTGGTATCATATCCACGAAAAATTGAATTCCACTCCCGACGAAATCGTCGGGAGAGCGGTAGAGGCCGTAAAATATGCCCGTCGATTTGTCGATGATGTCGAATTTTACGCCGAAGATGCAGGCCGTACAGAAGAAGAATACCTGGCCCGGGTAGTAGAAGCAGTGATCAAAGCCGGCGCCACCGTCGTCAATATCCCCGACACCACGGGGTATTGTCTGCCGAACGAGTACGGAGCAAAGATCGCCTATCTGATGAATCATGTCCCCAACATCGACAAAGCCATTATTTCCACTCATTGCCACAACGATCTGGGCATGGCCACTGCCAACACTTTAGCCGCCGTACAAAACGGAGCACGGCAGGTCGAAGTGACGATCAACGGCCTCGGCGAACGGGCCGGTAACACCGCCCTCGAAGAAATCGTGATGGCGATTGCCTGTCACAAAAATCTGGATTTCAATATCGGTATCAACACCAGGCAAATCATCGCTACCAGCCAGCTGGTATCCAGTTTGATGCGGGTGCCGGTACAACCCAACAAAGCCATCGTCGGCCGTAATGCTTTCGCCCATTCGTCGGGCATCCACCAGGACGGTGTACTGAAAAGCCGGGAGACCTATGAAATCATCGCCCCGGAAGACGTAGGGGTCGATCAGTCCAGTATCGTCCTCACCGCCCGTAGTGGCCGTGCAGCACTGAAACATCATTTGAAAGCCATCGGTTATACTCCCGACAATGACGAACTCGACACCATCGCCGGAGGTTCATGTGTGCTCTATATCGACCGGCAATACATTCACGAAGTAACGAGTCCACAAGCTTTCGAAGGGCTTCATTCGCGCGGCGCGAAAGTATTCCGTCCGGCTCAGGTCACAGCCAGCCCCGATCACAATATACCCACACAAAATCAACATCTGCCGGTACAGGATCTGCAATCCGCCCGGCAACTGTCGATGCTCGAAAATAACTGTACCGAACACGGTATCACGATTTTCAAAGTCGGTACCCCCAAAAACGGAATTATCCATGTGGTGGGTCCCGAAACAGGTCTGACCCAACCGGGAATGACCATCGTCTGTGGAGACAGCCATACTTCCACCCACGGAGCTATGGGCTGCGTGGCGTTCGGCATCGGAACCAGCGAGGTAGAAATGGTATTAGCCTCCCAATGTGTATTGCAATCCAAACCCAAGACCATGCGGATCAATGTCGAAGGACAATTGAATCCCGGAGTTTGTTCGAAAGATATCATTTTATATCTCATTTCGAAACTAGGTACCGGCGGCGGCACCGGACATTTCATCGAATTTGCCGGATCGGCTATCCGCTCGCTATCGATGGAAGCCCGGATGACGATCTGTAATATGAGCATCGAAATGGGAGCCCGCGGCGGGATGATCGCTCCGGACGAAACGACCTTTGCCTACCTGAAAGGCAGGGAATATGCGCCCCAAGGAACCGAATGGGACAAATCCGTCACACAATGGAAGCAGCTATACAGTGATCCCGACGCCGTCTTCGACAAAGAAGTCACATTCGATGCTGCCGACATCTACCCTATGATCACCTACGGCACCAACCCCGGCATGGGAATCGCCCTCACCCACTCTATCCCTGAAGTCTCCGAAATCGAAGAGACTTCCCGGCCTTCCTTCTTAAAAGCTCTGGAATACATGGACTTCAAACCGGGTGAAAAGCTACCGGGCAAACCGGTCGACTATGTTTTTGTCGGCAGTTGTACCAATGGACGGATCGAAGATCTGCGGGTATTCGCCGACTATGTGAAAGGCAAGCAAAAAGCAGCAGGCGTGACAGCCTGGATCGTTCCGGGCAGCAAACAGGTAGAAAAACAAGCCATCGACGAAGGGATCAGGGATACACTCGAGGCTGCAGGCTTCGAATTGCGGCAACCGGGATGCTCCGCCTGCCTGGCAATGAACGACGACAAAATTCCGGCAGGGAAATATTGTGTCTCCACCTCCAATCGTAATTTTGAAGGCCGGCAAGGACCGGGAGCCCGCACTCTACTGGCAGGCCCACTCGTCGCTGCTGCCTGTGCTATCCACGGCATAATCACCGTCCCCGACTCACTCCAACTCAGCAACCCAGTAACTCAGCAACTCAGCAACTCAACAACTCAACAACTCAGTAACTCAGCAACTCAGTAACTCAGTAACTCAGCAACTCAGTAACTCAACAACTCAACAACTCAGTAACTCTTTTCAACTCATGATAAACCAATTCACAACCCTAACATCCACAGCGATACCACTGAAAATCGAAAATGTAGACACCGACCAGATCATTCCGGCCCGTTTTTTGAAAGCGACCACCCGGGAAGGGTTCGGCAAACAATTGTTTTTCGACTGGCGGTATGATGCTCAGGGAAACCCGAAAACAGATTTCGTCCTGAACTCCCCCGACTATACCGGAGAAATTTTAATTGCAGGGAAAAATTTCGGCTGTGGTTCCAGCCGTGAACATGCGGCCTGGGCCATTTATGGAGCAGGTTTCAAAGTAGTCATTTCCAGTTTTTTCGCCGATATTTTCCGCAACAATGCCCTGAACAACGGATTACTTCCTGTACAGGTGAGCGAATCGTTTCTGGCAAAGCTATTCCAGGTCGTCCGGTCAGCTCCTTCGACCACCGTCAGTATCGATCTGGAACGGCAGACCGTCACCTTGACAGCCACAGGAGAGCAAGAACTTTTCGAAATTTCTCCCTACAAAAAAGAGTGTTTGTTGAAGGGATACGATGATGTCGACTATCTGATGAGCATACACCATAAGATCGAAGCATTTGAAAAGACCCGTTAAAACGATCGGCGAGCCTTCGGTTCTGACAAAGCCAGTGCAAGAGTCGCCTTATGAACCTTACAAACTCATTTCATCATGGATTTAAAAATAGCAGTATTACCCGGTGACGGCATCGGACCGGAAATCATAGAACAGGCCATCAAAGCCATCGATGCCACTTGCAAAAAATACGGTCATACCGTCGGCTATACCTACGGATCAGTAGGGGCAACAGCCATCGACAAGACCGGGAATCCTTATCCGGAAGAAACTCACCGGATTTGTATGCAATCGGATGCCGTATTGTTCGGAGCGATCGGGGATCCCCGTTTCGATAACAATCCCCAAGCCAAAGTCCGTCCGGAACAAGGATTGCTGGAAATGCGCAAAAAATTAGGATTATATGCCAACCTCCGTCCGGTCAGTACTTTCAAATCCCTTGTTCACCGCTCTCCTCTGCGACAAGAACTCGTAGAAGGGGCCGATTTCATCTGTATCCGGGAACTCACCGGCGGCATTTATTTCGGGCAGCCCCAGGGACGTTCGGAAGACGGGCAAACCGCTTTCGACAGTTGTGTATACACCAAAGCCGAAATCAAACGGATTTGCCGATTAGGTTTCGAGTACGCCATGAAGCGCCGCAACAAACTGACAGTTGTCGATAAAGCCAATGTCCTGGCAACCTCCCGGCTATGGCGCGAAACCGTACAAGAGATGGCTCCGGCTTATCCTCAGGTAAATGTCGAATACATGTTTGTCGACAATGCGGCGATGAAACTCATCCAGCAACCCAAACATTTCGATGTCATCGTTACAGAAAACATGTTCGGCGATATCCTCACCGACGAAGCCAGTGTCATCACAGGCTCATTAGGCTTGCTGCCTTCCGCTTCTATCGGTATCCACACCTCGCTGTTCGAACCGATCCACGGTTCCTATCCTCAGGCCGCCGGCAAAAATGTGGCCAATCCTCTGGCAACCATTTTATCCGCCGCTATGATGTTCGAATATGCCTTCAACCTGAAAGCAGCCGGAGCAAGCATCCGCCAGGCAGTCGATCGTTCGATCGAAGCCGGTATCGTTACCGAAGATATCGCTGAAGACGGACAGGCCTATCCGACCAGCGAAGTAGGCGATTTTATAGCAAAGAACATCGGGTAAATGAAAAAACAGACCAATTAAACCGAACAATATGAGTGATCCTTATTTTCCTTCTTTGAAGGATATCATGACGGCGGAGCATACGCTCAACGACATCCTGGTCCCGACACCCCTCATGAAAAACAGAAATCTATCCGATAAATACGAAGCCAATATCTTTCTGAAACGGGAAGATCTTCAAATGGTGAGATCGTATAAAATCCGGGGAGCTTATAATAAAATCAAATCCCTGACTCCTGAAGAGATGGAGAAAGGAGTGGTTTGTGCCAGTGCCGGCAATCATGCCCAAGGCGTAGCCTTCTCCTGCAGCAAACTCGGTATCCAGGGAAAAATCTATATGCCCGTTACTACTCCCAGGCAAAAGATCAACCAGGTAAAAATGTTCGGGGGTAAATCCATTGAAGTCGTCCTGACGGGAGATACTTTCGATCAGGCCAATACAGCAGCAATCGAAGCCTGTAAAAAAAACGATATGGTATTTATCCCTCCCTTCAACGATCCCCGGATCATCGAGGGGCAGGCAACCGTCGGTTTAGAAATCATTCAGGAAGCCCGGATGAAGCTCGATTATATCTTTGTACCGATCGGTGGTGGCGGACTGGCTTCCGGTATCGGTAGTTTCTATAAGCAAATGAGCCCGAAGACCAAGATCATCGGAGTCGAACCGGCCGGTGCCGCCGGAATGAAAAAATCGTTCGAATGCGGAGAGGTAACCGAACTGAACGAAGTAGATAAATTTGTCGACGGGGCAGCCGTACAACGGGTAGGAGAGCTCACTTACGCTATCTGCAAGAAAGTATTGGACGATATCGTCGTCGTGCCCGAAGGCAAAATTTGTACGACGATCCTGAATCTTTACAACTTCGACGCTATCGTAGTAGAGCCGGCAGGAGCCCTGAGTATGAGTGCTCTCGACTTTTACAAAAATGAAATTAAAGGAAAAAACGTCGTTTGTGTGGTCAGCGGCAGCAACAACGACATCACCCGCATGGAAGACATCAAGGAGCGCTCTTTATTATATGAAGGCCTGAAACATTACTTCGTCGTCCGTTTTCCGCAAAGAGCCGGTGCACTCCAGAGTTTTGTCAGCAACGTCCTGGGCCCCCACGACGACATCACCTATTTCGAATACAAGAAGAAGACAAACCGCGAAAAAGGTCCTGCCCTCATCGGCATCGAGATCCAGCATCCCGAAGATTTCCAGGGCCTGCTGGACCGCATGAAATCCGAAGGTATCCTCTACGAATATCTCAATGACAATCCGAACCTATTCGAATTAATGATCGG
>ENA-UERC01001891-UERC01001891.1-human-gut-metagenome-genome-assembly--contig:-NODE-1891-length-11089-cov-4.612332_pt1 | contig 11089 bp, 7 predicted proteins | sample MGYA00242955_ERZ507955 | MGnify/ENA primary metagenome ERZ507955 (study PRJEB26167, sample SAMN06115394) | human gut metagenome | host: Homo sapiens | place: China:Hubei | collected 2016-04-27 | study... | reverse complement strand
AAGCACTTACTGGAAAAATAATTGGAAGGAGAAACAGAATGAAAAAATTTGCTGTTATTGCGCTGGCCGGCGTGATGCTGTTGTCCACGCTGGCGGGCTGCGGCGCCAATGCGGAGGGCGAGGCCTCGGTACAGTCTGTGTCCATGATCTGCGGGCTGAGTTCCACCGGTCTGGTGGATCGCTTTGCCGGCATGGTCACGTCTCAAAATGAGACGCAGGTGAAAAAGAATGATACCGCCACGGTGGACACCATTCTGGTGAAGGTGGATCAGGAGGTCAAGGAGGGCGACGCCCTGTTTACCTATGACATGAGTCAGGCCCAGCTGGATCTGGAAAAAGCCCAGCTGGAGCTGGACAACCTGAAAAATGAGCTGGAAAGCAAGAAGCAGGAGAAGGCTCAGCTGGAAAAGGACAAGGACGCCGCCAGCAGCGACGACCAGATGCAGTACACGCTGGAGATCCGTCAGGTGAACGCCGACATCCTGCAGAAGGAGTACGATATCTCCGTCAAGGCCAAGGATATTGAAAAGCTCCAGAACACGGTGAAGAACGTGACGGTCACTTCACCGGTGACGGGCCGCGTCAAGTCCATCAATGAAAAAGGCGGCACCGACCAGACGGGCAATCCGCTGCCCTTCATGACCATCGTGGAGACCAGCGGCTTCCGGGTCAAGGGCTATGTCAACGAGAATAACGCCGGTACGCTGACGGAGGGCACCGCCGTGGTGATCCGTTCCCGCGTCAGCGACCAGACGTGGAAGGGCACCATCTCCATGATCGACTGGGCCAACGCCCAGCAGAGCAATCAGAACAGCTATTATGACGGCGGCAGCGACGATACCTCCAGCTCCAGCAAGTACCCCTTCTATGTGGAGCTGGAGAGCAGCGACGGTCTGCTGCTGGGTCAGCATGTGTACATCGAGCCGGACTACGGTCAGGACGCGGAGCAGGATGCCAACACCCTGAAGCTGCCCTCCTACTACATCAACGACGCGGATTCCTCGCCCTGGGTATGGGCCCAGAACAGCAAGGGCAAGCTGGAAAAGCGCAGCCTGACGCTGGGCGACTATGACGCGGAGATGGACGCTTACGTGGTCACCGACGGCCTGACGGCCGACGACTATATCGCCTTCCCTGACGAGAGCCTGAAGGCCGGTATGACCTGCGTCACCTATGACGAGAGCACCTTCGATCCCAGCGCGGGTGGCGGCGACATGGGTGATATGGGCGATACAGGCGGCATGGGCGACATGAGCGGCGTGGACGACGGTATGGACGTACTGCCTGAGGGCGGCACGGACGGCGCGGTTGACGTGATGCCGGAGGACGGCGGCGCCGCGGCGCTGCCCGCCGTGGATGACGGCGCAGTTGCGGAGGGTTGAGCATGATCTTACAGATGCGCGATATTTGCAAGGACTATCCCATGGGCAAAACTGTGACCCGCGTATTGAAAAACGTGAATCTGGACGTGTCCGAGGGGGATTATCTGGCCATTATGGGGCCTTCCGGCAGCGGAAAGACCACGCTGATGAACCTGATCGGCTGTCTTGACGTGCCTACCAGCGGCAGCTATCTGCTGGGCGACCGGGAGATCACCAAGTGCTCCGGCAAGGAGCTGGCGGACGTGCGGAACAAGGAGATCGGCTTCGTGTTCCAGTCCTTCCACCTGCTGCCCAAGCTGACGGCGCTGGACAACGTGGCGCTGCCGCTGCTGTACGGCGGCGTGAAGAAGGAGGAGCGCCGTGAGCGTGCCCGTGCCGCGCTGGAAACGGTGGGGCTTTCCGACCGGGTCGACCACCGGCCTGACCAGTTGTCCGGCGGACAGTGCCAGCGCGTGGCCATTGCCCGCGCCATCGTGGGCAAGCCCCGGCTGCTGCTGGCCGATGAGCCTACCGGCGCGCTGGACAGCGCCAGCGGCGCACAGGTGATGGAACTGTTCCAGCAGCTGCACGCTGACGGTTCCACCATCATCATGATTACCCATGACCGAGGCATTGCCCATCACGCGGACACCATCATGACCATCAAGGACGGCATACTCAGCGGAGGAGAAAACGATGAATAAAACGGTAAAGCGGGCGCTGCTGATCGCAGGCGGCGTGGTGGCGGCCTGCGGCATTATCTGGGGCGGCCTGACGCTGGCCCGCAATGCCCAGCGGGGTAATGTGGATGTGTACGCCGTGTCGGATTTCGCCATGACCGACTACTGGGGCGATACCTCCCAGACCAGCGGCATGGTATCCACCGATAAAATGCAGAAGATCTACCTCTCCAGCACCCAGAAGGTCAGCAAGATCTATGTGGAGGAGGGGCAGACCGTCAAGAAGGGCGACAAGCTGCTGAGCTACGATACCACGCTGACCTCGCTGGATATCGAGCGGGCGGAGATCGACTATGAGAAGCAGAAGCTGGCCCAGAAGAACGCGGAAAAGGAACTGAACCAGCTGATGCTGGCTCAGGATCAGGAAGCGGTGGATAAAAAGGTCGCCGAGCTTCAGGCACAGATCGACGTGCTGATCGGCAAGAACCAGCAGGATTGGTATGATAAGAACTCCAAGCCCATCGAGTCTGTTGCCAAGCTGGAGGACGGAAAGAAGGCGCCCCCCCTGCAGGATCCGCTGGGCGACGGCACGGTGAGCGACGGCTCCAAGGCAAAGCCCTATTACTTCAACTGGAACACCGGCGACGCCCTGTCGGCGGAGAATCTGATGAAGCTGCTGCCTGACGGAGAAAGCAGCGCCTATGTGGTGCTGGTGATCCGGCAGAACAATAAAACGCTGGAGCAGGTCAAGAACTGCATCGGCCTGTATCTGGTGCAGACCACCGCTGACCAGCCGGTTCAGCCGGTGGATCCCGAGCCTACAGAGCCTACCGACCCCACGGAGCCCACTGAGCCGACGGAGCCCGTGGATCCTGTCACCCCGGTGACGCCGGTAAAGACGCTGAGCTTCTACTATGAGGATCTGCCCAGCATCGCCCAGCAGGAGCCGGACGGCGTGGACGATCAGGTCAAGGCCTTGCAGGCGGAGATCAACGCCTTGCAGCAGGCGGTGGCCTATCCCAAGGAGGAGCGGACCCGGAGGATCCGCGACAAGAATCAGGAAATCGCCCAGCTGGACGTGACCATCAAGCTGGCAGCGGTGAATCTGGAAAAGACCAAGAAGGAAGTGGGCAGCGACACCGTTTACAGCGAGCTGGACGGCACCATCAAGGCAGCTCTTGACCCCAACAGCCCCGACTTCACCAATGATAAAGCGGTGGTGGAGGTCTCCGGAGGCGGCGGCTACTACATTGACGGCGCCCTCAGCGAGCTGGAGCTGGGCACGGTCAGCATCGGCGAAAAGGTACAGGTCAACTCCTGGATGACCGGCGCCAGCGCCGAGGGCGAGATCGTGGAGATCAGCGACTATCCCACCGACAACGCCAACTCCTGGAGCGACGGCAACAGCAACGTGTCCTATTATCCCTTCAAGGTGTTTGTCTCGGAGGAGGCCGACCTGCGGGAGGGGGATTATGTGGATATGTCCTATCAGAACAGCACCGGCAGCGCCGACGGCAACACTCTGTATCTGGAGAGCATGTTCATCCGCACCGAAAACGGCAAAAGCTACGTGATGGTGCGGGGCGAGAACGGCAAGCTGGAAAAGCGCTGGGTGCAGACGGGCCGCAACCTGTGGGGCAGCTATACCCAGATCCGGGGCGGCCTGACGGTGGATGATTTCGTGGCGTTCCCCTATGGCCGCAATGTGACCGAGGGCGCCAACACCACCGAGTCTACGCGGGATAAGTTCTACAGCGGCATGTAAGGAGGTGCGCGGATGCTGGAAAATATCAACCTCGCCTTTCAGGGCGTGTGGAGCCACAAGCTGCGCTCCTTCCTGACGATGCTGGGCATCATCATTGGCATTGCCGCCATCATCACCATCGTGTCAACCATCAAGGGCACCAACGAGCAGATCAAGCAGAACCTGATCGGTGCCGGCAACAACGTGGTGAATGTGACGCTGATGCAGGACAACAATCAAATGGATTTTTCCTATGCGTCGGTACCGCAGGGCATCTCCATGATCACGTCAGAGATGCGGGATGAGATCGACAAGCTGGATAAGGTGCAGGAGGCTTCCCTGTACTACTCCCGCAGCTGGGCCGACGGCGTGTATGTGGGCAACAGCTCCTTCAACGGCAATATTTACGGCGGCGACAGCCACTTCCTGTCAGTAGCGGGCTATATGGTCAACTATGGCCGGGGCTTCATCGACAGTGACTTTACCACCAGCCGCAAGGTGGTACTGATCGACGCCAACACCGCCCAGAGCCTGTTTCAGGGCCAGAACCCCATCGGCGGCACCATCGAGATCAAGGGCGAGCCCTTTGTGGTGGTGGGCGTGGTGAGCCAGAAAACCACCTCCGAGCCGGTCATCAACTCGGTCAACGACTACTATATGTACTCCGGCAACACCTCCGGCGTCATCATCATTCCGGATGCCTGCTGGCCCATCGTCTATCGCTATGATGAGCCGCTGTCTGTGGCGGTGCGTGCCACCTCCACCAACGACATGACCGAGGCGGGCAACAACGTGGCCAAGTACCTCAATGAGAATGTGGTGTCCACCGACAAGTGCAAGTATCAGGCCAAGGATCTGCTGCAGCAGGCCGCCGACCTGCAAAGCCTATCGGAGACCACCAACAAGCAGCTGATCTGGATCGCCGCCATCTCTCTGGTGGTGGGCGGCATCGGCGTTATGAACATCATGCTGGTATCCGTTACCGAGCGTACCCGCGAGATCGGCCTGAAGATTGCCATCGGCGCGCAGCAGAGCCGCATTCTCTGGCAGTTCCTGACGGAAGCGGCGGTGCTGACCAGTCTGGGCGGTATTCTGGGCGTGGCCTGCGGTATCGGCCTTGCCTATATGCTCAGCTCCATCATGGGAACGCCGGTCGCCATCAGTGTGGGCGCCTGCGCCGTCGCCGTGGCGTTCTCCATGATCATCGGCGTGGTGTTTGGCCTGATGCCTGCTGTGAAGGCGTCGAAGCTGAACCCCATCGAGGCGTTGAGGAGAGAATAAAAAGACTGGCAGAAGTGCGAGGCACTTTGAAGCGCTTATACTTTTATCCCCCACTGCTCCGTCAGGAGCGGTGGGGGTTCGTCATTCCGCGTAGGGCAGCTGCCGATAGAAACCCTACAACCGTTTAGCGATATCCCGGCGTATGTCGTGGGGGCTTCCTTCTTTTGAAACAATGGCCGTTTGCATTGACGGGGGGACGGAAATGGAGTAAAATGTAGCATACGATAAAATTGGGCAAGCTATCGCCGTTTTTCGCGGTGAAGGTATGGTATAACAGGTCAGGAGGTGCCGGGAATGAGCGGTGATCGGCTGCGGCGCGGCGTGTGGGACAGCGCCTATGAATACTACGGCGCACATCCCTGCGACGGCGGCTGGGTGTTTCGTGTATGGGCGCCTCAGGCCCGCTGCGTGGCGCTGAGCGGAGACATTAACGAATGGCAGCGCTGGGATATGCGCCGGCTGGAGGATGGCACGTGGGAGCTGACGGTGGAAAACGCCCGGCAGTTCGACGGCTATCAATACGTGGTGACCCAGTGCGACGGCCGGGAGGTTTGGAAATCCGACCCCTACGGCTTCCATCAGGAGACGCGGCCCTCCACCAACAGCAAGCTCTACGACATCGGCGGCTACACGTGGCACGATGAAAAGTGGCGGCAGCGCCGGGAGGGCACCCACCCCGCCGAGGGGTGCGTGAACATCTACGAGGTGCATCTTGGCTCCTGGCGGCGGACAGAGGACGGTCAGGTGCTGAACTACCGGGATATGGCCGACCAGATGGCGCTGTACGTCCGGGATATGGGCTATAACTACGTGGAGCTGCTGCCGGTGACGGAGTATCCGCTGGACGACAGCTGGGGCTATCAGTGCGTGGGGTATTTCGCGCCCACCAGCCGCTACGGCACGCCCCATGACTTCATGTATCTGGTGGACAGGCTCCACCGGGCGGGGATCGGCGTGATCCTGGACTGGGTGCCCGCCCACTTCTGTAAGGACAGCCACGGCCTGATCCAGTTTGACGGCTCGTGCCTGTATGAGTACAGCGATCCCCTGAAATGGGAGCATGAGAGCTGGGGTACCCGCGTGTTTGATTTCGGCAAGCCGGAGGTGTGCAGCTTTCTGCTGTCCTCCGCCGCCTACTGGCTGCGGGAGTACCACATCGACGGACTGCGGGTGGACGCGGTGGCGTCCATGCTGTATCTGGACTATGACCGCCAGCAGTGGCGGCCCAATCAGCACGGCGGCAAGGAGAATCTGGAGGCCATCGAGTTCCTGCGGCAGCTGAACCGCACCGCCTTTGCCATCGACGGCGCGGCGCTGATGGTGGCGGAGGAGTCCACCGCGTGGCCTATGGTGACCTATCCGCCGGAGGAGGGTGGTCTGGGCTTCAACCTGAAGTGGAACATGGGCTGGATGAACGACCTGTGCCACTATCTGAAGATGGATCCCTTCTTCCGCCAGCACCACCACCGGGACGTGACCTTCTCTATGGTGTACGCGTTTTCCGAGAATTTCGTGCTGCCGGTGTCCCACGACGAGGTGGTACATATGAAGGGCTCGCTGCGGGGCAAGATGCCCGGCGACAAGTGGCAGCAGCTGGCCGGTGTCCGCGGTTTCTACGCCTATATGCTGTGCCATCCCGGCAAGGTGCTGACCTTTATGGGCACGGAGCTGGCCCAGTGGCACGAGTGGGACTTCCGCAAGGCGCTGGACTGGTATCTGCTGGACGAGGAGGACGACTGCCGCCAGACCCATGCGTGCATCCGGGCGCTGAACCGGTTCTATAAATCCCACAAGGCCCTGTGGGAGAACGACCGGGACTGGGACGGCTTCCAATGGCTGGTGGCCGATGATAACTATAACAACGTGCTGGTGTTCCGGCGGACAGACCGCAGCGGCAAGTCGCTGGTGGCCGTTATCAACTTCTCTCCTGTGGCGGTGGAGGGCTATCGCTTCGGCGTGCCGCCCAAGGCCCGGTATGAGGAGCTGTTCAACACCGACGAGGAGCGTTGGGGCGGCAGCGGCGTCACCAACCCCCAGCCTATCAAAACGGAATGTATCCCCTCCCATCAGCAGGCCCAGTCCATCGCGGTGCGTGTGCCGCCGCTGGGCGCGGTGATCCTGCAGGGGAAAGGGAAGCTTATCAAACCATTGGACGGCCGCGAATAAGCGCCGTTCCCGGAAATCAGGAGGTGCAGCCACATGAAAAAAGAGTGTATCGCCATGCTGCTGGCCGGCGGACAGGGAAGCCGCCTGCATGTGCTGACCGGCGACATGGCAAAGCCCGCCGTCCCCTTTGGCGGCAAGTTCCGCATCATTGATTTTCCCCTGTCCAACTGTGCCAACTCCGGCATCGACACAGTGGGCGTGCTGACCCAGTACCGGCCGTTGGAACTGAACAACTACATCGGCAACGGCCAGCCCTGGGAGCTGGATCGCACCAACGGCGGCGTTCACATCCTGCCGCCGTACCAGAGCGCCACCGGCGCCGACTGGTACAAGGGCACGGCCAACGCCATCTATCAGAACATCGGCTTTATCGACCTGTACGATCCCGATTACGTGGCGGTGCTGTCCGGCGACCATATCTATAAGATGGACTACTCCGACATGCTGCGCCGCCATAAGGCGGCGGGCGCCGCCTGCACCATCTCCGTGATGGAGGTGCCCTGGTCGGAGGCCAGCCGCTTCGGCATCATGAACGTGGACGGCGACGACAACATTACCGAGTTTGCCGAAAAGCCCAAGGAGCCGAAAAGCAATCTGGCCTCAATGGGTATCTATATCTTCACATGGGCCAAGCTGCGTGCCTATCTCATCGCCGATGAGGCCAGGGAGGGCTCCAGCAACGACTTCGGCAAGGATATCATCCCCGCCATGCTGAACGCCGGGGAGAAGATGGTGGCCTACCGGTTCGAGGGCTACTGGAAGGATGTGGGCACGCTGGACAGCCTGTGGGACGCCAACATGGACATGCTGACGCCCGGCTCCGGCCTGAACCTGCTGGACGAGCGGTGGCCCATTCATGGCCGTACCGCCATCTGTCCGCCCGCCTATGTGGGCGAGCATGCCGACGTGGGCAACAGCGCCGTGGCCCGGGGCTGTGAGATTCTGGGCGAGGTGAAGAACAGCGTCCTGTCCACCGGCTGCCATGTGGGACGCGGCGCGGAGGTATCCTACTCCGTGGTGATGCCCGGCGCGGTCATCGAGGATGGAGCGCGGGTGTCCTATGCCATCGTGGGCGAGGGCTGCCGCGTGGGCGGTAAGGCCCGCGTAGGTGCGCCGCCGGAGGAAACCGGCGATCCCGCCGCGTGGGGCATTGCCGTACTGGGGCCTCACACCCATGTGGCGGAGCGGGAGGAAGTCCCGCCCAAAACCATGCTTGACCGTACTCATGGAAAGGAGGCCGCGCAATGAAGGGAATGCACGGGATCATCTTCTCCTATGGAGAGAAGCCGGGTCTGGGTCAGCTGACCGCCAACCGTATCCACGGCTCGCTGCCCTTTGGCGGCGATTACCGGGTGGTGGACTTTATCCTGTCCAACATGGTCAATGCCGGGATCACCGACGTGGGCGTTATCATGCACGGCAAGTGCCAGAGCATGCTGGATCATCTGGGTACCGGCAAAAGCTGGGATCTGAGCCGCAAGACCGGCGGCCTGAAGCTGCTGCCCGCCTTCGCCTACAGCGAGAGCCGGGGCGTGGTGGGGGCATTCCGGGGCAAAATGGAGGCACTGGGCTGCGTCATTGAGTATCTGCGCCACATCCGGCAGGACTATGTGGTGCTGTCCGACAGCGATCTGGTGACCAATCTGCCCCTGACCCGTGTGCTGGAGGCCCATATTGCCTCCGGCGCGGACATGACCTGCGTCTGCACCAGCCATCCCGGCGAGAGCGGCGACACCTATTTCAAGCTGGACAATACCGGCCGCATCGTGGACACCGCCTATGATATCCGCACACCGGAGGGCTATCAGAGCCTGAATATCTTCCTGCTGGGCCGCGACCTGCTGCTGGAGCTGGTGGAGGACTGTATGGCCCATGACCGCTACAGCTTCCGCCATAACGTTTTGCAGGACAAGGGGAAGGAGCTGCGGTTCAACGGCTATGTGTGGGACGGCTTTGCCGCCCGCATCAACTCGGTGCAGGGGTACTATCAGCGCAGCATGGAGCTGCTGCGGCCGGAGATCCGGGCGGAGCTGTTCTGTCCCCAGCGCCCGGTGTACGCCAAGGAAAACGACGCTGCCTCCACCTACATCGACCCCAGCGGCGAGTGTGTCAATTCCCTGATCTCCGACGGCTGCGATATTCAGGGCAGCATCCGCAACTGCATCCTATTCCGGGGCGTCCGGGTGGAAAAGGGCGCCCACGTGGAGAACAGCATTCTCTTTAAGAACACGGTGGTGCGCTCCGGCGCATCCATCCGCTGCGTCATTGCCGACAAGAATGTGGAGTTCGGCCCCGACGTGGCTATGGCGGGTCACGCCCAGTACCCGCTGGTGGTGGAGAAGAATACGAAATTATAACTGGCATAACTGGCATGAAATCTGACGGCGAAGTAAGCCTCGCAGAGTTCGCCGCCCGCAGGCGGCGAATAAAATGGGATCATTTTCTCCGGCGGCGTGCACGTCGGAGAAAATACCGCTCAGTCCGTCAGGGTGCGAATTGTCCGCCCTTGGCGGGCAGTTCGTGCGCACAGCAGACTGCAAACGAAGGCGGAGGCCGCCATATGGCAGCCTCCGCAGAAATCTAAAATTTTGAATTATTCGACCGTAACGGACTTGGCCAGATTGCGCGGCATATCGACATCGCAGCCGCGGGCCAGTGCGATATAGTAGGCAAAGGCCTGCAGCGGGATGACCGTCAGGCTCGGCTGCAGCAGCGGGTGCGTCTTCGGCACGATGAGGCTGCGGTCGACATACTTTTCGATTTCCCCGGCAAAGTCCTCCGTCGTCACGCCGAGGACGTGCGCGCCGCGCGCCTTGACCTCGCGGACATTGGCCATGGTCTTATCAAAGAGCTTCTCGACTGTGGCAAGGGCCACAACGAGCGTCTCCTCCTCGATGAGGGAGATGGGGCCGTGCTTCAGCTCACCGGCGGGATAGGCCTCGGAATGGACATAGGCAATCTCCTTGAGCTTCAGGCTGCCCTCGAGGCAGGTCGCGCTGTCGAGATTGCGGCCGATGAAAAACACGTCGTGGTTGTGGCTGAAGGCCTCCGCAGCCTCCTCGATTTTTGCCAGATTCTCCGGCACAAGGATCTGCGCCACCTGGTCCGGCAGGCGCTGCAGGCCCTCGAGCATGGCGGCATAGCACTCCGGCGCGAGCGTGCCGAGCTTTTCGCCGATATACATGGCCAGCAGGTAGATGACGGCCAGCTGCGTGGAATAGGCCTTCGTCGTGGCAACGGCGATCTCGGGTCCGGCACAGGTGTAGATGACGTCGTGCGCCGCCTTGGAAATGGCGCTGCCGACCACGTTGACAATGGCGAGCGTCCGCGCACCGCGGGCGTTGGCCTCACGCAGGGCGGCCAGTGTGTCGGCCGTTTCGCCGGACTGGCTGATGATGATAACGAGCGTATCGTCGCCGAGCACCGGCTCGGAATAGCGGAACTCCGAGGCGAGCACCGGCTCGACCTGGATGCGCGTCGTGCGCTCGAGGATATACTTGGCGTGATTGCCGACATAGGACGCCGAGCCGCAGGCAACCATATAGATGCGGCGCAGGCCGCGCAGATAGCCCTCATCAAGCTTTACGTCATCCAGCACAACGCGGCCGTTGCGGATCCGTGGATTGATCGTATCGCGCAGGGCCTTGGGCTGGTCATAAATTTCCTTGAGCATGAAGTGCGGATAGCCGCCCTTCTGCGCAGCGGACATCTCCCACTCGATGTGCTCGGGCGCCTTGCGCACGGGCGTGCCGTTTGCGTCATAGAACTGCGCGGCGTTCTTCGTGAACACGACCATATCGCCGTCGTTGAGATACACGACGCTGCGCGTATACGGCAGGATGGCCGGGACATCCGAG
>ENA-UERC01001886-UERC01001886.1-human-gut-metagenome-genome-assembly--contig:-NODE-1886-length-11113-cov-321.596502_pt1 | contig 11113 bp, 5 predicted proteins | sample MGYA00242955_ERZ507955 | MGnify/ENA primary metagenome ERZ507955 (study PRJEB26167, sample SAMN06115394) | human gut metagenome | host: Homo sapiens | place: China:Hubei | collected 2016-04-27... | reverse complement strand
TCTTTGTCTAGAACAAAGAGCATATAGAGGGGGATGTTGATGGTTTTTGAACTGTTGTTTCTCTCGTATGGCAAGAGACTGGTGCGAACCGACCATTTGGGTGAATATTTTTCCCGATACAGTTTCAAACTCTTGGCATTCATGGTTACTCCTGCCTTTGCTTCCAGTGGATATACATCCAAACCGTCGGAAATAAGGAAGTCAACCTCTGCAGTGGCTGAGGAAGACCAATAATAATTGGTTTCCAGAGTTTCTGTAAAGTTCTGAAGTTCCTGACAGACATACTGTTCTGTCAACGCTCCCTTAAACTCTTCAAAGATTCTGCTTCCTTCTAATATTACTTTCGGCGAAATCTTGCTCATTGCCCTCAACAGACCTACATCCAGTAAGAATACCTTAAACGATTTGAGATCAGCATAGGCTGAAATCGGGATGTCGGGCTTGCTGACATTGTTGGTTCTGATGATTTCACCTGCATCAGAAAGCCACATGATGGCATCCTCATATTCCCGTGCTCTGGCTCCCTCTCTCACCAGTCCATAGACAAACTTCTTGTTTTCCTTCGCCAGTTGCGAAGGGATGCTGTTCCATACATAACGGATTTTCTCGACCATATTCTTTGGAGCATGTTTGGAGAAGTCTTTCTGGTAGGCTGCTATCAGTTCCTGCTGGATGCGGTTTACCTTGTTGTAGTCTTTGCTGCCCAGCCACTCTGTTACAACAGCAGGCATACCTCCTATTATCATGTATTTTTTCAGATAATCTGTAAGGCGAGCCTCGAATGCTCCCAGGTTTCTGTTTCCTTTATCGATATAGTCTACCAGCATGTTCTCTCCGTTTGCTAGCAGAAACTCTTTAAAGGACATGGGATATAGATGCAGGAAATCTGTCTTTCCTACAGGGAAGGATGTGCCTTCGTGCAGGGCTATGCCTAGCAATGAGCCTGCGCAGCAGATGGCATACTCTGGTGTCTCTTCGCAGAAATACTTCAAAGAGGTGAGTGCTCTTGGCATTTCTTGTACTTCATCGAAGATAATAAGAGTTTCCTCGGGTATTATCATCTTACTATTATATATAGAGAGCTGTTCTATAATGCGTTGTGGTGATAAGTCGCCAGCAAATATCTCTTCGAGTACATCACTCTGTTCGAAGTTGATGTAACATACGTCTTTGAAGTACTTGCGCCCAAATTCTTTCAGTAGCCAAGTCTTGCCAACTTGTCTTGCACCTTCCAGTATGAGTGGCTTCCTTCCTTGACTGTCTTTCCATTTTAACAATTGGGATATAAGTAGTCTTTCCATACGCTAAAAATTATGTTTTGGCAAAGATACTAATAAACAGTGAATTACGCAAGTAAAATCACATTTTCCTAAGGACTTTTAAGTATATTTATCACATTTTCCTAAGGACTTTTCTGTTAAATCATCACATTTTCCTAAGGACTTTTGACTGGAAATCCCACATTTTTCAAAACAAGTCGTCTCCTGTTACCTGTCTGTTGATCTTTCTTGCATACATATTATTATACAGTCCATGAGGGGTGACAAAAGTTGGTATGAGCGTCTTGGTGGTCTTCGTCACTTTCTTGAAAACCTTCAGACGGTGTGCCAGATGGGCATCGTATGCCTTGCTTATTTCATATTCCCCATTGCAATATTTCATCTCGCAGATAGAGATGGATTTATCCGAGCGGTCTATCAACAGGTCAATCTGTGTTCCACGTTTCAGGTCTTCGTCTGCCTCCTCGTCTGCCATAACTTTGGCAGTAGGTCGGTAAGACCATGAACAAGGGGTATTGATGCTGCCATCTATGCCCAAAGCTCTGATAATTTCGTTGATGTGGTGAAGGCATACGATTTCAAAGGCATGACCGCACCATGATTCATACTCTGCAGTGGTTTGCATCTTGACCCAATAGTTGTCGAGGAATGCCCCCTTATTATGCATAAATTTGAAATAAAACAGGCAGAAAGGATCTATGAGCTGATACATCATATCTTTCTTCGACTTGCCGAAAGGAGTATAACTGCGGATGAAATCACATTGCTCAAGTTCTTTGAGTATCTGGCTGAACCTTCCGTTGTTTGCCAGTCCCGTGGCGTCCAGCAGGTCTTGTCGGGTCATTCCTTTGCCTTTGCTTTTCAGGGCTGTAACTATGGTAAGATGGTTGTCGGCTTTCTTGAAGAGCGAACTGAACAGACGGTCAAACTCTTCGGTGAGTTCGCCGCCACGGGTGAAGCAAAGCTGCTGGATATTCTGTGCCACACTTTTGTTGTTTTCGAAAAGAGACAGGTAATAAGCTACACCGCCCATTGCCATATAGCACTCAATGATTTCCGGGCGCTCATAATAAAAACCCTGTGCTTTGAAATACTCTTCTACTTCATGCAGCTTGAAGGGAGAGAGCAGAATGTTGTGCGTAATGCGATTATGGAGCCCTCCCCGTGAATTGATAACCTGGTTGAGCATCCAGGTGGTAGCACTTCCACAGGCTATCAGTTTGATGTCGCTGCGGTATGATGCCCAGTCGTTCCAGAAATGTTCCAGTGCACTGATGAAGTGGGAGGCATACGTGTCGAACCAGGGAAGTTCATCGAAGAAGATGATTTTTGTTCCTTCTGGCATTTTTTCCAATGCTTTCTGCAGAAGCCGGAATGCTTCCGGCCAATTAGAAGCATCAGTTTCTATGCCTAACTGGTCGTTGAGTGCGAAGCTGAAACTCGCAAGTTGCTCCTTGGTTGTAACATTGTCTTTGCCTGTAATGCGGAATGTAAATCTGTTCTCGAACAGTTCTTTTACAAGAAAAGTCTTGCCTACACGGCGTCTGCCATAGATGGCTATAAATTCTGATTTGCGGCTTGAAATATAGTTCTCAAGCTTTCCAATCTCTTGTTCTCTGCCTATAATATTCTCCTTCATATCTATCTCATATTAGTGAAACCTGTCGCAAAGTTACAAAAAATATGAGATTACGACAACTTTTAAACGAGAAATCTGTCGTAATCTCGATAAAAAAGTGAGATTACGACAGATTTTCATGAATTTTCTCTTTAATTACTTGTCTATGGTAGAAGAAACATTGTTCTTCTCGTTCCGAATACACCATCATATCCACGGCGACCATTGCTGCCGTCGGCGATAGGTTCGTTGATGACATCGTAGCCGAAAGGCACCACGTTCTTTTCCTTCAAGTGATTAGCTACGCCGCTAACCCATGCATCCATTGCACCTTCGAGGGCAGCCTGCTTCTCGGCAGGAGTCTTCAGTACGTAGTACATCTTGCTGCCGGCACGGGTGGCTTTTCTTGCCTTTCCGTTTCTAGCCAGAACATACTGGATGCCTCTTGTTGCGGTACTCTGATCCTTGGCAAGACCGAACTTGATGTTATCTATATAATAGGTTGCGCCTACCTTGCCGAAGTTGAGGATGATGCGGTTGGCATTCAGAGAGTTCGTACCGCGGATGCGGATGGTACTACTACCACCAGGAGTACCATTGGTTTTTTATGATTTAATTGGTTTAAAACTCGTTCGTTGGTTTATATACGAATTTTGTTTTTATTGATTTTCAGTTGCAAAGATAGTCTTTTATCTGTTAAGTGCCGTTAACTAACCTGCCATCGGTGTTTCTTTTTGTTTCATATCTGAATAATATATAAATATATAAACAAAAGAAGGAAATATGAAACAATATATCTCCTTCTTTTGTTAATTAAGTGTATTTCGACATCTATTTATTGTATTCTAATACGTTTGTCGAAAATATGGTATTCTGTCATTGTAGCTTGTCTTATTCTGTATAGCTTGGGTTCTGATAAGCTGCTTTTTCCTCAGCAGACATCTGGAGCGCATCAATCTGTCCCTGTGGAATAGGACGGAGATACTTCTCTGGAGTGATGAGCACACGTTCCCATGTCTTAGGAGTATGATCGCCTGCAGTAAGACCGCAGATAGTATAGGTTCCTGCAATCTGCTTCCATGTTTGGGTGCGGACGAGATCCCACCAACGGTAACCTTCACCGAAGAACTCGCGTGAACGCTCTGCCAGAATATACTCGATGGTGATATTCTGAGGTGTAGCATCCTTCATCTGCTGACTGTAGTCTGCCACCTTCTCGCGCTGACGGTTGTTGTCGTATGTCCAGACACCGGCACGACCACGAATCTCATTGATCAGATTGCGAGCGGTCCAGTTGCCAGTTGTTGTTGCACCCTTTACTGCAGCCTCGGCAGCGATGAAGTAGAGTTCAGAGAACTTCAATACTGGGTATGGACGTGGGCTGTCACCATTTGGCTTACCCAATGTGTTGCCATTGTCTGAACGGTAGATACCATTCTTCCAGTTGTTCAACCATGCATAGCGACTGATACCACTTGCTGCAATCACCCAGTCGGCACGACCAGGAAGCACACCTGCGCCTACATTGCTGTAGCCAGCTCCCTTTTTACCATCACCAGCTGCATTCTGTACACCTTCCTGTGGATAAACGATGCCTGCAGCTTCACTGTCGTCGATGAAGGTAAGGATAGAGTCCTGTGCATTTACAGGCAGGTTGTTGGCATTATATGCTGTGCCTGAAATAGCACCAGACTTATCCCAGTTGCTGCGGAACTGATAAGCAAATGTTCCGTCGAAACGAGAGTCCATCTTCTTCTCAGCGAAGGTCTTGGTCATTACCTCGATAGGAGTAGCCATCTGCTTCCAAGGACGGTCCTTTCCCTGCACAGCTTCACGCTGTACAGAACGGAATGCATCCCATGTTGTGGCATTCTTGGATGTCTCCAGGAAGGTATAGTCCCAACGGCACATCCAACGGGCGAAGTTACCAGGCGCATTACCACCTGCCCAGTCGAAGTTGGTACCACCATCATAGTAGTTGTTAGACTCGTTGTGGTCTGCATAGAGCAAAATCTCGTTGTTGCGGTCGTTTGTACCCACGTTAACCATATAGAATGATTTCTGCAAACCAAATCCTGCAGGATTGTTGATGGCTTCTACTGCAATATTGTATGCCTGCTGGAAGTACCATGCTGCATCATGACCATCTGGGTCTTGGCGGTCGCAGGTAGGGTAGGTTGGAATGTTGTTTGGATTCTGCAACCACCATCCGTATGTCAGATAAGCCTTAGCCAGTACCAGACGAGCTGCGGTCTTGGTGACACCACCTGTGACACGACCTGCGTCAGGAAGCTGTTCGATGGCAATCTTCAAGTCAGGAAATACCGCCTTGGTATAAACTTCTGGTACTGTGTTACGGGTAGAAGTACGGGTAGCATTGATGTTGAACTTCAACTCACCGGCACCTAAATCCAATGGAACACCACCGAAGGTCTGAACCAACTCGAAGTAGTCGAATGCACGGAAGAAGCGAGCTTCTGACAAAAGACTTTCAGTAATGCCTGCAGTAGAACCATTCTCAATTACACCACTTGCGGTATTGATATCAGAGAAGGCTACGTTCCATAAAACATCTGCTCGACAGTTGCTTGGATTCAGAATCTGCTCTGTCATATCGATAGGGTAATCGTTTCCGTTACCACCATGTCCGTAGGTATACTCATCGGTGCCTTCCTCTGTAGCTATGAGCCAATAACCATTGCCCCAATAATAGCGAAGGTTGGCATAGAGTGATGTGATACCTGCCTGTACACCTTTTTCTGTCTTAAAATATTCAGGGGTATATCCCTGACGGTCGGTTTCTTCGAGCACACTAGAGCAACCTGTAAATGCAAGGCCAGATGCAAGAAGTCCTGCTGCTAATATATAACTGCGAATTTTCATTGTTGTCAATTTTTAGAAGGTTATGTTTAATCCGAGCAACCAGTTGCGGGTAGAAGGTGTGTTGAAACCTACTACGAGCAAGTTTGACTTGTAGAATGAGGTTACAGCCTGATTCTCGTTACCGTATGAGTTGGTCTCTGGGTCCATGCCTGATTCATCATGGTATGGAGAGAAGAGTACGAATGGATTCTGTACGGTTGCATAAACGCGAGCCTTGCTGATACCACATTTCTTGAGCCATGGCTGATTGAAGTTGTAACCCAATGTGATGGTACGAATCTTGAGATAAGAACCACTGAAGTAACCCAGTGAATTACCATACTTAGGGTTGTTACTGCTTTCGATACCACCTGGCTTTGGATAATCATTTGTAGGATTGTCCTCTGTCCAGTAGTTTACATCAATGTTGTTACGACGACCGGTCAGCATGTTTAGGTATCCCTGTGAACCATAGATGGTGCTAATCAATGTACCACCATGACGGTATGAAGCTACTACTGAGAGATCCCAGTTCTTGTAAGCTACACGGGTATTGAAACCACCTTCCCAGTCTGGGTCTACCTTCATGATCTGACGGTCAGCCTCACCGTATGGACGGGTAGGAGTGCCATCTGCATTATAGTCACCATTGTACTTAATCTTGATCATACCTGCGTTACCACCTGGTTCAGCAACCTTGCGGATGTCTTCTTCGTCTGTCTGCCAGATACCAATCTTCTCATAATCATAGATGACGTTGATTGGTTTACCAACGAACCACCAGTTACTTTCGTCACGTGTTGCTCCTGATGCCAATTCTACCAATTCATTCTTGTTGGTATAGAAGTTTACACCTGCATCCCATGTCCATCCATTCTTATTGTCGATGATGGTTCCGTTCAGAGAAAGCTCGAAACCCTTGTTGCGGGTCTTACCTACATTTGCCATATAGCTGCTTACGCCGGATGTTGATGGCAAGTTAACGCTCATCAGCAAGTCTTCTGTATTCTGAACATAGTACTCTGCTGTACCGCTCAAACGACCACCGAAGAGAGAGAAGTCGATACCATAGTTCCAAGTCTTGGAATATTCCCAGCCGAGTTCTGAGTTAGGAAGAGAAGAAACGTACATACCTACCGCATAACCATTAGGGTCGCTACCGAAGTTGTAGGCACGTGTGCTTAATGCACCGAGGGTTGAATATGGGTTTACTGACTGGTTAGATGTCTCACCATAACCCACACGGAGTTTTAAGCTTTCCAGCCAAGTAATATCCTTCATGAAGTTTTCACGAGAGATATTCCAACCGAGAGATACGGCAGGATAAGTATGCCACTGGTGTCCCTTTGCCAGACGGGAAGAACCATCTGAACGGAAGGCTACGCTTGCCATATACTTGTTGTCGTAGTTGTACATCACACGACCCATTACAGACTCAAGACCACTCTTGTAATAAGCCTGGTTTGCAGGATCTACTGTGACTGTCTTGGCATAACCGATGTTATAGAACTGGAACTTGTCGTTAGGAATGTCGAGTCCATACATATAGGTCTGGCGATAGTTGGTCTGCTCAGCTGAGTAAAGTGCTACCGCATTGATAGTATGCTTGCCCCATGTCTTGTCGTATGTCAGCATATTCTCGATAGCCCAGTTGGTTGTGCGCTGGTAGCGGGAAGTGGCATGAGAGTCTGCATTATCCTTGTCTGAGAATACCCCCTGGCCTACGAAATTACCATATTCGCTGGAACGATAGTTCAAACCGAGGTTGATGCGATACTTCAATCCATCTACATGAGGAATCTTTACTTCACCATAGAAGTTGTTGTAAGTACCGTATGCCTTTGTCTGGTCCTTGTGGCTGTCGCCAAGATTCTCGATGGTATTCTTGGTATAAACCCACTGGTCATCACTAGACATGCGGATGCGTGTCTTTAAAGAACCATCTTCATTATATGGGTTAGCGATAGGAGTTGCACTCAATGTATTGTAGAGACCTAGGTCGCTATTATTGGTGATACTGTAGTTGCTGTTGGTGCTGAAACCAATCTTCACATATTTACCGATTTCTTGATCGATGGCTGCGTGCATGGCATAACGGTTGAAGTTCTGTGTTGGGATAACAGCTTCATCACGATAGTATGAGAGTCCGAAGTTATAGCTTCCTTTAGAAGAACCGCCAGATACTCCAATGTCATGGTTGGTTGTGATACCCGTCTTGAACAATTCGTCCTGCCAATCCATATCCACAGCACCATCTTCACCCCAATATTTTTCATCAGGACCGTTCTGGAACTTGTTGGCATACTGACGGAGTTTGGTGAACTGTTCTGCGTTCATCATCGGATAACGATGGAAGAGAGTCTTGGCACCGATGTAACCATTATAAGTTACAGTAGGGCGCTGCTCCTGATAACCTTTATAAGTAGTGATGATGATGACACCGTTGGCACCACGAGAACCGTAGATTGCAGTAGCAGAGGCATCCTTCAAGATGTCCATGCTCTTGATGTTGTTAGGGTCGATGTCGCTGATACTACCTGCGAATGGAATACCATCGAGTACGATCAATGGGTCATTGCTGGCAGTCAGGGAACGTGTACCACGGATACGAATCTGCATGGATGCGCCAGGCTTAGATGAAGTCTGAGCCATCTGTACACCTGCGATACGTCCCTGGAGGGCGTTGGTGATGTCTGCACCAGGAACCTCACGTACCAATGAACCAGTAACGTTAGCTACTGATCCTGTTACAGCTTCCTTACGTTGGGTACCATAACCGATAACGACAACATCGTTGAGGCTATGACCTTCTTCTTCCATTGAAATCTTAATGTTTGTCTGATTGCCGACTACGACTTCTTTGGTGTTGTAACCAACATAAGAAATCACGAGCGTAGCACCAGGCTTTACATTAATAGAGAAATTACCATCCAGGTCGGTTACTACACCGTTACCTGTTCCTTTCTCCTTGATTGTTGCACCAATCAGCGGACCCATAGAATCGCTGATATTACCTGTAACCTTTTTTGTTTGTTGTACTGAAGTTGCTATCAGAGAATTTGCTTCTCCATTGCTAGCTTGTACCTCTGGAGCATACATTCCAAGTGCGGAACACATACCCATTAAGATTGTTGTTTGTTTTAAATATAACTTCATTGTTTAACAGTTTATAAGTATATAAAATGTTTACTATTCACTATTTTGTTAATTGTTTATGGCTGCAAAGATATGTCCTTTTTCGTAAAGTGCAGTTAAAATTTGTATCTTGCGTGTTTTAAAATGTTTCATGAGCAATAAAATAGACATATTAGAGCAGAAAAAAGGGGATATGCAGCTGCAAATCCCCTTTATACCTTATTATATATAGATGTTTTAGTATTCGTATAGCTTGATGTGGAGTATTTTATTATCGCCACATGAGATGCGGGCATGGCGCCCCTGGTGATCCTGGTCGCCGTTATCACGACGGATAAACTGTAATTTGCCGTTTTTGTCTATTTCAACCTGGTCTACATATCCGATACCGATACGCTTACCTTTGAAGGTTGTGGCTTGTTTCTTTGTTTCGGTTCCACCATTGTCAACAAATCCGTCCTCACCGAGTTTCTTTTCTTCAGCTTGCGCTTTTTCAGTCTTGCTTTGGAAGACTACGACGATTCCATTACCTGCTATGATGTATTCGTTCTTGGCTAGTTTCACGATTAAGCCACCGCCTTCTGGCCATTTACTTCCATCTGTAGCGCGAGGATCCCATGGTAGCGTGAAGAAATGACGGCAGGTCATGGTGATATCTCCATCTTCGATGATTCGCTCTTTATCTTCCTGATTGAAGAGTAATCCCCAGTTTTTTCCCCTTCCCTGATGCTGAAGCAGGATAGGAGAGAGTTGCTCGATAACCTTATATGAACTTCTGAGACTGTTCTTCACCTTGTAGTTAGCTTCATCGAGAGCAAATGGACTGAAACTGATGGCATCTGTTTCGCCGAAGGTATAATATGCCTTTATGCCGCTATTGATATCGCATTTCACTTCTGGAGTGAAGAAAGGATTGTCGGCACGCTTGTATTTCTCTACCCATTCCTTGTAACCGGTATCATAGATATCTGGTGCAAAGATGTCGATACTTGGTGCACCGCATTTCCAGATATCAATCAGATGGGCAAGTGGTCCGGCAGAAGGATATTCGCCTGGTTTTCTGCCACGACTGTTCATTGCTGCATTTACATACATCGGAATATTGTAGATCGCTTTGCCTGCTGAGGCTAGTTGCTCTACATATTTAGCATAGTAATATGCCTGAAATTTCTCGTCAGCATAACGGTCAGTACCGAAAACTTCTGCCCATGTACCTTTCTTCTTGAGCTTGAGCGCCTTGAGTAATGAAGCAGGAACTGGCTGTCTGTAAGCTTTTTCGGCAAGAGGAGAATGGTCGCGTGCCGATTCGAGCATGCCGATTTCGTTTTCTACCTGCATCATGATAACGGTATTCTCCTGACTGTCTACTGCTTTGATGTGCTTCATCAGTTCGCAGAATGCTCGCTTGTCTGCTTGAAGCAGGTTATCGCTGAAGGCAGTGCATATCTCCAATGGCTTGCTGTTCTCTGTGAGTGAACGAGGGAAACGCTTGGTGTTTTCCTTTACCCATAGTGGAGCATAGCAGCTCATGGAGTTCTTCCAGGCACCAAACCATAGGAAGACAATCTTCAAGTCATGCTTACGGGCAGTTGTGATGACGCTGTCTACAAGTGCAAAATCATATTTGCCCTCATTAGGTTCTACAAATTCCCAATATGCAGGAACGAAGACGGAGTTGACTCCGCTAATCTTCATCCGTTTCAATGCTTTTCTGATGTCGGCAGGACTTGTTGCTGCTGAGTTGCTCAACTCACCAGCCAGGAGAAGCATCGGCTTGTCATTGACAACAAGCTGGGTTGCAGAGCCTTGCTTCTGCAGTTTCACTCCAGCTTGTATGTTGATGCAGCATAATAATGCAAGAAAAGATAATACGATCTTATTCATAGATCTTCATTTTAGAAAAGGTTTGAAAATACTTGAGACAGGTATTGCGCCATTCCTTTGCATTCTCCAACTGTACGTTGAGCAGAGAGTCTGTATGTTGCCATTCCTGCTCATGTCCCTTCATATACTGCTTGGCTGAGGTATGCCAGAAGTCGCGGTAAACTTCTACCATCGCTACACCCATGTTGTACTTCATGCAGAGTTCCTGCCAGAGGGTGCTTCCTGATTTCATCTTGTAATCCCAAGCTACATGATGAAACCATAGGAGATATTCTTCTGGGCAAGTCTCAATGTTGTCATACAGACTGCGATATGGTTCTGGGTACTGACCGAC
>ENA-UERC01001884-UERC01001884.1-human-gut-metagenome-genome-assembly--contig:-NODE-1884-length-11121-cov-5.173216_pt1 | contig 11121 bp, 14 predicted proteins | sample MGYA00242955_ERZ507955 | MGnify/ENA primary metagenome ERZ507955 (study PRJEB26167, sample SAMN06115394) | human gut metagenome | host: Homo sapiens | place: China:Hubei | collected 2016-04-27... | reverse complement strand
ATACAACCCTTGCGATTCACTATCGCTTGAAAAATCTTGGCTTCTCTGATAACGAAATCAGTATGGCCGAACAAGGCATTGATTCTACTTTTGAGATTTTCCGATATACGTTTAACGAAAAACTAGAAGCTCTCAATGAGTGGTTGAACCAAAAATGGGAAGGTTTCAAGGAGAACATTAGCAAATCTTGGGACAATCTCAAGGATTTTGCATCTGACTATTGGGAAAACAGTTCTCTGATTCATGGTCTTATTGAACAGACCAAGCAAAATATCGCCGACTTGAAAGAAACGCTCGGCACTATTCGAGAAGCGTTTGACCAGAAAGTTAAAGACATTGAAGAAAGCGCCGCAAATGCTGGAAGAGCTGCTGCGGAATGGGTAAATGGTGTTCTGAGTAAGTTTAGAGAAAAACGTGACGAGTTCTTCAATGCTGGCAAAAACCTGATTCAAGGTTTTATCGACGGCATCAAAAATTTGAAAGAACAAGCCATTAGTAGCGTTACCGGTATTGCCACTTCTGCTGTTGATAAGTTCAAATCTCTTCTCGGCATCCACTCCCCTTCTACTGTGTTTGCGGAGATTGGCGATTTCTTGATGCAGGGCCTAGTACAAGGCGTTGAGAACGCGAAAGATTATGTAAATACCGCGTTCAATGTGATGGGCGCACAGGCCGTCAATGCTGCTACAACTGGATTGGGTCTCAACACTGGCGCATTCAATGCGATGGGGCAGGCTGCCGCCGCACAAACTGCGGAAGGTATGAACACGCAAGTTCCATCTACAGCTTCTCTATTTGGCTCTGCTGCTACCTACTTTGGGACAACCTTTTGGGCAAACCTTGATTCCGAGTGGAACAACGTAAACAAAGCGATTCAAACGGATACGATTGGCAGTATCCAAACGTTATTCACCGCAATTAAAGACGGCAATCTTGAGAAAATTGCAACATGGTCTGCTGCATATTTCTATCACAATCTGAACGATGAGCAAAAAAAACAGATTCAAACATTTGCTCTGACTGCGCTTTCGAATCTGTCCACGTCCTTGAGCGGAGTTTTTACCAACCTGTCTCAGCTTGCTTCTGGGTTCATTGGAATGTTTGTCCCTTCTCTTGCAACTGCAACGACTGCACAAACCGGGCTGAACGTCGCAATGGACGCAAACCCGATTATGCTTGTCATTTCTCTTATCGGAATGTTTGTGGGTGCATTGGTGAACATGGTTAATAAAAACGGCGATGCCGCGAACTCCATGAAGAAAGCATGGAACGGATTTGGAGACTTCGTGTCGCTTGTCTTTGAAGGCGTTCTTCGAGTGCTTGGGTCTACCATTCAAGGCTTTATCAGCGCTATCAATGTTGTTATCGATGCTTATAATAAGCTCGCTAACAGCAAAATCGGAAGAGGTCTTGGAATGGGCTCGATGAGCAGGCTCTCCAATCCGCTGTATGACTTTGCTGACAAGATTGCTCAGAAGCGCAGAGATAACCAGGCGGCCAGAAAGCTGGCAGAGGAACAAGAAAAGCTTAAGAACGACGGCAACAGGGATTACAACTCCGAATACGAAGAGTTGATGCGCCAGCAACAAGAAACGCTAAATAGCCTAAAGGAAAAGTATAATTTTACGACGCCTAGCTATACACCTTCGAGTTCTAACTATCCTAGTTACAATCCTAGCTATCCTAGCTATACGCCTTCGAACTCTAACTATCCTAGTTATAATCCTAGCTATACGCCCAATTACCCAAACTACAATCCATCTGATTATCCAGGTACGAAAGAGTGGGATAAAAACAACGGCACGTCCTCCGGCTCTTACGGTGGGAGCGCGACCGTAACGGTCGATTTCAACGAAGAGGAAATGCGTGAATCTGTCTACAATGGCACTTACAACGCGTTCCTTGACATCTTCCAGCGGTACGGCGACGAACTGACCGGAGGAAAAGAACTCAAAATTTATCTAGACGGCAGACAGCTTACGGCTTCTGTCGAAAAAAATCAGAACGCTCGTGGAATGTCGCTGATGGGCAACGAAGTCTATAGTTATTAACGGAGGTGACGGCTTATGGCAAGCATTCCTGCTTTGGTTACGGTGAACGGAGCAGAACTTCCGGAGCCGTCCTCTTATAGCGGGACGACAAGCACCATTGTGGATTCCGGACGAAACGTAAAAGGTAAAGTGGTTGGCGCTGTTGTGCGGCATGATGTTGCAAAGGTTGCTCTGAAATGGAACTATTTAACCGCACAGCAGTGGGCAACTATCCTGAGTTTGTTTACTACAAACTTTTACTGCACTGTACGTTTTTATAACCAGACAAAGGCAGGATATGACACCCGACAAATGTACGTTTCCGACCGAACAGCTGGTATGTGGCGCAGGAGCCCGAAGAACGGAAATGTAATGGGTTGGACGGATTGTTCTCTTTCTCTGGTGGAGGTGTAACGCATGGTACAACCTTCTCAGAGATGGCTGGACAAATTCAACGAAACACTGGTTCCGGAGACATTCGTAAAAATCACCTACGCAATTACGGAACCGGGCTTACAGGAAGATGCAATTCCAAGCACGAACGGAGAGGTCTCGTTCAGTGATGTTTCGTCCGTTGTAAAGAACGAAAGCCTTGGTTATACAAAGTACGCTACTGGTGAGCTGAATTTTGTTCCGCTTGACGGAACGTTTCAAATCCCGTTTGCGAATGTTCCGGAAAGTACACTTTACACGCTGACAACGCCTGAATATGATGCTTTGACGACATCCGATAACGATGTTCTTCTCTGCAATTTGTTCATTTATCCGGAAGAAGCCGGTTATGTCAGTGAGTTTTGTGTTTCGGACAGCTATCACCCCAAAATCACGCTTTCGTTCAGTAAACTTCACACAGCCAAGATACCGGGCGTGACGATCACATGGTCGCAGACGTGTAATGAGTGGGCAACCAGCTTCAAACTGACAGCCTATTCCGGGAAAGCGGTCGTTTCAACAAAAACGGTTCAGAACAACGATTCCGTTCTGTCTGAAGTAGAGTGGGAAATTTCCGGATACGATTCAGTATCTCTTGAAATCATCTCGTGGTGTATTTCAAACCGGCGCGCTCGTTTGGAAAAAATCCAACTCGGCCAGTTCATTGTGTTCGAGAAGAACGACATTTTCTCGTACACGCATGAGTCTTCCCGCGACCCGATCAGTGGACAGTTACCAAACGACAGCATTACGTTTACAGTCGATAACAGCCAGCAGAAGTGGAACCCCATCAACCCAGAAGGGCTTTACCGGTATCTGTATGAACGCCAGCAGATTTCTGTTCAGTACGGAATGAATGTTGACGGCACAACCGAATGGATTGACGGTGGAAAGTTTTTCTTGTCGGAATGGAGCGTTCCTGCAAACAGCATCGAAGCAAGCTTTACAGCGCGTGACGCGTTTGCATATCTCATGGTTTCCAACTACACAGGTCGTATGTATGGGACGCTGTATGAGATGGCATACGATGCGCTGGAACTTCTCAGCGACAGCATTGCAACATTCCGGATTTCGGAAGAACTGAAAAATTACAGTACGGACATCACAAGCCAGAGCAAGAGCGATTACAAGGATTCGGATATTCTTCAGATGGTTGCAAATGCTGCTGGCATGGCAATGTATCAGACACGCGAAGGCGTCATCGTGCTTGACCGCATCCCGGATATTTCTACCGCATCTTCAAATCTTGCTGGTGAAATTGGAATCATCAACAATTTCAGCTGGCCTGAAATTACCTTCTCTTCTCCGCTCAAAAATGTTTCTTGTACGGTAAACGTGAAGTCTGGAAGCAGCTCTGAGAGCAAAGAGCATTCTTATCCAAGCAATCCTTCTGGTGAAGGTGCAACGCAAACGATCAGCAATGAGATGTTATCTGAAAGCATTCTCGCTCAGCCGAAGAATGCGTTGACTGAATCCTATAAGGTCTTGTCGAACCGCAAGAAAGTTTCTTTGAGCTACCGTGCAAGCCCGCACTTTGATGCCTTGGACTATGTTCTGATTCATCACCAGTTTGGATATTCTTCTGTTCTTCTGACTACTCGGTTCAGCTATGAATACTCTGGCTGTTTCCACGGAACGGTGGAAGGATACCTTTTGGAAGGAGCTGATGTGCGTTGAGTAACTGGATAACCGACCGGACACAATCGGATGTTGACCGTGTGAAGGCTCTTGCTGAAAAAGCAAAAGCCGGAACATGGACGGAAGGGGAACAGCTTGAATGGGCCGCTGGAATGAAAGGCGCACTGAGCTATCTCGACTACAACCGCATCGAAAGCGGCGTTCAGGAAATCGCGGATATTCTTCACGCAATGGTATCCGTAAAAACTGACTGGGGTGAAAATGGATATCTGACTACTGCGGATGCCGCACGTTGGATTGATAACATCCAAATCCTTCGTGCAAGATGTAACGGTGTTGATTCCAGCCCAAACACGCCCGAAAAGCTGGACTATTTGCATTTTACCGTGATAAATCAGGTGGAACAAATTTTGCTCGATGTCGAAATGCTGGCAAAAGACCGCTTGCTTTATTGCTCAGAGCCGATATGTGGAGGTGAACCCTATTATGCACTTTGTTGACAGGCAAGCAAAGTATCCGAATCGGTGGACAATTCTTCGTGCGGACGGCTCATTCGAAGTCGTAACGCTCATCCGCAACGATGAGCCAGTCGTTGAAGGCACTCCGATGGACGCCGCCACGCTTAACACTCTGAGCGATGTTGCTGGTGCGGACATTGCGAAAGAAGCCGCAGAGAAAGCCGCAGAAAACGCAAAAGCTTCTCAAGACGCGTCAGCCCGTTCTGAGTCCGCCGCTGCTACAAGCGCTCAGAACTCCGAAAACTCCGCGAAACGAGCGGATACGAAAGCTGCATCTGCCGCAACAAGTGAAAAAAACGCAGCATCCAGCGCAAGCGCAGCGTCCAAGTCTGCGGCGGAAGCAAAGTCCAGCCAGACCGCTGCCGCAAGCAGTGCTACAGCTGCCGCCAAAAGCGCATCTGCGGCATCCGAAAGCCAGAGTGCCGCAGCATCCAGCGCGTCAGCGGCCAAAGCATCCAAGACCGCCGCCAAAACCAGCGAGACCAACGCCGCCGCCAGCCAGAAAGCGGCCGCTTCTAGTGCGTCCTCTGCCGCGTCCTCCGCAAGCGCGGCGAAGACCAGCGAAACCAACGCCGCAATCTCGGAGGCCAACGCCCTGCGCTATTCTCAAGAAGCCGGAGCTAAAGCCAATACGGATAAGACCCTGAGCATCGCCGACGCACCCGCAGACGCAAAGGCCACCGGTGACGCGCTTGACAGCATCATGCTGATGCTCGTGACCGGCAACCTGACCTTTGGTCTGTACACCAGCACCGGCGGCGTGCTGTGCGCATCGGATGGCAGTGTGTTGACCGCAAATAAGCCTTTGTAAGGAGGACAAATTATGGCAAATGTACCGATCACAAGCTTGCCGGTGGCAAGTGCCCCGGCGATGGACGACTACCTGATTTTACAGGGCGCAAGCACTCGGCGCATTAAGTGGTCTACCCTGCTAGATAAACTCTGGCCTGTCGGCAGCATCTATCAGAGTTCCAGCTCCACCAGCCCCGCCAGCTTTTTGGGCGGCACATGGGAGCGCATCAAAGACCGTTTCCTGCTGGCCGCAGGTGATACCTACGCGGCGGGCAGTACGGGTGGTGAGGCGGCACATGCGCTGACGGTACAAGAAATAGCGAAACATAAGCATACCGTGCGTATGTCTGGATATACAAATTGGCCCCAAGAAACAATTAAAGGATATATCTTAAAATTTGATCCAAACGTCATCGATAATATTGGTTCTGGTTTGGCTACTCTTCCTCATGTAGCCAATGCCGATATTAACATCCAGAATACAGGTGAAAATGCTGCCCACAACAATATGCCCCCTTACAAAGTCTTTTACTTCTGGCAGCGCATCGAATAAAGGAGAACGCAGATGAAAATTATCGACGAACGCGGGAACCCCATGGAAAACCCCGACCTGTCTTTGGGCTGGCTGGAAGACAAGACCCAGACCATCCACCACGATGCTGTGGCGGGCGTAGAAGAAGTCAGCCACTACGAGACCCTTGCCGAGTACCCAAACGGCGGCAAGGACGTGCAGAAGGTGGTGGACGTGCCCGGCGTGGAAGCAAAAGACGCTTGGGACGAAGAAGAGCAGGTGCAGGTGTACCACCTGTACACCGCCGAAGAGCTGGCTGCACAGGAAAAGGCCCGCAAGGAAGCAGAGGAAAAGGCACAGCTGCCCACCGCAGAAGAACGCATTGCTGCTCTGGAAGCGGCTATGCTCGACCTGCTGGCCGCACAGTAAGGAGGGTGTTATGGTTTTGTTCTATGTGACCCAAGTCAAACTGCACCGCTTTGACGGCGCTTTTACCATCGACAACGTGCCTGACCGGTACAAGGATGCCGTGCTGGCAAAGCTGACAGAGGAGGGATTTTATGAGGTGGAAAGAAATGCTTAACTTCCTGCGGGATATCTTTTCTGCGCTCTCCCACGCTGCCGGTGACAGCGACGACAAGGAAGAACCTGCCCCTGCACAGGACGTGCCCACTGTGGACACCGTGCCGGGCTGGACGGGTGAGCCTCCCTACCGCTATCTCGACGTGAGCCGGTGGCAGGGAAAAATCAAAATGGAGGGCTGGGCGCAGGTAAAAGCAGCAGGCTACAAAGGCGTGATGCTGCGGGCCGTAGGGAGCCACAACGGTGTGCCCTACATCGACCCCACATTCGAGGACAACTATGCCAACGCAAAAGCGGCAGGGCTGGACGTGGGCGTGTACTACTACACCAACGCCTCCTGCGAGAAGCTGGCAGACCGGGAGCTTGCCGTGCTGCGGAAGATCCTGGTCGGGAAAGAGATGACCATGCCGGTGGCAGTGGATCTGGAATCGCCGAGTCTTGCCGGGATGCCCTATGGAGACCTGTCAAATCTGGCGGCCTATCATCTTGAGCAGATCGAGAAGATGGGGTTCTACGCCCAGCTCTACACCTACACCAGCTATGCCAATTCCCATCTGGACATGGCAAGGCTTGCAGGGCGGTGGGACGTATGGCTGGCAGACTACACCGGCAAGACCCCCAAGGTTGGTTTTAAGTACAACGCCCACCAGCACACCAGCAAGGGCCGCGTGCCGGGCATCTCCGGCAACGTAGACCTCAACGTGACCACTCTCAACTACCCCAAAATCATCCGCAAGAAGGGCCTGACCCGTCTTCGGGAGGGCAAATGACCGAAAAAGAAGCTTTGCTGTGGGTACTGGGCATCCTGGGCAGCCTGTGCGCTGCAGCCATCACCATCGACAAGGTGCTGGAAATCATCCACAAGTACATCAAAAAGGCGCAGGAGCCGGACAACGTGCAGAACAAGCGGCTGGATGAGATGGACAAACGCATCGGCACCTTGGAGCAGGGCCAGCTTCAGCACACACAAGCCCTTGCCCGTGACCTGCGCCGCTTTGAAGAAATCGACGAGGTGAGTCGTCTGACCCTCGACGGGGTGCGCAATCTGCTGGACGCCCAGCTCTCCGGCAACAACCGCGAGGGAATGCAAAAGAGCCGCACCGACATCGACAATTATTTGTTAAAAGGAGTGACCAATCATGGTAGCACTGGCAACTAAGCTTTTTGACCTTATCCCCGCCCCTGTGGCCCTTGTGCTGATGCTGGGCGGCTTTATCTTTTACGCCCTCGGCTGCATCCGGCTGGGTTATGGCGCAGCGGTAAAGCCGCTGGTGCTGGACCTGATCGAGCGGGCAGAGCAGGAGATTCAGGGCACTAAACGCGGCGCAGAGCGCAAGGCGTGGGTCGTCAAGATGCTTCGCGCCGCCCTGAGTGCCAGCAAATACGGTAGGCTCATCAGCTGGGCCATCACCGATGAGACCATCGGCAAAGTTATCCAGTTTTTCTTCGACCGCATGAAGGCGGCCTTGCAAAATCAGTGAGGTTTTGACTATGAGTAGCACTACGTACACACGACATTGGTTAAAACAGGCCATTTTTACGAATGAAGCCGGCACTTTTGCCGTTAAAGGCCAGATTTGCCACCATCTCGGTAACGTCACCGCAATGGTGCGTAACGCCGGACAGCTGCCGCAGCCCTTCTGGCTCGGTATTGTCTGTGGCGGCGGCTCGCGTGGTGCTGCCACTGTGCCTGCAAGGACTTGACCGACAGCGGATGACCGCCGCCATCAAAAGCGCACCGCTTGGGAGGGTAGACCGTAAGATAGCCTTACTGCGGTACGTTGAGCGGCTCCCGCTGCCGGACATTGCAGCACAGACACATTACAGCCGGACGGCGGTAGGCTACCGGCTCAAAAGCATTGACAAAATGCTTGATGTGTAATATTGTAATCTCAATCGGGTGCGTTTTTTCACGAAAACGCATTGAAGCGGCAGGCTTTCGGGTCTGCCGCTTTTCTTTTTGCACGATTTGTGGTATAATAATCTCAACAAATCCGCCCGGCCTCTCGAAGAAGCGCATTAGGGTGGATATCTGAACCCATCAAGCCTCTCAACGATGCGTATCATGGTGGGTCTTTAAGGCTATGTAGCTCAGTTGGTAGAGCAGGGCGCACCCCGTCTATTGCGCTGGTTCAATTCCAGCCATAGCAAGTCCGAAAATGCTTGAACGGTTTTGAATAGTGCGCATACGTCAAAATTGCGATTGCAGAAGTAGGCATTCTTAGTTGATACAGCCTCCCGCTCGCCTACTTGCAGTGCGTACCATGCAGGAGACGCAATTTTGCCACTTCGGTGGCAGGGCGATTACTCGCTCACTTATAATCCATCAGCTTTTAGGCTGGTGGATTTTGTTTTATTCTTACTAGTTTTGTCGAAATCATTGCCATATATTGGATGATGTGGTATCTTAGCATTGCACTCCAATGTGTGCATCCTTACAGTTAAGCGCTCATGCGGATTTTTCCGTGTGGGCGCTTTTCTTTTACCCTTGCAACTCTTCTACTGATACGTTGCAGGCCGCAGCAATTTTCTTGAGCGTGGTCATCCGAATAGGTTTCCTGGCTTCTGCGTGTTGGATGGTCGCGGTAGATAACCCGGTCTTCTCCGACAACGCACGAATGGTCAGCCCAGCGTTTTCCCGAGCGGCCTTGATTTTTACGGAAGACATCCCGAGTGTCTTGTAATCTGGCGACATATACCCGATTTGGAACATGCCCTGCTGCTGCAACGGCAATGCTTTGAGCGCAAAGCTGTTATCCACGTCCTCAAGGTCTACATCCTTCAGGACGTAAGCGCAGGCGTTGTCAAGCTCCGGGGTCATCTTGTGGAGCTTATGTGCCAACGTAATTTTCATCATCACGCCACGCACGGGAAACCTCGTAGCGTTGTCAAGGTCTGCCTGATTCACGCGGTCGGAGTTGCAGGCTTCATCCAGCAAGCGGTAGAGCTTTCCGAGATTTTTGATAGTGGTGTTTTCCATATTCATTACCTCCGTTTTCTTTTACTATACTGATTATACCACAAAACTGCTACAAGTGATACAGGCATAGTCGCCAGACTTTGCCTTATTTTTTTGTTCGTTTTGTAGCAGTTGTATCAGTTTATATTTGTCCTTCGTTGTACCTTCGTTGTCCTTCGTTTTCTGCCGATGCGGTACACTGGATGCAATAGGAGGGATGAACCATGAGCTATTACCAAACACCCGGAGCGCCCTATGTTCCGCAACAGCCAGTCAACCCTTACGGTGGTATGGGAACGGTAGGGCTTGCTACTCCCCTACCAACTGCACAGATGCAGCAGGCTCAACAGCAACGTCCGCAGCCGATGAATGGGCAACAGCCTGTTCAGCAGTCGGTGCAGGACGGCGGTTGGTTGCTGGGTAGACCTGTTTCCAGCAGGGAAGAGTTTTTGGCGATACCGTCTGACCTGTACGGCAGACCGACCTACTGCCCGGACTTGCGCAGCGGTGTGATCTATTGCAAGCGGCTCAACCCGGACACCTGCGAATCCTATGTGCAGGAGTTCTACAGCCCGGAAGCATGGCGACAAATGCAAGCGCAACAGGCACAGCAGACCGCTGCACCGACACAGCAGTATGTGCCTGTTGAAGAGTATAACGCCCTCGTCCACAGGCTGGATGAACTGGAAAAGTGGCAGAAGAGCTTTTCTAAACCCGCTGCCGCAGCAAAGAAAGGAGAATAAGCAATGCCCTCTCCGTTTGATATGATTACGCACAGCCCCATCATGCAGCTTGCAAATCTGGCTCGTGCCGGGCAGAACCCGATGGGGCTTATCCAGCAGTTGAGCGGGCAGAATGCCCCTATCATGCAGGGCTTGAACCTGATTCAGGGAAAAAACGAAACGCAGCTTAGGACGATGGCGCAGAACCTTGCCAAAGAGCGGGGCATCGACCTGAACCAGCTGGCAAGCGTCCTGAACCTGACGCTGCCCCGATAACGCATCCCTCTAAGCGAAACGCTTCTCAGTTTTGCGGACTTGATAAAAACCGCTTTTATCTGGCTTCGCCCACCGCACACGGCGGTGGGATAGCATAATGCAAAACTGAAAGGAGTTTTGTTATGGACGATTTTGCAACTGGCTATCTGGCTGGGCAGGACGGCGGCAATAACGGCGGTGGCTTCTTCGGCAACGAAGGTCTGTGGGCGGTTATTATCCTCGCTATCATCTTCGGCTGGGGCACAAACGGCTACGGTCGGAACGGTGGTGACAACGGCATGAACAGCTACATCCCCTATCTGGTCGGCACTGGCGCAACCGGTCAGGGCGGTGCAGACACCCGCGCGGCTCTGTCTGAGGGCTTTTATCAGCAGGATACCTCCCGCTCTCTGGCGGGCATCCAGAGCGGTATCTGCTCTCTGGGCTATGACCAGCTCGCACAGATGAACAATCTCAACGCTGCCATTGCGGGCGGCTTTGCTGGTACTAATCAGGCAATCTGTCAGCTCGGCTACCAGAACGCACAGCTTGTGAACGGTCTGGAGCGTAGCGTGTCCAACGGCGACAACGCCATCAGCCTTGCTATCATGCAGGAGGGCAACGCACGGCAGGCGGGTCAGACCGCTATCCAGACGCAGCTTGCATCTTGCTGCTGCGAGAA
>ENA-UERC01001880-UERC01001880.1-human-gut-metagenome-genome-assembly--contig:-NODE-1880-length-11136-cov-6.836242_pt1 | contig 11136 bp, 18 predicted proteins | sample MGYA00242955_ERZ507955 | MGnify/ENA primary metagenome ERZ507955 (study PRJEB26167, sample SAMN06115394) | human gut metagenome | host: Homo sapiens | place: China:Hubei | collected 2016-04-27... | reverse complement strand
GTTATGGGGTATAAAATATGATTACACTGATTAAATATATTACTTTGAAGGGCGGTTTTATATGTCTGACAATACAAAACTAAAAATCTCAAACGGGTTGAACGAGGATAAATATTCTGTAAAAAGCAAGTTTGTCAACTTCTTTTTGCTTGCGATGTTTACGCTCTTTCCCCTATTTTACACGGATTACTACTATAATATAAGACACGACAAATATTATTTTTTTCTTGTTGTCACTGCAGTACTTGTTTTGATGATTGGCGCTGTTGCAATCACTAATTCCGATTCGCAAAGCAGAACAAAAAACAAAGCCGAATCCGTGCCTTGGTACAAAAAGTTATCGTTTACGGACTATGCATTTGGGGCATTCATTTTGGTATGCACCGTATCCACTGTTTTTTCTCTCGGTCATACTCGACCGTATAGAGATAGTCTTCGTCGCCGTGTACTCCTGCCGTCAGCTCATAATCGGGAAGTCTCTTTTCTTTCCAATCGGAGTAGTGCATAGCAAGAAATAACGATACGAATAGCCCGATCTCTGAACCACTCCATCGGCCGGAGCCGATAGAAATTGCCTTATCAATATCAGGCTCAATAATGCTTGGATAGCCGTCGCTATGACGATAAACATGTATTTCCTCACCGCTATCATCGCGGAAATTGATATTTGCTCTTGTACTCATAATTGTCTTGTTTTATCGAGTTTTTTGTGAAATCTCGAAATTTTAAGCCGCTATCCGCATCGGGCGCAGATCGCCCTCAATCAATCGAGCGCAAAGGGCCTCGCAGAGAACCCGCGCCATATTGACCTCGACCGCGTTACCGATGAATTTCTTTTGATCGGCCTGTGTCCCGACGAGAACGTAATCGGGGGGAAAGCCCATGATCCGCTTCAATTCGGGAATGCGGAGCATCCGCATCTTTATATCGACGATGCCGTACAACGCCATGAAACGCTTGATTTTTGCCATCGCCGGACTGTCGTCAGAGGTTATTGTGGTTGTGCTTTCTTGCTGCTCCATTCGGCAGGTTACGAGCTGGTGCTTCGGGTTGGTCGTGACCGTCGGTGCAGGGCTTTCGATGTCGCAAGGCGTTCCGTTCCCGTACTGCATATCCACGAACGCGAGCCTATCCCTTGTGGTCAGCGTCGGCGCGGGTGCGTCGATGGAGTGGTTATGCCCGTTCCCGTAATATGCCGTGATGAACGAGTGATGGTCCCATGTCGTTATCGTCCCCGCAGGCTCCTCGACCGAAACGCATTTGCCCTCCGGACTGCCTCCGTAATGCTTGGAAAGGAAATTAACCTGCGCAATGCCGAGCCTATTCTGCGTTGCAACGGTCGGGCAAGGTTCGTCGATGCTCGGTGCGTGGTATTTCCCGGTTTGACTCATCGAGTTCCATTTCACCAAGAATGCCTCTTTGCCGCCTGCAACAAACTTGATGAGACCCGCGTAGATGCGTTCGAGGGTCGCATCGACGAGCGGTTTCTTGCGCCCGAAAATACTTTCGCCCTCATCGGAAAAGTCCAGCACCTCGCGCACGGGCTTCCAGCGTTGCGTCCGACCGAATAATCCCGTTGCGCCGTCCTTGCTGTGCGTCGGTTCGGGGAACACTATCGGGAGGCTCTCTTTGGCGAAGATGCCGAAGAATCGGCGACGAGTGGTGTATGCCCCGTAATCGGCCGAGTTTAGAATCCGATGCGCGAACCGATAACCGTAGCCGCATACATTCGATACCCATTGCTGGTACAGCCGTCCCGCATCCTTGCTGATCGGCTTGCCGCTCTCGTCGAGGTCGCCCCATGACATGAACTCCTCGACGTTCTCAATCTGAATGTAGTCGGGGTTGGTAGCCTCGATGTATCGGAAGAGATGCTCGGCCAGCGTTCGGCTGTCGGCATCACGGGGCTGGCCTCCTTTGGCCTTACTGAAATTCGTACATTCGAGGCTGGCCCACAGGACGACGAACGCATCGGGGTATTGCCTCCGCATTTCAGCGATATGAGCGGTCAGCGGGGAGAGTTCCAGCGTCCGAATATCCTCCGTAAAGTGCAGCGCGTCGGGATGGTTGGCGGCATGAGAGGCAATCGCGTTTGCATCATGGTTTACGCACCCGATGACCTTTGCGCATTGTCGCCCCTCATATCGGGCGTTCTCAACGCCGGTAGAGGTTCCGCCAGCTCCGCAGAATAAGTCGATGTATAGCAGTTTCATATCGCCTTATTTTTTGGTTTCGCATTCGTTCCATCGACGCGCGATCTCTTCTCCGAGTTTCGTAGCGTCGGGTAGTGTTTCTTTGAAGTCGCGGTACAAATCGCGGCTGAATAGCTTTATTTGGCCGATAGGGATATTCCATCCGCAGTCGGGGTCTTTGATGCAGAGATCGACCCGTCCGTGATTATCGTCCGGTATGCAGAGTAGTTTTACCCGTTGGGTGTCGAAACTACCCTCGACGAACTGAAATTTTGGTTTGATCTCCATGACTATTCCTCCTCGATTCCCTCTTCAATTTCAAACTGCGCCAATGCCTGTTGGCAGCCGAAGCAGAAAAAGTCGTTGAGCGCATCGTAGATTGATTCGGGGATTTCATCATTTTCTTCAAAGTTCCCCTCGACGCACTCCGAGCTGCCATAATGTCCGATATGCCGTTCGGAATAGGTTTTGCCGTTGATCGTTACATCGGTTTTCCAACCGTCAGCGGTGATTTCGATACTGATTTTATTCTCTTTCATAGTTGCGTTGAATTATTGATTATTACATATCCCTGCCGTCCATGAATTTACCGAGGCCGAACCACACAAAGGATTTCTCCCAATGGCGTTCCCCGACATACCGGATGATCGACCAGCGCGTAACGACCATGCGTGGGTAGGTGTCTGTCTTGGGGTCGTACCCCTTTCCGATCCTGATGTACTCTTTCCCGTTATCGCCGCGAAAGAGCATGAAAAACTGCGATTTCAGCGGGCTATTGTCGTCCACCCATGCGCAGATGAGGATGCGCCAGCCGCGAAATATTTTCCTGATAGCTCCTATGTGAATCATGATTAACTATATCTTACTTGTGAAACATTTTCGCAACGCACCCACATCGGGTCGTCTGCATCAATTCCGCTGTCATCGCATAAGGCAAATAAGCGTTCGGGAAAGTTGCATGATATGACTTTATACCAGCTTCCTCTGTATTCTGCGATCATGCCTGCGCAAAATCGTAGTGCGTCAAATTCGTCTTGTGTCATGGTATCGGTTATTTCACGATTTTATCCGGTTTGCAATCAAATTCCCAATCTACGTCAGTCCCGTAGCAGGTGTGGATTTCTCCGATGTTCATCCCGCATCCGATTTTTGCCATCTGCACGGCCTCTTTGCGAGTGTGGGCGCGAATCTCGAAAACGCCGTCGAAAATGAATCGGGCCTTGACTTTGTAAATCCGCTTTTTCGGCTCTTGCGGATAGGTTTTGAGCCGCGCTTTCAGCCTGCGGATCGTTGCCCGCGCTTCGGCTCCCTCTTTGGAGGCTTGGATGTCGGGCATCTTGCCCTCCAATTCGGCGATGCGTCGCTCGATTGCCTCCCGTTTTAATTTTACTTCTGTCCCCATTGCGTTGAATTTTGTGTCTTTGCTCTGTTTTCTGCGATATGCCGCATTATTTCGGATTATCCGACCATCTTATCGCCGTTACCTGAAACTCGCGGCAAATCGCCTTAATTTCATTTGTCCCGATAGGTCTCATTCTTGAAAATGATGACTTCGAGCATCTCGTTGAATCGGTCTGCGATGCGATTGCCGTACTTCTCGCGGATTTGCGATTTCGTGAGATTGGTCGTGATGAACGTGAAGAGCTGCATGTTGTAGCGATATTCGAGCATATCGACAACCGGATTGAGGACGTTCCCATAGTCGAGAACCTCTATCGGTTCGCGCCCCATGTCCTCAATGGCGATCATCGGTATATTGCGTAGGTTACGGAATGCCTCGAAATCCTTTGCGAGCATAACTACCTCCTTTGCATCGACGATCCGAATACCGGCCCGTTTGCCCTCGAAATGCCCTATGTCGTTGAGCCAATTCACCGCCGACTGAAAGGCATACAGGAGGGTTGTTTTACCATTGCCGGGTACGCCGCAGAGCATTACCCCGAACTTGGCATCGTTGCGGATCAGGAATGCGGCCAGCCGTTCGATGTTGGTTTTGGTCGCCTCGTCCTCGATGAACCTGCGGTGGCGGTATTCGACTTCCGCCTGATATGCTGCCAGCAGAATGTCCGCTGCCTGCTTCAAGCTCACCGACCACTTAAAATTTCCCCTCGTAGTCTTCCGGGCGAGTAGCTGTCGCCTCAGTCCCTCGACGTTTATCACATGATCTTTGTTGATTGATCCCATTTCGTTTGTTGTCTTCTTTTTGCCATGTTGCCACCGCCGCACGCCAGTTTTTCATCTTGTTTTTGCCGACATACCATCCCTTGCTCTCGTAGAAGTTCACGAATCGCTCGGCATCCACCGTGTACCCCTTTTCCCTGATATAAGAATCAACCTCCTCGATAGAGGGCGGGGAAAAGCGTTTTTCGCTTTTTCCACTTTTCCCCTCTCTATTGTCTTTTATATTCTTATTATTCTTATCTTCTGTGCAGGGATCGTTGCACCCGTCGTTGCAGGGATCGTTGCTGCCCTCGTTGCATCCTGCTGTACTATTCTGCTGGTAATCATCGTAATTAACTATCGTAATCATCGTTGCACGGGTGGCAGGGTGTTTCGCGCGGCTTATCATCTGATCTGCTTCGAGGAGAGATAGAAATTTGAGGATGGTATGCTCGGACGGCTTGCGCTGCACCCCGTTGTCATCTTTGTATGCCCACCGCTCGCGGAGATAGTGGACGGATGCGATCAATTGCCCCCGTTTGATGGTTACGAGGTCTGATCCAAGAAGGCGTTTGCTATCTCTCCATTCGGCGAGCATCAGCAGGTCGATCCACCACTTCAATTTTCGCGGATCATTCCATATCCAATGCTCCCGAATGGTTTGATATATTTTTATCCATCCTCCCATCATCTATTTCCCCACGAAAGCAAAGTAGATTTCAGCGAATTGTTCACCTGCGTATTTCGCCAGCGCGGACGATTTGAAGCAAAGGCGAGACCCGAAATTCGCAGACGTATTCGAGGGCGCGCTAGACGAATACGCAAACGCAAAACCGGCAGGCGAGCCGTAACTCGCAGCACCGCCGAACAGGACAACTTTCTTGCGCTCCTCCTTGTCCATCTTGGCGATCTCCTCCTTGGTGTAGAGCCAAAACCACGGGAAGTAGCGGTATTCGTCCTCGGTGAACTGCGGTGTCCAACCCTCGTTGAGAGCGGCAGTAATGATGCGGAGTTTGAGGTAGGCTACGAGATCGGAGCTAATATCCGAATCGTCTTCGAGGAACAGATGCCGTTTGTGGTATTCTTTTACGAGCGGATGGTTCTCGCCGAGTTCCTTGAATGCGTCATCGAAGGTCTTGATGCGCTCCATGATGTTTTTCGGGCGGAACATCTCCTTGCCGAAGAGATTTTCGAGCATCTTCTTGTTGTCGGCATTGCCTTTCTTGTAGGCATCGAGCAGGTTGTTTTTCTCGATGTAAATATTGTTTCCGTTCATTTTCAGTATGTTTTTTAATTCGTCTTGCGTAAAACATTTCGCGCATTCCATGATGAAGTGCGACAGATGCGCTTTGTCGCACCAATATCCGAGGCGGTTGCAGTCTGCGATATTCCTGACATCACGGTAAATCGTGAGTTCGACGAATATCTGTCCCTCTTCCTCCTTGCGGGTCTTGTCCTGCTTTACTATCAGCATTGCATTCGATTTTTTAATCACTCATATCGACATGGTGTACATTCTTGCATTGATCGCAGATATATACCACATCGTTACACCGATACAGGTATTTGGAATTATCGAACTTCCGCCGGATATGCCCGGCTTCCCTACATTTTTTTAGTTCGGAAGCATTAAAATCGAGTTGCCATCCGAGGTCAGTATATCTCTTTGGCAAGACGAATTTGTTTCCGTTAGGGTTTGGTATTTTTTTCATTCTCAATTTTCTTTAATCGTGGAATAATCCTTTTTGTCAGTCTTACGGCATTGATGAGCCGCGTATTTCCGCTGTCTATCTGCACGTTTTCGAGTATCTGCGGCAGGTAGCGGATCAGCGTTGAAACTATATCGTTCGGCACGGGTCGCATATCAGTAGGGCATTTTATCGAGATTGACCTCCAATCCTGCACGGGCGATATATGCCGGTTTTCCGGCGATTTGCCGCACTTCTTCGGCGAATCCTTTGGCATTGCTATTGCCGTCGGAGAGATGCAGTAAAATCACCTCATTTGCCGCCGATAGATCGGTCGTCCGCAAAATCTCTTTCGTCGTCTGCAATTCCATGTGCGAACCCAGCAGCCGCCCCCGCATGGCGGGAGACATAAACCCTCGGTCGATATTCTGCTGTAAGATCGCATCGGAGTAGTTCGCCTCGATCATTACGTGATTCAGGTCGGCAAGCCGGTACTCGAACATCATCGTATCGGTGATAAAGAGCAGGCGCCCCATTTCCTGATGCTCGATGACGAACCCGACGCACGGCACATCGTGGACGACTGGCAGTACGAAGACCTTGAAGCCTCCCACTTTGTAGCCGTGCATCGGTTCGATTTCTTTGCAGAATACGCGATTTCTCGGATTGGCAGCGTCGAATACATCGGCGAGGGCCAGTACACGAATGCCGCAGGCGAGAAAGTCGCTCAACGACCTTGCATGATCTTCGTGTCGGTGAGATACGAGGCATCCTACCACCTTGCCGAGCTGCCAGCCGAGACCCTTTTTGATGTCGCGCATCGGTATTCCCGCCTCGACGATCAAAGTTTCATCGGCCGCTTCGAGGATGTAGCAGTTGCCCCGTGATGAACTCCCCAAACATTTCAAGATCATACTCCCGTGCCGTCAGATCAGTATTCAGGTGCAGGAGCGGGCGCGGCCTGCTCCGGTTCTGCCGTCTTGACCTCTCCGGTTGTCGTATCGACCTCTTCGTATTCCGTTGCCGAGAGATCGACCGTCTGCGCTGCGGCATTATCGAGCGTGTCGTTGCGGTTCGACATGGCCTCATCCTCGACATCGTGAGCCATCGCGTTCTGCATCTCGACGGAGAGATAGCCGTATTTCGACAGCAGGCGGCGAATCACCGTTTTCAGAGCCATGTCGTTGAAGTTGCCCTCCCATCCGACTTTCTTGCCGATGATGCCGTCGTTGGCTTTGGCGATGAGCTGCGCGACGGTCGTTTCTTTCTTCACGGAGGGAGAATACCGCTTGGCGTAGGCGGCCATATCCTCGACGGTTACATAGAGCGTCTTGGAAAAGCCGTTGAGCAGCTCGAAATAGCAGAAGTAGCCGATGATCTTGTCGGAGGTCTTTTCGCCGTCGAAAGCGATCTCTCCCGTGAGCTTGTTCACCTTGCGGACTTCGCCCTCATAGACTACATCGGCATTGATCGTCCGGTACTGCCCCGTTCGCATGGCGAGCTGGATATAGCCCTTGTAGCCGGGGATGAACGTCGGTGTAGGGACTTTGACCCATGAGCCGTCAGCCTGTTTTACCGAGTTGTTGTAAACCACGATGTAGGCGAAACCGAGGGCCTTGTTCAGAGGCAGGCGGAGGGTCGCCGCGCGGAGTGCTTCGGCGATGACTACCGAGGGCTTACAGGTCTGCAACGACCGGTCGCCCGTATAGAGGTCGATGAGCGATGCGACGAACGTATCCTTGTGTTCGCCGAGGGCGTTCTTGAACTGCTCCTGTACCGACGGAGCATTGATTGTTGCTTTGAGCAGATCGACGGGGCGATCCTGCTTTGCTATTGCTTGATTCATTGTAAAGTTGATTTTGAATGTTAATTTTCTGCGAGTTTTTTAAGAGCGGCGAGTTTTGCACCGAGAGACACGACTTTTGCCATGTTGGGCCGTTCGATGAATGCGGCCATGCTTTCGATCAGCCTTTTGCCGCTTCCCATGATCGCTATACATTGGGTAGTCATGTCGCTGTCTTGCGGCTTCTCGTTTACGAGGAGGATGCAAGACCTCTCATCGCCCCCCCCCCTCCGGCATCAGCGTTTCGATCTCTTTTACCATCTCCTCCACGCGGAGGATAAATGCGCTTTTCTGTTCTTCGGTTTTCATAATTGCGTTGAATTTTAAGTGAATGATTATTAGTCGAAAAGGCTCTGCGGTTGAGCCGGATTTCCGTTGTGTTTGATGACGAGCTTGTCGTCGAGCGATACGAACAGGCGGATAACCTGCGATTGTGTCGGATGCAGGGTATTGACGCTCTCCGAACCATCGGCGAAAATCGGGGCGGAAATGCCCTCGAAACGGCATATCGCGTTGATGATGTCGATACCCGCGTTGAATTGCCCTGCGGTATTGGCATCGGAGAACGGCACGCCGTTCACCATTGCTTCGCACGTTTCCACTTCACCTCCGTTGATCTGTGTCTCGAAGAGGCGGAACTTCACGAAGTCGAACAGCCCGTTGATCTTGCTTTCGATGGCCTCCGTGCGGGCTTTCGAGAATGCCGCCATCGTGAACTCTATGCCCTCCAACTGCGCGAGTTCTTCCGACTGCATCCGGAGGGATTTTTCGAGTTCGGCGATGCGCTGGTTGTTCTTCTCGATCTGCTCGCGCTTCATCAGCCGCGATTTGAGCGCGTCGATTCCGGCGACGAGCGAATTGCGGCCCTCGCGCAAGAAATCATCCTCTGCGGCAGCTATGGGCTGCGAAACTTCCTTTTCGAGTTTTGCGATTTGCTCTCCGAGTGCTATATACTCGGTATTGGCCGCGATGGTCGGGGTGGCGTCGGGTTCGATGAGTTTTGCCGTGAGGATGCCGCTCGTTTCGATTTCGGAGATGATAGATACCTGTTCGGCGATCTTTTCCTCGATTTCGCCGATATATTGATTCACCTCCTCCATGCGGAGTTTGTTCTCCTTGCCGCGACGATTGTTCTCTTCGAGGTCGGCGGCATTCCGGCGATTGAAGTTTTCGGTGATCTCCTGCTGGCGGCTCTCGATCTCCTCGATCTCGAAACGGCGCTTGCAGGTCGGGCAAATAAACTCGTTCTCATCGAATACGAGCTTGCGGGCATTGATTGATTGCCATTGCTTGATAAGCTCGGCGCGGCGATCGGTGCATACCTCTACCTCTCGGCGGGCATTGGCGAGGTCGCGCTCGGCGGCGGCTTTGTCGCGCTTCGCCCGCTCCAAATCCTCGGCAGCGGCCCGCTGCTTGGCCTTGTCGGAACGGTAGAGGGCCTGTACTTCGTCCTTGATTTTGAGTTCGAGGGCCAGCCGTTCGTTTTTCAGGTCGCTGATTTTGCGCACCGTTGCAAGCCGTTCCTCATTCGCGGCGGCATAGGCTTTCGATGCGTCGTTAATCTGTTCCTCGACCTTTGCGAGTGCCTCTTGTTTTTGGCGGAGTTCTTCTTCGAGGGCCGCCCAATCCTCCGCCTCCGGCACATCGCGGCGGCGTTCGTCGATACGTTCGGGAATGGCCTCGATTTCGGTTTTCAGACGGCGTTTTTTCGCGGCGATCTCTTTCTTGTATTCCTCCATCGTCTTACCCGTGAGCGAGGCAAGGAGGGCCGCAAAATCGGCATTTCCGGCGGCTATCTCCTCGTCGGTGATACCTCCGGCCATACGGAAGAGCATCGACCGCTGCGTATCTACCGACTGCGATGTGAAGTAGAGGGGATTGGTGATGAACTTGAATACCTGTTCGGGACAGATGGCGGCGATCTTCTCGTTCCACTCCTTGACCGAGCAGGGTACGTTGTTGTAGAGGCGTTCCTCTTCATGTCCGACGAACTCCTCGACCGCCGAGCCGCGTTTCTTCGTCCATTTTTCATTGAACCGACGGCAGAGGGTTACGACCTCGCCATCGACCAGCAGGACGGCCGATACCTCGTGCGGGAGTTTCGGGATGATGTTTCCGGCCTCGTCGTAGGTCTTGATGCCGAACTGTTTTCTGTCCTCGCTGTTCTTGCCGAACAGGAGCCATGTGAACCCGTCGAAGATCGAAGTTTTGCCGATGCCGTTGCGCCCGTAAATCTCCGTGAGCGCAGGGTCGAACTCGACCGTCAGATCGCGCAGCCCCTTGAAATTGAGGAGCCGGATTTCTTTGATAATTACCGTTTTCATTTGCGTTGAATTGAATGTTTACTGAATACTCTCGATGTAATATTGAGCGACCCTTTTCCCCGTCGTCGTCTCAACCCTCGTTGCTTTGAACTTGATTTCGGGATGGCTTTTCCGCAGGTCGCTGATGCGTGATGCGAGCCTCATGCACCCGAAGAGCCGCAATGCTTCGAGGCTCGTGATCCGGCTTCCGTTCAGCAAGTAGGCGAGTATGCGCTTGCATTGGCTTTCGGATTCCTGAATATTAGGGTTGTCGTTCATATCTCTGCTATTTATGCGTTACGGCGTAGGTCGTGCCCCTGCTGCGGATTTCATCGTCGGTCGGGACGCGGGATTGAAGCTGCCATGCTTCGATCTCCTTTTTCCTGAAATAGATTTTGTTGCCCTGCTTGTAGTGCGGAATCTTCTTTGCACTCGTCAAATGCCGCACGCGGCTTTCGGATATGCCGAGCAACAGGGCGATCTCCGAGGTATTGAGCACCTCTTTCGAACCGAGAAGTAGAAGCCGCTCGATACGTTCCAATCTTTCCTCTACTCCCATGTGTCGTCCTCCTCCTGCATCGTTTTCGACATTTCGGGAATCAGCCCGCGAGCGTCCCAATAGTCGCACATCCGAAAGATGAGATACCAAGCCCCGAATCCGATGATCTTCGGGATTATCAGGGCGAGCAGCCATGCTCCGAGCGGTTGGTCGTCTATGGGGACGGAGAATGTCCCGATAACGGCGATCATACCGACGACCATCAGAACGTAGTATCGCCAATTCAGCAGAGCTTTCATATTTCATTGGATTGCACCTCCGATTTTGGGAAGAGGCCGTTTATATTCAGGTTGTAGCGACGGGCTATGATACTCTGCGTCAGCTCGTCGGGGACTTGCCGACCGCAGAGCCACATCTTGACCGTATTCTCGGAACGATGCGTGAGCGCAGC
>ENA-UERC01001868-UERC01001868.1-human-gut-metagenome-genome-assembly--contig:-NODE-1868-length-11195-cov-3.724321_pt1 | contig 11195 bp, 10 predicted proteins | sample MGYA00242955_ERZ507955 | MGnify/ENA primary metagenome ERZ507955 (study PRJEB26167, sample SAMN06115394) | human gut metagenome | host: Homo sapiens | place: China:Hubei | collected 2016-04-27... | reverse complement strand
AGGGAACTTCACGCTCTCGCGTTTTGTGATGCCTTTGGTTTCCAGGATCATCAGAGCTTTTAGAGATGAATCCGGATATCAGTGATACCACGGTACAAAGAGCATTGGCAGATTTGTTGAAAGCAGGAGAAATAGAAAAAATAGGTGGAGGCCGATACACAAAATATGCGTGGAAAGCAGAGTAAGGATAAGGAGCAGATAGGATGATTACAGGTGAATTAAAAAATAAGATTGATGGTTTGTGGGATATTTTTGCAGCAGGCGGATTGGTAAATCCTTTGGAAGTCATTGAGCAGATTACTTATCTGATGTTTATCCATGACTTGGATGATTCGGATAATACAAGAGCGAAGGAAAGTGCAATGCTAGGCCTGCCATATAGGAGTATCTTTTCTGATGAGGTAAAGATTGGTGAAAGAACTATTGATGGTTCACAGCTTAAGTGGTCTGTATTCCATGATTTCCCTGCAGATCGTATGTATTCCGTGATGCAGGAGTGGGTATTCCCATTTATCAAGACATTACATGCAGATAAGAATAGTGCATATTCTAAGTACATGGATGATGCAATTTTTAAACTCCCTACACCACTTTTATTATCCAAGGTGGTGGATTCACTGGATGAAATCTATAAGATGATGAATGAAATCCAGACAGCAGATGTAAGAGGGGATGTATACGAGTACCTCTTGTCAAAGATTGCACAGTCTGGTCTGAATGGTCAGTTTAGAACTCCAAGACATATCATCCGTATGATGGTGGAAATGATGGATCCATCAAGTGATGAAGTAATCTGTGATCCGGCTTGTGGTACATCAGGATTCCTGGTTGCTGCCGGCGAGTATTTGAAGGCGAATAAGAAGGATGAGATTTTCTTCGATAAGCAGAAAAAAGATCATTATATGAATCACATGTTTTATGGATATGACATGGATAGAACCATGCTTCGTATCGGTGCCATGAACATGATGACGCATGGAATAGACAATCCTTTTATCGAATATAGAGACAGTCTGTCTGATCAAAATCAGGATAAGGATAAGTATTCATTAATCCTTGCTAATCCACCTTTTAAGGGAAGTCTGGATGCAGAGTCAGTTTCCGGAGATTTGCTTAAGGTATGTAAGACAAAGAAAACGGAATTATTATTCCTTACCTTGTTCCTTCGTATCTTAAAGATTGGTGGAAGATGTGCTTGTATCGTACCGGATGGAGTGCTTTTTGGATCTTCTAAAGCGCATAAGGATATCAGAACAGAGATTGTAGAGAATCAGAGATTGGAGGCTGTTATTTCCATGCCTTCCGGTGTCTTTAAACCATATGCCGGTGTATCTACCGCTATTCTGGTATTTACTAAAACAGAGCATGGTGGAACGGATAATGTGTGGTTCTATGATATGAAGACTGATGGCTTCAGTCTTGATGATAAGAGAGCTGTTGTGTCTGAAAATGATATCCCTGATATCATCAAGAGATTTAAGAATCGTGAGCAGGAAATTGATAGAAAACGTACCGAACAGTCATTTATGGTTCCGAAGCAGGAAATCGTGGATAATGGATATGACTTGTCTATCAACAAGTATAAACAGGTAGAATATGAAAAAGTAGAATATCCTGCGACATCAGAGATTCTGGCTAACATTAAGGCTTTGGATAAAGAAATCGCTAAAGATATGGAAGAATTGGAACTATTATTAGGACAGCAGTGAGGTTTATCATATGAAAGTGAGCAAAAGAAATGGCTTTTCAGATAGAAATGGTATAAAGAAGGAAAATGATATTATTCAACTAAAAGAAATAGACAAAAGGACTAGAATTCAATTACAAAATATGATTAGTCAGTTATATGCCAATGTTTATAAAAATGATTTGTATTATCGGAATCATCCAATTCAGGATTTTTTGAAATTTGTGATGGGAACAATTTATTCATCGCCTGTTGATGAGAGAGAAACTTATGATGATGATAAAGTGTTTATGATTATTAATAATACTATTCAGAATGATGACTATGATGATGTACTTACATTGATAGAGGCTATTACTCAATATTGGGATGAATACTTAAAAGAAACAGAAAGATATAATTATTATAATGAGTATGATCATAGATATCGAGAGACTTCAATCTTTGATATGGTAAATATTATCTTTAAGAGAGAATATGTTGGATATCGATTTATTGATGGAATTTTAACCTCTATTAGTGATGAAAATGAAATTACCGCAATTGAAGATGCGTTAAACTGCAAATATTCATCTGTATATGATCATTTGTCCAAAGCCAATGGTTTTTTGGCAAACAGAGAAAAGCCTGATTATGAAAATTCAATAAAAGAAAGTATTAGTGCGGTGGAAGCAATTTGTGAAGAAATAACTGGGATTAGAGGGAAAGAAGCTACTCTTGGTAAGATGCTTAAAAAAATTGAAGATAATGGAATAGAAATTCATTCGGGATTAAAATCTGCTTTTAATATATTATATGGATACACTTCAGATGCCAATGGAATTAGACATGCAGGAGATATTGGAGGACCTTCATCTACTTTTGATGAGGCAAAATTTATGTTGATATCATGCAGTGCATTTATTAATTACCTAGTTTCGGTACAGGCAGATTAAGGAAAGGAAAAATCCTGAGTTAAAGGATTCGAAATTAGAGATATGAATAAAATAGATAAGATATATCAAACAGCTGATGATCGTAATAAATTTGGGTTTGACGAGGTAACGAGCAGTGCTGGAGACGTCCAACAGGACGCTGTGGGGATCTTGCTCACCAAAGGCGGCATGATGGACGGAACCGATAGTGCGACAGCACGACATGAGGATGAAGCGAAGCGAAATACGAATGGCACTGCAGATGTGATTGATAGAAAAGGATTTGCGGAGACATATACTGTCGAAGAATGTTGTGAGATACTTGATTCTCAAAGAGTGCCAATCAAAGGTTCTGAAAGAAGTGCAGGAGAATATCCATATTATGGTGCTAATGGAATTCAGGACTATGTAGATGATTACATCTTTGATGATGAACTAGTATTGTTAGCCGAGGATGGTGGTAATTTTGGCTCAAAAACACGACCTATTGCATATAGAGTGTCAGGTAAATGCTGGGTAAATAATCATGCTCATGTTTTGAAACCAAAGAGTATGATAGATGTTGATTATTTATGCTACTCATTGATGTTCTACGATACAAATGGACTTGTTAATGGAGCAACACGACAAAAGTTAACGCAAGCAACAATGCGTAAAATGAAGATTCCAAAGATTACATTGGAAGAGCAGTTGAAGATTGTTGAGAAATTAAAAAAGGTACAAGGTGTCATTACAAAGAAAAGAAAACAATTAGGAGGATTAGATATTCTCATCAAAGCCAGATTTGTTGAGATGTTTGGTGATCCTATTCAAAATGAAAAGAATTGGTCTAGGAGGTCCTTAGAGCAGCTATGTCATTCAATTGTTGATTGTCCGCACTCTACACCAAACTACATTAGTGAAGATACTGGATTTATGTGCATTCGAACATCCGTTGTGAAGAAAAATAAAATTCTATGGGATGAAATCGAATATATCGTTGAAGATGAATTTAATCAGAGAATTCAGAGAAAACGACCTGAAAAAGGAGATATAGTTTATACAAGAGAAGGTGCAATTTTAGGAATTGCAGCTATCATCGATAGAAATTGTAATGTTGCGCTGGGACAAAGATCAATGCTTTTATCTCCGGATTCATCGGTGTGTACTTCTGAGTTCATTTGTACAGCAATGAATAGTGATTCGTTTTTGAGTAATGCATTAAGGGGAATAAGTGGCTCAGCTTCGCCTCATATAAATGTTGGCGATATAAAATCGTTTGAAATGATCGCGCCACCATTAGAACTTCAGCGGAAGTTTTCTGAGTTTAATAACCAAGTCGACAAATTAAAGGGTGAAGTACAGATATCACTTGATTGGATGCAAATATTATTTTATAGTTTAATGCAGGAATATTTTGGATAGGTGAGAGTATGAAAATTTTAGGAATTGATGATTCGATTGAACAGGATATTATTTCCATTGCTATCAAAAATGATATAAAGAAGCTAATTCTTTTTGGTTCTAGAGCTCGTGGGGATTTTAAGCGCACGAGTGATATAGATTTAGCCGTAGAAGGTGGAAATATCTCAGCATTTGCAGTACAGGTGGATGAGGAGGTTTCTATACTTTTGGAATTTGATATCATTAATTTGGATGGGAGAGTACAAAAAGAACTACTAGAATCTATACGAAGAGAGGGAGTTTTGTTATATGAAAAAATATGAAAACTTTTGTAATGCTTATCGCAATCTCAAAGATATTTATAGTTACGAAGAGCCATATAACAATGTCGAGTTGACAGGATTGGTTGGACTATATGAGATTTGCTTTGAGCAAGCATGGAAAATGATGAAAGAAAAACTGACAGAGTCAGGATTTGCCGAAAGTGCAACTAGTTCACCACGAACCATATTAAAGACAGCATATAAGGCGGGAATGATTGTGGATGAACAAAGTTGGCTGGACGCTTTGCAGGCACGAAATAATGTTGCACATGCATATAATGAAGCGGTTGCTTTGGATATTATTCACCAGACGAAGGAGTCGTTTTATGACTTGTTTGGTAAACTAAAAAATGAAATAGAAGAGAACTGGTTATAAATTTTCATTGGAGAAGGATGTTGGTACGGAAGGATGTACCAACATGGAAGAAAAGATTGTAAGAATTGTAAATGCAATGGCGGAGTTTTTAAGCATTGAGCAGCTTAAGAAGCTACAAGAAGTTATAGTGCAGGAATTATCGGAAAATGAACCTCAAAGAGAAAATATTTCAAATGATGAGTATATTACCAGATTCCTAAATGCGAAGCAGATGGAAGGGTGCTCTGATAGGACAATTCAGTATTACCGAGTTACGGTAGAGCATTTCCTGAAAGACATCAGTAATCCTGTTCGGAAAATTAGTACGGAGCAGATCAGGGATTATCTAGTTAGGTATCAGAAAATTAATAATTGCAGTAAAGTAACGATTGATAATGTGAGAAGAAATATTTCAAGCTTCTTTTCTTGGTTAGAGGAAGAGGATTATATTCTAAAGAGCCCGATGAGAAGGATTCATAAGATTAAGACCAAGACAGTTGTAAAAGAAACTATCTCTGATGAGGCAATAGAAAAATTACGAGATCATTGCACAGAATTACGGGATCTGGCCATCATAGACTTGCTTTATTCTACGGGCATCAGGGTGGGAGAATTGGTGAATCTGGATATTTCAGATTTGGATTTGGAGCAACGTGAGTGTATCGTATTTGGCAAGGGCGATAAAGAACGCAAGGTTTATTTTGATGCAAAGGCTAAGATACATTTGCAGCGGTATCTTGATAGTCGAACGGATAATAATCCTGCTTTATTTGTGACATTAGATGCCCCATTTAATCGCCTGAAAATCAGTGGTGTAGAGATAAGAATACGAGAACTTGGAAGATCCCTTGGACTGAACAAAATACATCCACATAAGTTCAGGAGGACAATGGCAACAAGGGCTATTGATAAAGGAATGCCAATAGAACAGGTGCAGAAGATACTAGGTCATTCTCAAATAGATACCACAATGCAATACGCAATTGTAAATCAGACTAATGTGAAGAATTCGCATCAAAAGTATATTGCGTAATTTGTTGAGAATAGTGGTTGTTTCCAAAATGGAAAAATCCACTAAGATAATTGATTCAAATTTGGGTTTGACGAGGAAGCTAGGCAAGTGACTTTGCGTGAGATTGCTGATGTAATTACAAAGGGAACAACACCTACGACACTTGGATATGATTTTCAAGATGAAGGTATCAATTTTTTGAAAATAGAGTGTTTTGATGAGGCTGGAAATTATCTTGGAAATTGTGCGCACATTTCTGAAAAGTGTAATGAAAAGTTATCTCGTTCAAAATTGCAAGAAAATGACATATTATTTTCAATTGCAGGAGCTATTGGAAGAGTTGCTATTGTCACTGAAGATTTGTTGCCAGCAAATACAAATCAGGCTCTTGCCATAATTAGAATTAGTGGTGATGAAGTATATCTTCCGTATATCAAACTGATTTTACAATCAGGAATAGTAAGAAGACAGTTTGAAAAACAGAAGCAGGGAGTAGCACAGCTTAATTTATCATTGAAAAATATCGGGGATTTAATAATCCCATTATTTTCTAAGGAAAGGCAGATGGAATTTGTAGAACTTTTCAGTAAGGTTCAGGTATTAATTGATAATAGAAGAAGCCAACTTGTAGAGTTAGACACTCTTATCAAAGCCAGATTTGTCGAGATGTTTGGGGATCCTATTCAAAATGAAAAGGGATGGGATATAGTAACCTTTAAGGACTGTTTAAACAGCATTGAAAATGGGAAAAGTTTCATATGTGAAGCAAATGTCAGAACAGGAAATAATCCAGCTATTTTGAAGCTTAGTGCAGTGACCTATGGTGTATATAATCCTGATGAAAATAAAGCAATAATTAATTCTGAGGATTTTGTCGAGGCGGCAGCAGTACATTCCGGAGATTTGCTATTTACAAGAAAGAATACACCAGAGTTGGTGGGAATGGCAGCATATGTTAGTGAAACACCAGAGAAACTGAGGATGCCTGATTTGGTTTTTTGATTGAATACGAATAATAACTGTAATAAGATATTTTTATGGCAGTTAATTAACCATGATCGTTTCCGGGGGAAAATAAAAAAGATAGCATCAGGATCAGCAAAATCAATGTCAAATATATCAAAAGAAAGACTAGGAGCATTGGAAATGTATTTGCCACCAAGGGATTTACAAAATGAATTTGTGGCATTTGTCATCCAAGTCGACAAATTAAAGGTTGAAGTACAGAGCATCTTCTTGAACTGCGGTTCAAGAAGCATCTTTCGCTACGCTCAGTCAATTAAAGGTTGTAAAATAGAAAAATACGAGAGAAGGTGTAGTTTTGACACAAAAAGAGAATGTCATAGAGGCAATGAGAAAAAATGGTGGATATGCTACCTTTCAGCAATTAAATCAGATTGTTGATTTTAGTACATGGAAGACAAAGACACCACAGGCCAGTGTTCGCCAAATTGTACAGGTTAATGATGAATTCTTTCGTATTAAGCCTGGGTTATGGGCATTAACAGAATACAAGGAAGATGTATTAAGGCGATTTGATATTGTGGAAAATAATGCAAGAAGTGAAGAAATCTTCACACACTCCTATTATCAGGGCATTATTGTTGAACTTGGTAATATGCATAACTATAAGACGTATGTACCTAACCAAGATAAGAACAAGAGATTCCTTGAAAAGAAGTTATGTGACATCACAACAGAGTCACAGCTTCCGAACTTTACATACGAAGAGATTACAAAACGTGCTAAGACTGTAGATGTAATATGGTTTAATGAGAGAAGAATGCCTTATAGATTTTATGAGGTTGAACATTCTACGAATATTACCAATTCGCTTGATAAATTTTATGAGTTACAGGATTTTAGAGCAGATTTTTACATTATTGCAGACGAGAGTCGTAAGTCACAGTTTAATAGTCTAATCGAAAGAAATATTTATAGTAGTATTCGAGATTATGTAAAATTTTTCAGTTACGACCACCTTGTTAATCAGTACACAAAGGAAAGTGAACTGATACAAATGGATAGGCTATAAGAATCAAAGGAGGAGCTGTATGATCACGAATTTTGATTATCTAAAGAATGAATCTAAATTTTCATCTTTTGCATCTGTTGCTATATCCGCAGAAAAAATCATTCTTATGGATCCAGAAGCTAGTATTATCAATAGCCGTAGAGCAATGGAATTTGCCATAAAGTGGATGTATTCTGTTGATAAGGAACTGGAGATGCCTTATCAGGACAATCTGCAGAGCCTGATGAATGCAGAGGATTACAGGCAGATCGTGGGACCAGATCTCTGGAAACGAATGGATTATATTCGCAGGTGCGGCAATAATGTGGCTCACAGCAATAAGAAGCTGGGCAGAGACGAAGCAATGCTTTGCTTGGAGAATCTTTTTATCTATTTGGACTATATTGCCTATTGTTACTCAGATCAGTATGAGGAGAGAACCTTTAATCAAGGGCTGATCACAGAGCGTATTGAGAAGGCTAAGGCTTCAAAAGAGGCTGCTAGTGCGACAAAAGAAGAGCTTGCTAAGGAACAAGAAAAATCAGCCAAACAAGAACTTGATCTGAAAAAGCTGATTGCAGAGAATGCGTCTCTGAAAGAAGAACTGTCAGCTCGTAGACAGGAACAGCAGCAGACTTATGTGCCAAAGCCTCTTGATTTGTCTGAATATAAAACAAGAAAGCTTTACATAGATTCCATGTTAACGGATGCCGGTTGGACAGAAGGCAAAGACTGGATCAATGAAGTAGAGCTTCCGGGTATGCCTGATAAGTCGGAAGTTGGATATGCTGATTACGTTTTATACGATGATATGCACAGACCATTGGCTGTGATTGAGGCGAAGAGAACCTGTGTGGATGTGGCAAAAGGAAGGCAGCAAGCAAAACTATATGCAGATTTATTAGAACAGAAATATAAAAGAAGACCGGTGATTTTTCTTACAAATGGATTTGAAACACATATCATTGATGGACAATATCCTGAGAGAAAATGTTCCGTTATTTATTCAAAGAGAGACTTGGAGAAGTGGTTCAATTTATTGACCATGAGGACAAGTCTTAAGTTCGTTTCTGTAGATAAAAATATTGCAGGCCGTTATTACCAGGAATCTGCCATTAAGGCGGTATGTAACAGCTTCGATGAGAAGAATCGTAGAAAGGCTTTATTGGTTATGGCAACTGGTTCTGGAAAGACAAGAACCGTGATTGCCTTGTGTGATTGTTTATTAAAGGCTGGATGGGTGAAAAACATTTTATTCCTTGCAGACAGAAATTCATTGGTTACACAGGCGAAGCGAAGCTTTGTAAATATGTTGCCGAACCTATCATGTTCAAATCTGGTAGAAGAGAAGGATAATTATAATGCACATTGCATTTTTTCAACTTACCAGACCATGATTAATTGCATTGATACGGTGGGAGACGATGAGGGAAAACTATTTACCTGCGGACATTTTGATCTGGTTATTTGTGACGAAGCACATAGGTCCATCTACAATAAATACAAAGACATTTTCACATATTTCGATGCTCCGTTGGTAGGCCTTACTGCAACTCCTAAGGATGAAATTGATAAGAACACTTATGAAGTGTTTGAACTGGAAAACGGTGTGCCAACATATGGCTATGATCTGGCGCAGGCGGTAAAGGATGGTTACCTTGTAGACTATGTATCAGTGGAATCTAAGCTGAAATTCATTGAGCAAGGAATTGTATATGATGAGTTATCAGATGAGGATAAGGAAGCATATGAGGAAACGTTTGAGGGTGAACAGGGTGAGATGCCCGAGGCAATTGCATCTTCTGCGTTAAATACCTGGATCTTTAATGAGGATACTATAAAGCAGGTGTTAAATACATTGATGACGGAAGGTATCAAAATTGATTATGGTCAGAAGATTGGAAAGACAATCGTCTTTGCCAAGAACCATGATCATGCCGAAAAAATACTGGAAGTATTCCATAAAGAATATCCACATCTTCCAGATTATGCAAAGGTTATTGATAATTATATGACCTATGCACAGAGTGCTATTGATGAGTTCTCTGATCCTAAGAAAATGCCACAGATTGCAATCTCAGTAGACATGTTGGATACAGGAATCGATGTGCCGGAAGTATTAAATCTTGTGTTCTTCAAAAAGGTTATGAGTAAGGCAAAATTCTGGCAGATGATTGGACGTGGAACACGACTTTGTCCTGGACTTCTTGATGGTGAAGATAAGCAGAAGTTTTATATATTTGATTTTTGTGGAAACTTTGAGTTCTTTAGAATGAATAAAGGCAAAGCAACCGCAAACATGATTGCACTTCAGGGAGCTATCTTTAATCTAAAGTTCGAAATTTCATATAAGCTTCAGGATATTGATTACCAGATTGATAGATTGATTGCTTACCGCAAGGCGCTAGTGAAGCAGATGAGTGAGAAGGTACAGGAATTACCGAGGGATAATTTTGCAGTCCGACAGCATTTGAAATATGTGGATTTATACGCAACAGAGGCAAATTATCAGGTGCTCACCTACGAGGATACCTTGATAGTGCGAGAAGAGGTTGCTCCACTTATCTTGCCTGATGGTGATGAAGCAAGTGCGGTTCGATTTGATGCACTCATGTATGGAATTGAATTGGCATATCTGATTGGAAAGAAATATACAAGGGCTCGTTCAGATCTGCATAAGAAAGTTGCAGGAATAGCGAGTGTTGCAAACATACCAGAGATCCAGGCCCAATCAGAATTGATTAATAAGATATTGAATACAGATTATGTGGATAATGCAGGAATTAACGAGTTTGAAGAAATCAGAGAAAAGCTTCGTGATCTGATGAAATATATCCCACGAGGCAAAATCAAATATGAGACTAATTTTTCAGACGAACTGCTTTCTGCCACCTGGAAGGAATCTGAACTGGAAAATGATGAGTTGAAGAATTACAAGGCAAAGGCAGAGTACTATATCAGACAACACCAAGATAATGTTGCTATTGCAAAGCTTAAGACGAATCAGCCATTGACTGAGACAGATGTTGAAACATTGGAAGCTATTTTGTGGAAAGAAGTAGGAACCAAACAAGATTATGAACATGAGATTGGTACAAAACCATTGGGAGAATTTGTTCGCGAAATCGTAGGACTTGATATGAATGCGGCAAAGGAAGCATTCTCAGAATACTTGACTAGCACAAGCCTGGATAGCAGACAGATTTACTTTGTGAACCAAATCGTAGAATACATAGTTCATAATGGAATGATGAAAGATCTGTCTGTCTTGCAGGAGTCACCGTTTACAGATCAGGGAAGTGTGGTAGAGATATTTACTGATTTGACGGTGTGGATGGGAATCAGGAAGGTTATAGAGTCGATAAATGCCAATGCGGCAGCGTAAAAAATAATTAACAAAGGATTTCTAATTATTATGTCAAATGATACCCACAGGATCTTTTTGAGATTGAGTACGTTGATGCAGCAGGGATTGTGAAGCGTTTTTTCATCCCCAACGTGAAAGAT
>ENA-UERC01001867-UERC01001867.1-human-gut-metagenome-genome-assembly--contig:-NODE-1867-length-11197-cov-3.494514_pt1 | contig 11197 bp, 9 predicted proteins | sample MGYA00242955_ERZ507955 | MGnify/ENA primary metagenome ERZ507955 (study PRJEB26167, sample SAMN06115394) | human gut metagenome | host: Homo sapiens | place: China:Hubei | collected 2016-04-27 | study... | reverse complement strand
ACACGGCAGCGGAAAAACCACGGTGTTGGTGACCCGGCTGGGCTATATGCTCTGCTGCTGCGGGATCTCTCCGGACGCGATCCTGACCATGACCTACACCAAGGCGGCCACCAGGGAAATGCAGAAGCGGTTCGTCCGGCTTTTTGGTCAGGAGTGTCCGCAGGTCCCGGAGATTCGCACGATCAACGGCGTTTCCTCTAAAATCATCGATTTTTATGCCCGGACGCATGGCAGTGGAAGCACCTTTACAGTGGTTGAAAATGAAGGAGAACTGGCGAAAATCGTTTCCGATCTGTACCGGGAACTCAGCGGCGAGTTCGCCACACAGAGCGTGATCAAGGAGCTTCGCAAGGGGATCGCCTATGTGAAGAACATGATGCTTGGCAAAGAGGATCTCGGCGAATTGGACACTGGATTCGACCAATTCCCAGAGCTGTATGTACAGTACAATCTGGCGCTGCGGCAGCGCCGGTGGATGGATTATGATGACCAGATGATCTACGCCAAGACCATTCTGGAAAATTATCCGGATATTCTGGCCCATTTTCAGGACGCCTTCCCCTATATCTGCGTGGACGAGGCGCAGGACACCTCCAAGATCCAGCACGCCATCATTCAGCTGCTGGCCCGGAAAACCGGCAACCTATTCATGGTCGGAGACGAGGATCAGAGCATCTACGGCTTCCGGGCCGCCTACCCGGACGCGCTGATGCAGTTTGAGCAGACCTATCCCAAGGCCCGGGTCCTGCTGATGGAGGAAAATTACCGCTCCACGCCGGAAATTCTCCATTTGGCCAACGGGTTCATCCGAAAGAATACGGACCGCCGCCCCAAAACCGTCCGACCCACCAGAGCGTCCGGGGCGAACGTGCACCTGATCTCGGCGGCAGACCGCACGGCCCAGTACGCATGGCTGCTGGACATGGCGGCCCATTGCGATGGGCGGACCGCAGTCCTGTACCGCAACAACGACAGCGCCCTGCCGCTGATCGACCTGATGGAACGGCAGGGTCTTCCCTTCCGATGCAGACAGATGGATGACACCTTTTTCACCCATCGGCTGGTGGCGGATCTACTGGACATCATCGCCTTTGCCAATGACAGGAAGAACACGGAGGCGTTTCTCCGCATCTACTATAAAATCGGCTGCGGCATCACCAAAAAGGCCGCGGAATATGCCTGTGAAGCCTGTCAGCGCTCCGGGAAAACGGTTCTGGAGGAGCTGCTTACCTTCTCCCCTCTCTCCCAGTATGCCCGGGACAGCGCTGCCGGACTGATGGACCTGCTGCCGCAGCTTCTGGAGGAGACGGCGGCCCGGGGCTTGAAACGGATCTGGACGGAGCTGCGCTACAAGGATTATGTGGAACAGCAGCAATTAGACGGCAACAAGTTTGAGATCCTGACCCTGCTGGCGGAACGGGAAGCCGATCTGAATACGCTGGTCGCCCGGCTGGACTACCTGCGGATGCTGGTCTCTGCGCCGCCGGACCCCTCATCGGAGGGGCTGATCCTCTCCACCGTCCATTCCAGCAAGGGCCTGGAATATGAAACGGTCTACCTTCTGGACGTGCTGGATGGAATTCTGCCGGCCGTTACGGAGCCGAAAGGCCCGGAGGAGCAACGGCGGTATCAGGAGGAACGCCGGCTCTTTTATGTGGCGATGACCCGGGCAAAGGACCATCTGTACCTGTTCTCCTGCCTCGACCGCAGTTCTTCGTTTATCAGAGAATTGCGGAGGGAACTGCCGGTGGAAAAAACCGAGGAGGATGACCTCTTCGCCGCCTTGCGGGAGGAGCTCTGCGGAAAAGCCTATTACCACGGACAAAAAGGCCGGGGCACCATCAGGGCCGCCTGCGAAGGGCGCTGCATGATCGCCTATCCCGGCGGCGAAACGGAGCTCTTGACCGTTGGTCAGATGTATGACCGGCGGCGGATTCTGCGGGCCGCACCCAACCGCACCGCCGTTCAGGGAAAGCTGCAGACGGCCATCCCCCCTGCCGGACAAACCGCCCCGCAGCGGGACAGGAGCCTGACGTCGGAGGAAACGACGGCGCTGATGGCCGGTGCGGTACGTGGCCGGAAGGTGATCCATACGGCCTTCGGCACGGGAACCATCGTCAGATGTCAGGGAGCCGTTATGACCGTACAGTTTCTGCAGTCCGGCGAAAAGAAATTCGTCCTGCCGGATGCCGTGCGGCGGGGCCTGCTGCGCTTTGACGGCGATGATTCGGTGTAGGAAAGCACACAGCGCTTCCCTTCGTTTCAATCACACAACTGTAAGGAGGATTTTATGAAAAAGCTTTGGATCGTTTTATTGTCCCTTTTCCTGCTGACCGGCTGCGGACAGAAACCCGAAACGCCGATCCCCCCTTCCGACCCGTCTCCTACGCAGCAGGAACCCAACGACCCGCCTGCGAGCCCGGAGCCGGAGACGCCTGCCCGCGCAGAACAGGTCGACTTGACCTTTTTCGTTGAGGGCGAGGAAGAAGCTCTGCCTGCCACCCTGTATGTCGGAGATGGGTACTCCCTCTATATTCCAGATGAGGACTGGGACGGCCCGGAGCAGTCCGCGGAGAACGGCGTCCCAACGGACATCTGGGTCAGCGCCTTCAACAGCGATGTGGCGCTGTCTGTATCCCGCTATGGGGATATGACGGTCACGGAGGCGCGGGATGCCTTTGCTCAGTCCAGCGGCTATGAGTTTGAGGATCTGATGGGCGGCAGCCCCGGTGACCCGCTGACGGGCACAAATGAAAAGGGCGAATACCTTTCTTTCTTTGTGGCTGCGGGCGGCGGCGTGGATTCCTATGCTGTTTCGTGGCGGTATCCGGCGGAAGCGGCTGAGGGCTTCGGCGTCCGGCTGCCTACCATCGCGGGAACCTTCCTTGCAAGCTGAAAGATCCCCATCTGTCGAGAAAAGCTCCGCAGCCAGAAAATGCCCTCCGGGAGCTGTTTTGCGGAGGAAACGTTCCGAATCGCGCGAAAGACCGCCTTGTGCTTGACCCGGGCAGTTTTTTGCCGTGAAAACAGGCAATGCAGAATTTGGTACGGTCATTTTGACAACGTGGAAAAAACTGCTCCGGCACACAAGTGTCGGAGCAGTTTTGTTTACCGGAAAAACCCAGATAGACGGGCTTTTTGCTATGCAAAAGCATAGAAAAATAAGAAATGTGTCAGTTCCTCGCCCCTGCGGGGCAACCGGACATGACGCACGAAACCTCCATGCACTGTCATTTGTGCATGTTCGCGGTGCGCTGCTCATGTAGGAAGCTTTATGGAGAATGAGGCGGCATATTGAGATCCCGGCCCTATCTATCGCTCACGCCTTTTCTTCTTCCCGGATGAACATGATGAAAAAGCTGACGGCCAGCAGTGCGCAGGAGACCCAGATGCCCTGTTCGGCCATGTGCGCCGACAACAGCGCCCCCAGTCCCGCGCCTATGGCAAACAGGCCGACGACGCCGAAATAAGTCAGCGCCTTGCAGAGCACCTCCCGGTCATGGGTGTGGAAATAGACGCACAGGGCTTCTGTGCCGCTGCGCATATTGCCGATGCACATGGTACTGGCGTAAGCGTGGCCCCGGACCTTGCGGAAGGTCTGCACCTGCATGGCACAGACAAAGGACACAACGGCGTTGGCGAAGGTGTTGGCCTCCTGCGGCAGAAAGCCCACCGCAAACAGCAAAGCGATCTCCGCTAAAATGATCATCTGCCGCCAGTGCACCTTCTCCGTGTACTTGAAATGGCGGTGGATGCACTCCGCCGCGAAGATCCCCAGCAGAAATGACAGCACCGGGATGAGATACCGGGCGCTGTGCCGCCACTGGCCGTCAAACAGATAGGCGCTGCACAGCACGATGTTGCCCGTCTGGGCATTGGCAAACACCTTGCCCCGGCAGAGATAGGTATAGGCGTCCTGCAAGCCGCCGGAGAGAATGATAAACGAGGCGGTCAGCAGGGATTCCGACATCTGGCCGTGATGATTCCGGAGGTACACGATCAAGACTCCTCTTCAAACGTTCTCATGGCTCAGCGTCCGCTGTTCCAGTGTTCTTTGATCCGCAGACGGCTGATGGCCCGGGCCAACTGAGCCTCCGCGTTCCGGTGCTCCTGCATACTTTTCTTTTGCAGAAGGGCTTCCTTCGCGGCGTCCTCCGCCCGTCTTGCCCGGTTGACGTCAATGTCCTCCGGCCGCTCCGCCGTGGACACCAGAAGCATGACCTCCCCCGCTTCGACCTTCACCAGTCCGGCGGAAACAGCCGCTGTCCGCAGCGGCCCACCCACCGGCTGAAACCGCAGCTCCCCCGGCACCACAGCCGCGATCATATTGCTGTGGTGGGAGAGGATCCCCATTGCGCCGTCCGTACAGGGAACCACCATGAATTCGCAGTCACCGTCAAAGAACAGAGTGTCCGAGGCCAGGATCTGTGCGTGAAACGCGCTCATCAGACCTCACCCTCCTCGATCTTTTTCGCTTTGGCGACCACATCATCCAGCGTACCCACATTGTAGAAGGCCGCCTCCGGATACTGGTCCATTTCGCCGTCCACGATGGCGGCAAAGCCCCGCAGCGTCTCCTTCAGAGGGACATACACGCCGGGGATTCCGGTGAATTTTTCCGCTACATGGGTGGGCTGCGCCAGAAAACGCTGGATGCGGCGGGCGCGGTTCACGGTCTGCCGGTCCTCATCGCTCAGCTCGTCCATGCCGAGAATGGCGATGATGTCTTGTAATTCCTGATATTTTTGCAGCGTCTCCTGCACCCTCCGGGCGATGCGGTAATGCTCCGCACCCACAATGTCCGCCTCCAAAATCCGGGAGGAGGATTCCAGCGGGTCCACGGCGGGGTAAATGCCCTGCTCGGAGATCTTCCGGCTCAGCACCGTGGTGGCGTCCAGATGGGCAAAGGTGGTGGCCGTGGCGGGGTCAGTCAAATCGTCGGCGGGCACGTAGACCGCCTGCACCGAGGTGACGGAGCCGTCCTTCGTGGAAGTGATGCGCTCCTGTAACTGGCCCATCTCGTTGGCCAGCGTAGGCTGATAGCCCACGGCGGAGGGCATCCGGCCCCGCAGGGTGGAAACCTCGCTGCCTGCCTGCACAAACCGGAAAATGTTGTCGATGAACAGCAGCACATCCTTGTGCTCCACGTCCCGGAAGTGCTCGGCCATGGTCAGGCCGGACAGCGCCACCCGCATACGGACGCCGGGAGATTCGTTCATCTGGCCGAAGACCAGCGCCGTCTTATCCGCCACGCCGCTCTCCCGCATTTCCCGCCAGAGGTCATTGCCCTCCCGGCTCCGCTCACCTACGCCGGTGAAGATGGAATAGCCGTTGTGCTCCATGGCCACGTTGTGGATCAGCTCCTGGATCAGCACGGTCTTACCCACGCCGGCGCCGCCGAACAGGCCGATCTTGCCGCCCTTGGGATACGGCTCCAGCAGGTCGATGACCTTGATGCCGGTCTCCAGAATCTCCACGGCGGGGCTTTGATCCTCAAAGGAGGGCGGGTCCCGGTAAATGCTCTTGCGGGGCGTTTCCGCCGGGAGCGGCTCTCCGCCGTCGATGGGCTGGCCCAGCACGTTGAACATCCGGCCCAGCGTCTGCTCCCCTACCGGGACCTCGATTGTCTTGCCGGGGGCGGTTACCTTCATGCCCCGGGCCAGACCCTCGCTGCCCGCCAGCATGATGCAGCGGACGACCCGTTCGCTCATGTGCTGGGCTACCTCCATCACGCGGGACTGACCGTTCAGCTCCACGGACAGCGCTTCCTTGATCTTAGGCAGATGTCCGGCTTCAAACTCCACATCTACCACAGGGCCGGATACCTGCGTGATCGTTCCGATTTTCATACTGTTATCCCTCGCTTCCAAAGGTTCCCCGCTGTGCCGCCGCGCCTGCGGAAATTTCTGTGATCTCCTGGGTGATGGCCGCCTGCCGCACGCGGTTGTATTGCAGCCGCAGAGCGCTCAACAGCTCCTCCGCGTTCTGGTTGGCGGCGTCCATAGCGGTCATGCGGGCGTTCTGCTCGCTGCAAAAGCTGTCCAGCAGGGCACTGTACAGGAAGCCGGAGACATAGCTGGGGATCATGCTGTTCAGCACCGCCCCTACGGACGGATAGAATTCAAAGGGCTCCTGCACGGCCTTTTCCTTGGCGGGCGGCGCGAACTGCGTCCGGTGGAAAGGCAGCAGCCGGGTGGACTTGGCCTCAGAGAGCAGACTGCTCTCCATATCGGTGTAGACCACGAAGATCTCCTTCAGCGTTCCCGCCAAGAAACCGTCCAACAGCAGAGCGCTGATCTCCCGCGCCCGGTCCAGCGTGGGATTCTGGGCGGTGTAGAGAAAGCTGTGCTCAATGGGGATATGGTGCTGGTCAAAGAAGCGGCGGCCATACTCCCCCACCACGTAGAGCTTCGTGTCCGGGTGCTGGGCAAGGAGCCGCTGGGCCTCCTTGATGACGTTCTGGTTATAGGTTCCCGCCAGGCCCTTGTCCGCCGTGATGACCAGGCAGCCGTAGGTGCCCTCCAGGGGCGTGTTGTTGTCCGGGGGATAAAAATAGGGGCTGTCCACGTCCCCCGCCGTGCGGAAGATGCGCTTGATCTCGCCACGCAGGGCGTCAAAATACGGCCGGGTGTTGGTCAGATCGTTCCGAGCCTTCCGCAGCTTGGTGGAGGCGATGAGGTACATGGCATTGGTGATCTTCCGGGTCTGCTGTACGCTTTCAATCCGGTTTTTGATCTCACGGGTATTGGCCATCTCACTCACCGCTCTTTTCCGCGGCTTCCGTCTGGAACCGCGTCAGAAATTCTCTGGACAGCTTCAGGATCGTCTCCCGGTCCTCATCGCTCAGCTGACCGCTCTCGTCGATCCGGCGGCACAGCGCTTCGTTCCGAGTCTCCATATCCTGCAGAAGTCCTGCGCGAAAATCGTCCATCCGCGCAAGGAGCACCGTCTGCATCACATGATCCAGCGCCGCCACCAGCAAAATCACCTGCTGGTGCTGCTGGTAGGGGTGGTTCTGGGGTTGGCGCAGCAGGCGCATCAGGCCCTGTCCGTAAATCAGCTGCCGCTTGGTGGTCTCGTCCAGATCGCTGGAAAACTGGGTAAAGACCTCCATCTCCCGGTACTGGGCCAGATCCAGACGCAGGGCGCCTGCCGCCTTTTTCATGGCCTTCGTCTGAGCGTCGCCGCCCACACGGGACACCGACAATCCCACGTTGACCGCGGGCCGCTGGCCGGAGAAGAACAGACTGCTCTCCAGAAAGATCTGGCCGTCGGTAATGGAAATGATATTGGTGGGGATGTAGGCGGACACGTCGCCGGCCTGTGTCTCCACGATGGGCAGCGCCGTCATGCTGCCGCCGCCCAATTCCTCCGAGAGGTGGGCAGAACGCTCCAGCAGACGGGAGTGCAGATAGAACACATCGCCGGGGTAGGCCTCCCGTCCGGGGGACCGCTCCAGCAGCAGGCTCAGCGTCCTGTAGGCCACGGCGTGCTTGGAGAGATCGTCATAGACGATCAGAACGTCCCGGCCCTTCCGCATGAAGTACTCACCCAGTGCTGTTCCGGCATAGGGAGCGATGTACTGTAAGGACGCCGACGCACTGGCGGGCGCGTTCACCACGATGGTATAGTCCATAGCGCCCTTGTGCTTCAGATTCTCTACCAGTTGGGCAACGGAACTGGATTTCTGCCCGATGGCAACATAGATGCACACAACGCCCTTCCCTTTCTGGTTCAGAACGGTGTCCAGAGCGATGGCGGTCTTGCCGGTCTGCCGGTCGCCGATGATCAGCTCCCGCTGTCCCCGTCCGATGGGGAACATGGAGTCGATGGCGAGCAGGCCCGTCTCCATAGGAGCGTTTACCGGCTGGCGGTCAATGATGCCGGGGGCCGGGGACTCAATGGGCAGATAGCCCTCTGACGGAATGTCGCCCTGCCCGTCAATGGGCATACCCAGCGCGTCCACCACCCGGCCCAGAAAGCCGTCCCCTACCGGGATACCGGCGGTCTTACCTGTGCGGCGGACGATGCTGCCGGATTCAATGGCCTCACTGCCGCCGAACAGGATGCAGCCTACACGGTCCGGCCGCAGATCCTGCACCATGCCCTTCACACCGGAGGAAAATTGCAGAATTTCGCCGTAGGCCGCGTGCTCCAGTCCGCTGACGGTGGCGATCTCGTCACCCACCGTCAGAACGCTGCCCACCTCCTCCGGCGCGGCATCCGGCTGCCAGTTGCGGACGGCCTCCCGCATCAGCGGGATCACGGAGACCCCGGCGGGGTTCAGCTGCTCCAGCCGCTCCCGGAACTGCCGCAGACGGCCCTCCAGACTCCAGTCATACAGGTCGGCGCCCACTTCCATCCGAAAGCCCTTTTCCAGCGCGGGGTCCTGCTCCCAACGGAGGGGAACCTCCTGCCCGTACTGCTTTTTCAAAAAGGCCGCAAAACGGTTCCGCTGCACCTCACTGGGGGCGTCCGCACTGCGCAGGACCGCTTCCAGTACCGTTTCACGCATGGGACTTCCCCCTCTCCGCCGCGTCCAAAAACTGATCGAACGCATCGCCGTCGGATTGCAGCACCAGTTTTTCCGTGGCTGTCACTGCCAGATCCTTCAGCTCCTTCTGCGCGTCGGACAGCAGCTTGTCATGCTCCCGCTGGGCAGCGGCATGGGCGTCCGCCAGAATTTGCTCCGCCTGTGTCCGCGCGTCGGACAGCTGCCGCTGCATGGCGGCGTCCGCCGACTTCTGGGCGGCGGCGAGCTTTGCCGCAGCGTCGGCGTCGGCATTTTTCAACTGCTGACGGACCTCTGCCGCTGTTTTCTCCGCGTCTGCCAGCGTCTTTGCCGCTTTCGCATCCTGCTCCTGATAGTACTGCTGCCGCTTTTCCATAAACGTTTTGACGGGCTTATAGAGCAGCAGATACAGCCCGCCTGCCAGAATCACAAAATTCAGCAGGTGCAGCAAAATTTGCTGCCAATCAATATTCAACGGGATATTCACGGTTTCCCACCTGCCTTACTTATAGGACAAAGATGATCAGAATGACGACCAGCAGCGCATAAATGATAGCGGTTTCGATAAAGACCAGTCCCAGCATCAGCGTGGTACGGATCTTGCCCTCCGCCTCCGGCTGACGGGCGATCCCCTCCGCAGACTTGCTGACGGCAACGCCCATGGCCACGGCGCCGCCTGCGGCGGCAAGGCCGATGGCGATGCCCGCGGCGATGGACTTGGACCCCGTGGCGTCGCTCTGGGTCTGGGCGGTTTCCGCCGCAGCGGGTGCGGCAGCGGTATCCGTGGAAGACGCGGCCAGTGCGGGGACCGTCAGGGACAGCACCACCAGCAGGATCAGGAACAGCGCGGGGACCTTTTTCTTAAGCAGTTTCATGTTTATTACCTCCAAAATGATTCGATCCGTAAATGATTGGGACGGTCATGCCCGCCCGGACGCCGGTTCGGGACGCTCCGACACCTCGCCGTAGAACAACGCTGTGAGCATGGTCAGAACATAGGCCTGGATCAACGCGTGAAGCAGGGTGAACAGAACGCCCACCAGCACCGGCAGCACATAGCTCAGCTGCACATAGTAATAGACCAGCTCCGTTACCAGCAGGCCGCTGAGCAGCGCGCCGAACAGACGGAAGCTCATGGAAATAGGCAGCGAGAATTCCTTCAATGTGTTGCCCACGCCCTTCAGACCGTTGCCCGCGATCCCGCCGGAGAGGATCACAAGATAGGATAAGCAGCCAAGGGCGATGGCACCGTTTACGTCCGACAGCGGCGCGGGAAGGGTCACGGAGCGGCCCGTGGTGGTGACGACCTGCAAGCCCAGCAGCTCAAACAGCGTCCCCACGAAAATATACGCGCCTGCACCGAAGATGTAGGCCCCCAGAAATCCGTTTCGCTGAGGACTGCTGGTTTTGGCCATGCCGTCAAACAGGCTTACGGCCTGCTCCAGCAGCAGCTGGAACCGCCCCGGCACCAGCTTGAATTTCGGGATGACAAACACGCGGATACACGCCGCCGCTATCAGCAGGATAGAGGATACCGTCATGGCGGAGATCAGTCCCGGGTTGACGTTTTTCCAGCCGAACAGGCTGATCTGATTTTCCTCATGCAGAACCGCGTCCCGCATGGCGGTCTGAATGGTCTCCGTTTTTCCCGGCGGCGCCGTCAACAGACTGCCCGCAAACAGGACCGCGATGAGCAGGACCCATAGGATCATAAATTTCTTTTTGCTTTTCATGCTGATAGCCGGTCTCCTTTCCACACCGGAACACAGGCGCTGCGATCTGCCCTGACCGCGTCCTATTTTCCGGCGTGACCGTTAAAGGACTTGTCTTCTAAGAACGCCCGTATTATACTGTTCTAACAGAAAGATGTAAAAAGTATATTTGATATGTTGGACATATCTGAATGATATGGCACGGAGGCGAAAAAAGTGGCTATTCCCTACGATTATTACCGCATTTTTTACTATGTTGCCCAACACAAGAGCTTTACCAAGGCCGCCGAGGCTTTGGGCAACAACCAGCCCAACATTACCCGCTGCATGAACAATCTGGAGCAGGATCTGAGCTGCAAGCTGTTTGTCCGTACCAACCACGGTGTCTCTCTGACCCCGGAAGGCCAACGGCTTTACAGCCGTGCTGCTGTGGCCTTTGAACAGCTGCGCCTTGGCGAAAGCGAGGTCCGGGCGGATTGCAGCCTGCGGACCGGCAGCATTTCCATTGCCGCCAGCGAAGCCGCGCTCCATCTGACCCTTCTGAACCGCCTTGACGCGTTTCACCGGCGGTATCCGGGGATCCACCTGCGGATCACCAACGATTCCACCCCCCGCGCCATGGAAGGGCTGCTGCGGGGACAGGTGGACTGCGCGGCGGTCACCACGCCCTGTCCGGTGAGAAAGTCCCTGCAGGAAACAGTGCTGGTCTCCTTCCGGGAGATCCTGATCTGCGGTTCGGATTTTCATGATCTGACCGCGGAAACGCGGAGCCTGCGGGATCTGGAAAACCTCCCCTTTGTGTGCATGAGCAGAGGAACCAGTACATATACCTTTTATCAACAGATGTTCTTAAAGTATAATCTGGCTTTTCATGTGGAAATGGAAGCCGGCACCATGGATCAGGTCCTTGCGATGGTGCAGAGCAATCTGGGCGTCGGTTTCTATCCGGAGTCCATGGCCGCTTCCGCCCTTG
>ENA-UERC01001866-UERC01001866.1-human-gut-metagenome-genome-assembly--contig:-NODE-1866-length-11199-cov-11.637655_pt1 | contig 11199 bp, 7 predicted proteins | sample MGYA00242955_ERZ507955 | MGnify/ENA primary metagenome ERZ507955 (study PRJEB26167, sample SAMN06115394) | human gut metagenome | host: Homo sapiens | place: China:Hubei | collected 2016-04-27... | reverse complement strand
GAAGAGGAGAAAGACGTGACGAAATTCCTCGGAATTCCGGTTGACGGATACAAACCCGCCATGATTGAAAAACTGAAAGCCAAAGGGTTCACTCCCGCCATAGCGGGCAAAGATGTTTTGGAAGGCGAGTTCAATGGAACCGATGTTCTATTACTCATTAATACAAACAACTATAAAGTCTGTGGGATTACATTGATAGATAAATATATTTTAGATGAATCAGCTATTAAAATTCGATTCAATAGACTTTGCGAACAATTTGAAAACAATCCAACACCGAACCCGATAAGGAACAGACAATTCCCGACGATGAACACCTTTCCTATGAAATGGGTGTAAATAACAAACGCTATGCGGCTTTTTATTCACAACTTCCGGACTCCGTTACCAAGGAACAAGCATTGGGTTATCTGACAGGTCCGATAGGAGAAGTATCACCTGAAAAAATGCTTGAACGCGCCTCCATCCTCAGAAAATGTTATATGGCAGTTCAAAATAAACGTGTTGGGTTTATGCTCGTTGAAGAATCTGCTGGAAAATATCGCATCTATATGTTTTACGAGAATGAATATAATAAAGCCAACGGCGAAGATTTGTAACAACAGTCTGACCGAAAACACACCGGGCCGCCATGCGATTGCGTACATGACGGCTCGGTGTTCCATTTCGTAAAAAATTACCGAAAATCTATGAATTCATATCCGGCATAGGCATTTTTATCGAACCGCCGGACGTGCCCCGCAAGGGGCGCGACCTCCAGCACGTTCACCAGCACCTGTTCGCCGTCGTAGTCGTACGAAAGCGAGCGGGGACGCATCGTCGCAGTGTCGACCGTCAGCGTGACATCGCCTGCCGGGGAGTCGTTCCCGGCGGCGGGCGTCAGCCGCACGACGGCGCGGCCGTCGGCTTCGGAGACGAGCGACGGCGTATATTCGCTGCCCAGAAAATCGAAGGCCCGGACCGGATTGTTCAGGATGTTGCGGCTCGCGGTGTCGACCTCCGTAACGGTCACCTCGCGGCGGCGGTTGTCGACCTCGCGGCGCACGGCTCCGTCGGCGAAAACCTCCGCATCGCCCAGCACGAGGTAATAGCTGTCGCCTTCCACGACATAGCTGCCGCGGGCTTCGTAGTCGCCCGAGACGACCCCGAACTTCACGCCGTAGCCGTCCATCGCACGGAATCCCGCCGCAAGGCGTTCCAGTATCTCCGTGGCACGAGGCTGCGCCGCATTGCCTTGCAATATGCCGCAAAACAATACGGCAATGAAAAACAAACAATGAAAAATGAAAAATTTTCGTCTCCCCATAGCGTCAGCTCCCGCAATTTTCAATTCCTAATTTTTAATTCTTAACCACAGGAACTGGGATTGTTTTAAGTCCTCGGCTTAAAACAATCCCAGTTCCTGCAATTTCGCCTCCAGCGAAGGCAAGTCGTGGTAGAGGATGTCGCGCGGTTTGGCCCCCTGCTGGCGGCCGACGATGCCGGCCCTTTCGAGTTGCATCATAATGCGGCCGGCGCGGTTGAAGCCCACCTCGTAGTTGCGCTGGATCATCGAGGTCGAGATCTGACCTCCGGACACGGCGTCGCGGGCGATCTCGGCAAAGAGCGAGTCGTATTTCACGGGCGCCGAGGACTCCTCGCTGCCCATTTGAGCGTCGCCGCCGTCGGGCGTATAGTCGGGCAGCGTGTAGGCCTCGGTGTAGCCCTGCTGTTTGGAGATGTATTCGCAGATGCGCTCGACCTCGCGGGTCTCGACCAGCGCACACTGGATACGCGTCAGGTCGCCGTCCTTCGAGAAAAGCATGTCGCCCCGGCCGATAAGCTGATTGGCCCCCGGCTGGTCGATGATCGTGCGCGAGTCGATCATCTGCATCACGCGGAAGGCGATGCGGGCCGGGAAGTTGGCCTTGATGCCGCCCGTGATGACCTTCACGTCGGGACGCTGCGTGGCGATGATCAGGTGGATGCCGATGGCGCGGGCTTTCTGCGCGAGGCGCATGACCGGTCCCTCGACCTCGCGGGCCGTCATTATCAGGTCGGCAAACTCGTCGACCACCACCACGATATACGGGAGGTAGCGATGTCCGTTCATCGGATTCAGCCGCCGCGAGGTGAATTTCTCGTTGTACTCGGCGATGTTTCGCGCCCCGGCCTTCTTACACAGTTCCAGACGGTTGTCCATCTCCGTACAGAGCGAGTTGAGCGTATAGACCGCCTTCTTGGGGTCGGTGATGATCGCGTCGTCCTCCGACTCCATCTTGGCCAGGAAATGGCGTTCGATCTTGGCGTAGAGCGAGAACTCGACCATCTTGGGGTCGATCATCACGAACTTCAGCTGCGCGGGGTGTTTGCGGTACAGGAGCGAGGTGATGATGGCGTTCAGCCCCACGGACTTGCCCTGTCCCGTGGCTCCGGCGACCAGCAGGTGCGGCATCTTGGCCAGGTCGAAGACGTAATTTTCGTTCTGGATCGTGCGCCCGATCACCACCGGAAGCTCGGCCTTCGACTCCTGGAAACGCAGCGAACGCACGGCCGAATACATCGAAACCACCTGCTTGTCGCGGTTGGGAACCTCGATGCCGATGGTTCCCTTGCCCGGAATCGGCGCGATGATGCGGATACCCAGTGCCTTGAGGCTCTGCGCAATATCGTTTTCGAGGCCCTGCACCTTCGAGATCTTGATTCCCTGCGCCTGCACGATCTCGTAGAGCGTCACCGTGGGACCCACCGTGGCCTTGATGCGCTGGATCGGAATGCCGAAATATTTGAGCGTCTCCTCGATCTTGGTCTTGTTCTCGAAAATCTCCTCGTCCGAGACCTCCGAATCGGAAATGTAGTCCTCCAGCAGCGTCACGGGCGGCTTGCGGTAGTTCACCAGGTCCTTCAGCGGGTCGTAGCTCTCCGTGGGGATCGCCTTCTCGTCGAGAAGTTTCGCCTCGTTGGCCTCGACCGTCACCACGACGCCCTCCGGCTCCGCGGCGGGCGCGTCGTCCAGCACGGTGATCTCGGTAAAGGGCGCATCGGGATCGGACTGTGCGGCCTCTCTCTCCGGAACCTCCTCCGGGGCAGGCTCCGCAGCCACGGCGTCGCGCACCGCAGGGCGTTCCAGCTCGACCAGCCCGCTGCGGCCGATCACCACACGGCCCTCGGGACGCGAAAGGTCCACCTCGATGAACTCCCCGTCCTCCGCGGGAGGGGGCGTCTGCTCCGCGGCAGTCTCCCCGGCGACGGGTTTCCCGTCGGGCGTCAGTTCGAGGAAGGGATTTTCGTCCTCTTCCGGCACGAACTTCCGGGCCGCAACGGACTCCGACGGACGTTCCACACGGATCGGGGCGGGTTTTTGCGCCGCGGGTTCCGCCGCTTTCGGCGGCGCGGGCTGCGGTGCGGCCGCCTTCGGGCCGGGTTTCGGAGCCGGTTCGGGAACATCCTCCGCAGCCCCGTCCTCCCCGGCCGCACGTCCGTGCAGCACGACTTTGTGCTTGAGGATCTCGACGACCTTCCCGCTCTTGTCGACCACCACGTTGCCCGCCTCGTTGACCTTGTTGATGAAGTTGCGGTTGATGAAAACACCTGTCAGTATCCAGCCGCCGACAAGCAGGATCAGCGTTCCGAAAGCCCCGATATGCGTGCGCAGCAGGGCCGAAGAGGCGATGCCGAAAGCGCCGCCCCACCCCGTCGAGCAGCAGAGGCTCCAGCGGTTGGCGAAGGCGAATCCCAGCGTCAGCGACCCCAGGATCATAATCAGAAACAGCGAAAGGATCGAATGGTTGAACAGCAGCGGCCGCTGACGGACGATCCGCACGCCGACCAGCACGATCATCGCGGGAATCAGAATGCCGAAAAGCCCGAACGAATGATCGACCAGCAACATCCCCAGCCGCGCTCCGGCCCAGCCGCAGAGATTTTCCGGTTCGATGCCGAGCGTCACCCGTTCCTCGACCGATTTTTGCAGCCCGCTCTGGTCGGCGGCCCAGCTGAAAAACGAAAAGAACACCGCAGCGGCGGCAAACAGACCGATGAACAGCAGCAGCAGTCCGGCGATCCAGCGCGCACTGTCGCTGTTGGAACGCTGAACGGCCTGCCGGCTGTTGGAGGATGTATTTTTAGATGCCATTCCCGAATGTCGCTATTATCGAGCGAAGGTACGAATTTTTTTCGACAATTCCGAAGGCGCCGCAAACTTTATCGATCGCCCGGAGCGATTCCGGCCGGAAGCGTTCCCGCCCGCGAATGGGGGGGGGCGGAGCCGGGAGCGTCTTACAGGTACGCCGCAACCTTCCGTTCGAGACGCAGGCGGTAAAGCTCGTCGGCGAAGGTGCGGAACGTGAGCGCGGGGCGGTTATCCGCCGAAGCGCGCAGGCCGTAGCGGTCCAAAAGCTGCCCGACGCGGCGGGCGACGGCGGGCGACGGGTCGACGATCGCGGCCCGTCCGTCGACGATGCGTTCCATCACCGGCGTCAGAAAGGGATAGTGCGTACACCCCAGCACGATCTGGTCGGCGCCCCGCGCCAGCATCGGCTCCACGGCGGCGCGCACCGCGGCTTCGGCCTCGGGCGTATCCTCCCGGTCCCCCTCGACCAGCTCCACGAAACCCGTGCCCGGGTAGGTCAGGACTTCGATGCCGCTGCCGTACCGGGCGGCCGTGCGGCGGAACAGCTCGCCGTCGAGGCTCCGTTCGGTGGCCAACACCCCCACCACCCCGCTGCGGGTCGCCAGGCAGGCCGGTTTCACGGCCGGCTCCATGCCGACGATGGGCATGCCGGCGTATTTTTCGCGCAGGAAGCCGATGGCCGCGGCCGTGGCGGTGTTGCAGGCCACGACGACCATCTTGCAGTCCAGCTCCACGAGCCGCGCCACGGCGGCGTCGGCCAGCGCCTGCACCTCCTCGCGGGGCCGCGAGCCATAGGGGCAGTTGGCGCCGTCGCCGAGGTAGGCGAGCGATTCGCCGGGCAGCGCACGCCGGACCTCGCGCCAGACGGTCAGTCCGCCCAGCCCCGAGTCGTAAATGCCTATGGGTCTGTTGTCAGCCACGGTCGGAGAAAGTTTGCACGATATGTTCGACCAGCTCGTCGTCGGACATCGGGTCGCAGTCGACGACGAGCGAAGCCTGCGCGTAGAACGGTTCGCGGGCCGCCATGTCGCCGCGCATGAAGGCCACCAGCTGTTCGTCGTCGAGACCTTGCAGACGGGGCCGCTTGCGGCGTCCGTAGGGGCTTAACCGCCGGGCGATCTGCTCCGGCGAGCGGCGCAGGTAGACCGTATGCCCGACGGCGTTCATGCACGGCATGTTATCGCGCCACGTGGGCAGCCCGCCCCCCGTGGAGACCACGGCGAAGGAGGCTCCGGCGATCACCTCGTCGAGGACCCGGCGCTCCGCCTCGCGGAAACGCTCCTCGCCCTCGTAACGGAAGACGTCGGCCACGGAGGCGCCTTCGCGCTCCTCGACCAGCGCGTCGGTGTCGATGAAATCGACGCCCAGACGCCGCGCCAGCTTGCGTCCGAGGGTGCTCTTGCCGCAGCCCATATATCCGACCAGAAAGAGAGGTTTCATCGCAGGCGGTTCGTTAAAACAGGTTCAGCTGTTCGGGGTCGATCATCTCGCCGGCGTCGCCTTTCGGACGCTCCACCTCGAACTCCACGCCTCCGACGATCGTTCCGGCCGAGGGCTGGCCCGCCGAAGCCTTTCCCGGGGCGGGCTTGGCGCCGAGCGGCTCCTTCAGGGCGGATTTTTCGGAAGCTTTCCCCTCTGCCGCAGCGCGTTGCGCCGCGTCAGCTGAAGCGTCCGTCAGCTGACCGTCGTCAAGCGACTCATCCTCCGAAGGTTCCGGTTCGGGAGGCAGTTCGGGTTCGATCATCCGCAGCCGGTCCACGTCGTAGGTCGTCAGGCGTTTGCCCTTGGCGCGGTGGCTCTTGACGCCCACGAACTCGTCGACGTCGATCACATCCGCGGGCCGCGAGGCGTGCGCCCCCTTGTAGGTGATCTCCAGTTTGGCCCCGGCGCGGTCCGTCACGCAGATGAAATCGGCGTCGGCGTCGAGGAAATCCTGAATCTTGTCCGACATCTCGGCCGTGAAACGCTTCATGTAGTAATACTTCTGGCCGCGGTCGTAGTAACACAGGCTGTAAACCCGGTCGGACTCGTAACGCGCCACGAGGACCGTGTCGTCGGGGAAGTGCTGCATCAGGTCGTAGCCCGTGATGTAGTACTGATTCTTCGAGGTCCAGACGATCAGGCGGTCGTCACCCTTGAACTCGCCGAGCAGCTTGCCGCGCCCGTCGGCGTTCAGCCGGCGGACATCTTCGTCGAACCAGATGTCCTGCCCCCCGAGCGTCGAGGTGCCGCGCTCCTTCAGCACGATCTTGTGGATGCCGTAGCGCGAGAACAGATTGCCCTGGCTCTGGCGCCCCTTGATGGCGAGGGTCGAGAAATCGAGATCGACGATCACCTTCTTTAGGCGCGGACGGGGCTTGAAGTAAACCTTTAGCACCTCGGCCTCACCGTTCGGATTGACAGACATATACAGTATCTCGCTCTTGGCGGTTCCCTTGGTGATGTCGTACTCCTTGTCGCGCGTGATGCCCTTGATGGCGCAGCGCTTCATCATAATCGCACCGTTCTTCCCGTCGCGGTAGAGAACGTTGTAGATCGTGCGGTCGTCGTTGCGCTTGAAGACCCCGATATAATAGATGTTTTTATCGAAGAAGGCCTTGTCCGAAACCTTGGTGATCACGTAACGCCCGTCTTTCGTGAAGACGATCACGTCGTCGATGTCCGAGCAGTCGCAGACGAATTCCGCGTCCTTCATGGATTTGCCGATGCCGAAGAACCCTTCGGCCCGGTCCACGTACAGCTTGGCGTTCGTGACGGCCACCTTCGTCGCCTCGATCGAGTCGAATTCGCGCAACTCGGTGCGACGCTCCCTGCCCTTGCCGTACTTGTCGCGGATGCGCTCGTAGTAGGCCACGGCGTATTCGGTGAGGTGGTCCAGGTCGTACTGCGTCGACTTCAGGTCCTCCTCGATCTGGCGGATCTCGTTGTCGGCCTTCTCGCTGTCGTAACGCGAAATACGGATAAATTTCAGCTCGGTGAGCTTCTGCACGTCTTCAAGCGTCACTTCACGTCGCAGCCGCATCTTGAAGGGTTCCAGACCCTTATCCACGGCGGAATAAGCCTCCTCGCGGCTCTTGCACCCCTCGATCAACTGGTAGAGCCTGTTCTCGATGAAGATGCGTTCGAGCGAGGCGGCGTGCCATGCCTCGCTCAACTCGCCCAGCCGGATTTTCAGCTCCAGCCCCAGCAGCGACTTGGTGTGCTCGGCCGAGCGGCGCAGGATCTCCGAAACCCCGAGGAAGTGCGGCTTCTCGTCCCAGATGACGCACGAGTTCGGGGCGATCGACACCTCGCAGTCGGTGAAGGCGTAGAGCGCGTCGATGGTCTTGTCCGACGACTCGTCGGGCGAGACCTGAATGACGATTTCGACCTTGTCGGCCGTATTGTCGTCGACCTTTCGGATCTTGATCTTGCCCTTGTCGTTGGCCTTGATGATCGAATCCTTGATCGACTCGGTGGTCGTGGTATAGGGAATCTCGGTGATGGCAAGCGTCCGTTTGTCGATCTTCGAAATCTTCGCCCGCACCTTCACCGTGCCGCCGCGAAGGCCGTCGTTATAGCGGCTCACGTCGGCCATGCCGCCCGTCGGGAAATCGGGGTAAAGCTGGAAATCACGTCCCTGGAGGTGCGCAATGGCGGCGTTGATCAGCTCCACGAAGTTGTGGGGCAGGATTTTCGAAGCCAGTCCCACGGCGATGCCGTCGGACCCTTGGGCCAGCAGCAGCGGGAACTTGATGGGCAGCGTCACCGGCTCCTCCTTGCGGCCGTCGTACGACAGCATCCACTCCGTCGTCTTCTTGTTGAAGACCACGTCGAGGGCGAATTTCGAAAGACGCGCCTCGATATAACGGCCCGCGGCGGCCTCGTCGCCCGTGAGGATGTTGCCCCAGTTGCCCTGACAGTCGATCAGCAGGTCCTTCTGCCCCAGCTGCACCAGCGCGTCCTTGATCGACGCGTCGCCGTGCGGGTGGTACTGCATGGTCTGACCCACGAGGTTGGCGACCTTGTTGTAACGGCCGTCGTCGACGACCTTCATCGCATGAAGGATACGCCGCTGGACGGGTTTCAGTCCGTCCTCGACATGCGGCACGGCGCGTTCGAGGATCACGTACGAGGCGTAGTCCAGGAACCAGTTCTTATACATGCCCGTGAGCTTGCGGACGCCGCCCTCCTCCTGCGTCAGGCGGTCGAATTTGCCCGCCTTGGCCGGAGCCTCGGCCACAGGCGTTTCGTCCGTCGCGTCGTCCGCGGTTTCGGGAGTCGAGGCGTCCTCGTTGAGCGCTTCGTCGCGCCCCGTCTTATCGTTCTCTTCCGCCATGAAATCGGAATTTTTAATTTTTAATTCTTAATTTTTAATTAATCGCAAGGTCCTGCTCGACGATGTCCTCCTCGATGCGCAGGTTGTCGATGATGAAGCCCTGACGCTCATACGTATTCTTGCCCATATAAAACTCCAGCAGGTCGTGGATCGGGTCGTCCTTGGTGATGCGGACCTTGTCCAGGCGCATGTTCTCGCCGATGAACTCCTTGAACTCGTCGGGCGAAATCTCGCCCAGACCCTTGAATCGCGTGATCTCGGCGTTCGCGCCGCACCGGGCCACGGCCTTCAGGCGCTCCTCCTCGGAATAGCAGTAGAGCGTCTCCTTCTTGTTGCGCACGCGGAACAGCGGGGTTTGCAGCACGAACAGATGCCCCTGGCGGATCACCTCGGGGAAGAATTGCAGGAAGAAGGTCATCATCAAGAGGCGGATGTGCATGCCGTCGACATCGGCATCGGTGGCGATGACGACCTTGTTGTAGCGCAGGTTGTCCATGTCCTCCTCGATGTTCAGCGCCGCCTGAAGGAGGTTGAACTCCTCGTTCTCGTAGACCACCTTCTTCGTCAGCCCGTAGCAGTTCAGCGGCTTGCCGCGCAGCGAGAAGACCGCCTGCGTACGCACGTCGCGGCTCTTGGTGATGGAGCCCGACGCCGAGTTGCCCTCCGTGATGAAGATCATCGACTGTTCGGCCAGCTCGTTGCGGTCCGTGCGGTGGATCTTGCAGTCGCGCAGTTTCTTGTTGTTCAAGCTCACCTTCTTGGCCGTCTCGCGGGCCTTCTTCTGGATGCCCGAAATCGCCTTGCGCTCCTTCTCGTTCTCGACAATCTTCCGCTGGAGAATCTGCGCCGTCTCGGCGTGCTTGTGCAGGTAGTCGTCGAGGTGCTTGGTGAGGAAGTCGGCCACGAAGTTATTGACCGAGACCCCCGGTTCGACCTCCTTCGAACCGTACTTGGTCTTCATCTGGTTCTCGAAGATCGGGTCGGTGACCTTGATCGAAATGGCCGCGATGATCGACGTGCGGATGTCCGACGGGTCGTAGTCCTTGTGGTAGAACTCCTTGACCGTCTTGGCGACGGCGGCGCGCAGGGCCGTCTGGTGTGTGCCGCCCTGCGTGGTGTGCTGGCCGTTGACGAACGAGTCGTAGCTCTCGCCGTAGCCCGTGCCGTGGGTGATCACCACTTCGATGTCCTCCCCCGTGAGGTGGATGGGCGGGTAGAGCGGGTCCTCGGTCATGTTGTCGTTCACGAGGTCCAGCAGACCGTTTTTCGAAACGTAGCTCTTGCCGTTGAAATTGAGCGTCAGACCCAGGTTCAGGTAGCTGTAATTGCGGATTTTCTGCTCGACGTATTCGAGGTTGTAGGCATATTCGCCGAAAATCTCCTTGTCGACGCGGTACGAGATGAACGTGCCGTTCTTCTCGTTGACGCCGCTCTCCCACCTGTCGCTCACTTCGAGACCCTTGGCGAAGGTCACCGTACGGGCCTCGCCGTCGCGGACCGAACGGGCCGTAAACTCTTCGGAAAGCATGTTCACGGCCTTGACGCCCACGCCGTTCAGGCCCACGGTCTTCTTGAAGGCGTCGCCTCCGTACTTGCCGCCCGTATTCATCTGCCCGACGGCCGCCGCGAGCGACTTGAGGGGGATGCCGCGGCCGTAGTCGCGCACCGTAACGACGTTGTCGGCCAGCGTGATGTCGATCTGCCGGCCCGCGCCCATGATGAATTCGTCGATCGAGTTGTCCACGACCTCCTTGATCAGCACGTAGAGCGCCTCGTCGGGCTGCGAACCGTCGCCCACCACGCCGACGTACATGCCGGGGCGCAGGCGGATGTGCTCCCTCGGCGAGAGGGTCACGATGGCGTCGTCGCCGTAATTGTTTGCGTTCGAGTTGGTATTATTGAGTAAATCTGCCATAACTTAATTAAGGTGAAAAGTGAAAGGTGAAAGGTGAGAAATTAAAAAATCGGCGGGAAGTTCAACGCAACTTTTTTTGAATTTTTCGTGTTCCAACCTTTATTTGCGACATTTCACTTTTGATCTTTCACTTTTAACTTTTCGTTTCTCACTTCTCCCAGCGCCGTGCACATCCGTTCATGCACCTCCTGCATCAGTTCATGCGTCTCCAGCGCGGCGACCCGTTCGGCCGGAACGGGAGACAGCACGCGGACGGTGATCCGGTTGCCCCAGTTGAATGCCAGGTTCTTTTTGATCAGCGTCTTGGTTCCGTCCAGCACCACGGGAAGGATATCCGCGCCGGCCTCCTTGGCCAGCGTGAAGGCCCCGGCCTTGAAGCGGTGGATCTCACCGTCCTTCGAGCGCGTGCCCTCGGGAAAAATCGCCACCGAAGCCCCGCGCGAAATCCACTTTTTCCCGTCGCGGACCAGCTGTTCCAACGCCTCGGCGGCGTGGCCGCGGTCGATGCAGATGTCGCCGTGCAGCAGGAGGAACTGGCCGAAGAAGGGCGTTTTGAAGACCTCGCGCTTCGACACCCAGCGGAAATTGAGCGGAATGTAGTAGAGCGCCGGGATGTCGATCACCGTGTTGTGGTTGATGACGATGACGTAGCGCTTCTTCCGGTCGATCAGTTCGCGGCCGATGACCCGCTGCCGCCAGAAAGGCGGCAGAAAGAAGAAAATCCGCACCAGGATGCGCGACAGTTCATGCACCGTCCGGCGCCCCCGGTCGAAGGGATAGCAGTCTGCGTCAAGGCCGACATCGCTTTGCTGATATGGAACGACTCCTGGAAATGCGGATTCAGCACCTCCAGGA
>ENA-UERC01001864-UERC01001864.1-human-gut-metagenome-genome-assembly--contig:-NODE-1864-length-11208-cov-5.699039_pt1 | contig 11208 bp, 7 predicted proteins | sample MGYA00242955_ERZ507955 | MGnify/ENA primary metagenome ERZ507955 (study PRJEB26167, sample SAMN06115394) | human gut metagenome | host: Homo sapiens | place: China:Hubei | collected 2016-04-27 | study... | reverse complement strand
GATCCGGCAAAGTGGATATGTGTTGAAGCAGAGAGCGTTGTTGTGGAAAACGTTGGCGACGTGATTTTATTCATCATGGCAGACAAAGATGTTGCAGATGCAGCAAAAGAAGCGTTTTTAGCGTTAAAAAAATAAATACAGAAGGTGGTGCGAAGCTTGCTTTTTTCAAGTATTACGTTTTTATACTATTTTTTACCGGCGGTATTAGTGATCTATTATCTGGCACCGGCAAAAGTGAAAAATCTGATACTGTTTCTGGCAAGCTTCGTTTTTTATTTGTGGGGGGAGCCAAAATACAGTGTGCTGCTCCTTTTTTCTGTTACAGCCGGCTATATGGGTGGAAGATGCATCGAATATCAGAGGCAGAAGAAGTGTGTCAGTGCTGCTGATCCTGCAGACAGATCCGGAAAATACAAGGGTGGACATGACAGGCTTGTGGTCGGGATTTTTACGGCAATGACATTGGGATTGCTGGTATTTTTTAAATATATGGATTTTCTGGCAGACAGTGTAAATAGGATTCTCGGTACACATGTTCCGATGGTGCAGATCGCACTTCCGGTCGGCATCAGTTTTTACACGTTTCAGATCATCAGTTATTATGTGGATGTTTACCGGGGAGAGGTTGCGGCAGAACACAATTTTGTTGATTTTGCGGCATATGTGACGATGTTTCCACAGTTGATCGCCGGACCGATCGTCCGCTTTCAATCCGTGCAGGCGGAATTAAAACACCGGGAGATCACATGGGAAAAAACCGGGGAAGGTGCGGCAAGGTTCGTCTGTGGCCTCTGTAAAAAGGTTTTGATCGCAGATTCCCTTGCACCGCTTGTCTCGGCAATGCAAAATATATCTGAAACAGCAGCAAAAACGGAAGCAGTCGTGACAACAGGAATCCGTGCGGAAGGCGCAGGGATCGGCACACTGGGTTACTGGGTGCTTGCCCTCGCGTTTATGTTACAGCTTTACTATGATTTCTCCGGTTACAGTGATATGGCTATCGGCATTGCCTTGTTGCTGGGCTTCCATTTCAATATCAATTTCGATTCCCCTTATAAGTCCGCTTCCATTACGGAATTTTGGAGGCGGTGGCATATTTCGCTTTCCAGCTGGTTGCGCGATTACCTTTATATTTCTTTGGGAGGCAACCGGAAGGGGAAAATCCGCCAATATGCCAATCTCATCATTACCATGTTCCTGGGCGGCTTGTGGCATGGCGCTTCGTGGAATTTTGTACTTTGGGGAATGATGCATGGCGTTGCGCTTGCAGCCCATAAGTTCTGGATGACGCTTACCGGGCGTAAGAAGGGGACGGAGAGCCATGGCATCCACCGCTTCTTCGGAGTGCTTGTCACTTTCCATTTTGTTTGTTTCTGCTGGATATTCTTCCGTAATGCGGAGTTCTCCACATCAATGGATATGCTGAAGCAGATATTCACTACTTTCCGTCCGCAACTCTTCCCGCAGCTGGTAGAGGGTTATTGGGAAGTGTTTGCACTGATGGCATTGGGCTATCTGCTGCATTTTGTGCCCGACAGTTGGGAACGTGCTTGCACAAAAACAGTAATCCGCCTCCCCTTGTTGGGAAAGGCGGTACTGATGCTTGCTGTAATCTATCTGGTCATTCAGATGAAAAGTTCGGAGATACAGCCGTTTATCTATTTCCAGTTCTGATTACTTCTTCTCGGTCGCTGTGGAGTCTGCCTGCTGTCGGAAGGGTTCCCGGTAGTTGAGCCCGTCTCTCCGGTAGAGGCCGATGAGTCCGGCCAGTCGGGTAGTGAAGTTTGTATAATCTTTCTTTTCCAGTTGTGTCCATTGTACTTCGGCAAGGGCGGCCATACGGGGGAGAACCATATACTCTACCTGTTCGCTGGTCGGGATGTATTCTGTCCAAAGGTTGGCTTGTGTGCCGAGTATGTGCTTAGCTTGTTCTTCGGTCAGTGAGGCGGTAGGATTCAGACTGTATACTTTCTCCAATGGGACAAAGCCTCCGATGGCAAATGGTTCGTGCCGGGTATCCTCACTTTGGTAATAATCAAAGTAGCAATAGTCATTGGGTGTCATTATCACGTCGTGTCCCAGTTGGGCCGCCTTGATTCCTCCTGCCGAGCCACGCCATGACATAACAGTTGCGTTGGGGGCGACGTCGCCTTCCAGAATCTCATCCCAGCCGATAATCTGGCGTCCTTTACTATTGAGGAGCTTTTCGATACGTGTCATACAATAGCTCTGCAGACGGTCTTCGGCAGTATGGTTCTTGTCGGCTTTCAATTTTTCGGTTCTGATACGTGCCTGGCATTTGGGACACTTTTCCCAACGGGTGCGGGGAGCTTCGTCACCGCCGATGTGGATGTATTTGGAAGGGAATATGTCAATGATTTCGGCCATGACATCTTCGAGGAACTGCATGGACTTTTCGTTGCCGATGCACAGCACATCTTCGAATACGCCCCAACGTGGGCACACTTCATACGGTCCACCGGTACATCCCATTTCGGGATAGGCGGCCAGTGCGGCAAGCATGTGTCCGGGCAGGTCTACTTCGGGGATGACCGTGATATAGCGCTCCCCGGCATATTTTACGATTTCTTTGGCTTGCTCCTGCGTATAGAAACCGCCATACCGGGTGTTGTCATACTCTTCGGTGTTCCGGCCGATAACGGTACGGTCGCGCCAGGCGCCAATTTCCGTCAGCTTGGGATACTTCTTTATTTCTATTCTCCAGCCTTGGTCTTCGGTGAGGTGCCAGTGGAAGGTATTCATATTGTGAAGTGCCAGCAAGTCTATGTATTTTTTTACGAACTCAATGGGAAAGAAGTGGCGGCCCACATCGAGGTGCATGCCCCGGTAGCTGAAGCGGGGTTCATCCTGGATGCTGCCGGCAGGCAATAGGATAGAGGTGGCTTTGGTTTCGGCGGGGATTGATTTACGCAGGGTTTGTATACCGTAGAACACCCCGTTCTCGGTCTGTCCGTTTAGGGTCACCCGGTCGGCTTTGACGGTCAGCACATAGCCTTCCCGGTTGCCGATGGCCGGATCCAGTCCCAATGTGATGGCGCCTTTGGGCGCTTCGCTCCCCGGGGCAAGGGCTTCTGTCTGGAGGGTGTGGCCGGTGGACTGGCTGATGTATTCGGCCAAAAACTCGGCATTGCGTTTCAAAAGTTCATTGTGTTCGGGGTAGGCGATGATGGTACCGTCATTCAGGTTGAAGGGGGATTCCTGACTCAAGGCAACCTCCTGGGGCAGGGGAATGACTTGATAGTTGGCTGTTGTTTCTACTCCGCATGAAGAGCAGGCCAGGATGAGAGTGCCTGCAAGGAGCATGTGTGTAAGTTTTCTCATGGTATTGAACTGATTAAATTAGTGTCTGACAAATATACTAAAAAAATACTAAAGAGGCAGAGGAGAAGGGGATAAATGCATGCTCATACCTCAGTTCTTTTTTGCTCTATACTCCTTGGGTGACATTCCCGTGTGTTTCTTGAAATATCGTCCGAAGAAAGACTGGTCGGGAAAATGATATTTGTCGGCAATCTCTTTCAGTGACATGCCGGTGGATTGCAGTGCCATTTTCAGTTCCAATATCAGGTTTTCGTCAATGATTTCTTTGGCAGAATCTTCTGCCACTTGTTTGGTGATGGCAGATAGGTAGCGGGTCGAAATGCAGAGTTGGTCAGCATAAAAAGCGACATCCCGCTGGGTAGTACAGTACGTATGTACCAGATTTATGAACTTTTTGAACAATTCTTCTTTCCGGTTACTGCCATTGATTTGCTCTTCCGTAAAGTAACGTTGAACCTTGTCGTAGGTGTCGAGAAAGAAAATTTGCAGCAGGTTTTGTGCAATGGCTTCGCGATACAGATTTTCAGAATCGCGGTAGATGGCATTGCTTGCCGTGATGAGTCCTGTGATAGCACGAACCGGTTCGTCTTCGGTATGCGTATAGCATGCATTCTCCTTTATAAAATGTATGAAGGGCGGCTCTAAACGGAAGCATGCCGTCTTGAACATTGTCTCGGAATAGGCAAAGAAGTCCACCAGGAAATCTTTACTCGCACTTGTCAGTGAAATAATGGAACTTGGAAGCAGCGTAATGTGCGTATTGGGTACAATATGATATTTTCTTAAATCTATTGTGATATTTGCTTCTCCACGGGTGCAGAACATCAGTGCTCCATTGTTCATTTTCAGAAGACGTTCCCGGAAGAATTCCAGCTTGTCTGTTCCGGCTCTGAACGTTTCTTGTTTGGTAGTCAGTAATGGGTTCATATGTTAGATTGCTTATGATTTGCGGTTACAAAGGTACGAGTTCTTTTTGGATTGTTAAATGGCATGTTCCGAAAATGAACAGTCGTGTACCTTCAATGAAACAAATGGTTGTTCAAAAACGGCATACCTTTGCTGCCGGCTTAAAAAATGAAAGAGAAAGCCGACGTATTATTTTTTTAAGATAAAAAGTATGATAACAAAAAAGAGTATGATGAAACAGATGATGACCGTCATCTGTAGTGCAACACTGGCAGCCTGCGGCAGCGCGCCTGTCGTGCAACCCCAGTCGGAATATCAGGTGATGACTATTTCGACTACCGACAAAGAACTGCAGACAATTTATTCCGCAGCCATCCGCGGACGGCAGGACATTGACATCTATCCGCAGGTGTCCGGTACACTCACCAAACTTTGTGTGGAGGAAGGACAGACCGTGCGTCGGGGGCAAGTCTTGTTTATTATCGACCAGGTGCCCTATCTGGCAGCCTTGCGCACAGCAGAAGCCAATGTGGAAGCTGCCCGTGCCGGCGTGGCCACTTCGCAACTGACATATGACAGCAAGAAGGAGCTTTATGCCCAGAAGGTGATTTCCGAGTTTGACTTAAAGACTTCCTACAACAGCCTGCTGACAGCGAAAGCCCAGTTGGCCCAAGCCGAGGCGCAGCAGGTGAATGCCGCCAATAACCTCTCTTATACAGAAGTGAAGAGTCCGGCAGATGGAATGGTAGGTACGCTCCCTTATAGGGTGGGGACGTTGGTCAGCGCCAGTTTGCCCAAACCACTGACGACCGTATCCGATAATTCTAATATGTATGTCTATTTCTCCATGACAGAGAATCAGTTGCTTGACCTCACCCGCCGCTACGGCTCCAAGGATAAGGCGCTGGCAGAGATGGACTCTATCGAATTACAGCTCAATGACCGTTCTGTCTATCCGCAAGAAGGTAAGATAGAAACTATCAGTGGTGTAATTGATACCTCTACGGGTACAGTCAGTCTGCGTGCCGTGTTCCCCAATAAAGAGGGATTGCTGACCAGTGGCGGTTCGGGCAACGTCATCATCCCGGTACGGAAAGAGAACTGCATCGTTGTTCCCCAGAGTGCCACTTACGAAGTACAGGACAAGGTCTATGTATATAAGGTAGTTGACGGCAAGGCGCAATCAGTTCCCGTGCAAGTGACCCGTGTGAATGGAGGTCAGGAATATATCGTAGAGAGTGGCTTGAAAGTGGGGGACACAATTGTGGCCGAAGGCGTGGGTTTGCTGCGTGAAGGTACCTCCGTCCAACCCAAAACGAATGAATGATAATTTTTAACCGATAGAATATGAACCTCAGAACTTTTATAGAACGCCCCGTTTTTTCGGCAGTCATCTCCATTACGATTGTCATTCTGGGCATCATCGGATTGTTCACCTTGCCCGTTGAGCAATATCCCGACATTGCGCCGCCCACCATCATGGTGAGCACCACTTACTATGGTGCCAGTGCGGAAACCCTTCAGAAAAGTGTTATCGCTCCGTTGGAAGAGGCCATCAACGGTGTGGAGGACATGACTTACATGACTTCTACCGCCAGCAATGCAGGGTCGGTTTCCATTACTGTTTACTTCAAGCAGGGTACAGACCCGGACATGGCGGCGGTCAATGTGCAGAACCGTGTGTCCAAAGCTACGGGGCAGCTTCCTGCCGAAGTAACCCAGGTGGGTGTCACCACCAGCAAGCGGCAGACCAGTATCTTACAGATGTTCTCTTTATATAGCCCTGATGACAGCTATGACGAGAACTTTCTTGCCAACTATATCAGTATCAATCTGAAGCCGCAGATTCTCCGTATCTCCGGTGTGGGCGATATGATGATTATGGGTGGTGACTACAGCATGCGTATCTGGATGAAACCGGATGTCATGGCGCAGTACAAGCTGATACCTTCGGATGTGACGGCTGTGCTGGCAGAGCAGAATATCGAATCGGCCACCGGGTCGTTTGGTGAGAACTCGGATGAGACGTATCAATATACCATGAAATATACGGGACGCCTCATTACTCCTGAGGAGTTCGGCGACATCGTCATCCGTTCTACCGAAGACGGCGAGGTGCTGAAACTGAAGGACATCGCCGATATAGAGCTGGGTAAGGACAGTTATGCCTACAAAGGTACCATGGATGGACATCCCGGTATCTCCTGCATGGTGTTCCAGACCGCGGGCTCCAATGCCACGGAAGTGAACCGGCAGATTGACCGGCTCCTTGAAGAAGCACGCAAGGACTTGCCGAAAGGCGTGGAGCTTACCCAGATGATGTCCAGCAACGATTTCCTCTTCGCCTCTATCCACGAAGTGGTGAAAACGCTGATTGAGGCTATTATCCTGGTTATCCTGGTGGTTTATGTCTTTTTGCAAGACATCCGCTCTACGCTGATTCCGCTGGTAGGTATCGTTGTTTCACTGATTGGTACGTTTGCTTTCATGTCCGTTGCCGGATTCAGTATCAATCTGATTACGCTGTTTGCGCTGGTATTGGTGATTGGTACGGTGGTGGATGACGCCATTGTCGTGGTGGAGGCGGTGCAGGCACGGTTTGATGTGGGCTATAAGTCCTCCTACATGGCAAGTATCGATGCGATGAAGGGCATCAGCAACGCGGTTATCACTTCTTCACTGGTGTTTATGGCGGTGTTTATTCCGGTATCGTTCATGGGAGGGACTTCCGGTACGTTCTATACCCAGTTTGGGCTGACGATGGCGGTGGCCGTTGGCATTTCGGCGATTAATGCGTTGACACTCAGTCCCGCACTTTGTGCCTTGCTGCTGAAGCCTTATATCAATGAGGACGGAACGGAGAAGAATAATTTTGCTTCGCGCTTCCGCAAGGCATTCAACACGGCTTTCGAGGCGGTGGTCGAGAAGTATAAGAAGATAGTGCTGCTGTTCATCAAGCGCCGCTGGCTGGGTTGGTCGTTGCTGGCACTTTCGGTAGTGCTGCTGGTATTCCTGATGAATACCACCAAGACCGGACTGGTGCCCGACGAGGACCAAGGAACGTTGTTTGTCAACGTTAGCACCGCTCCGGGTAGCTCGCTCAAGACGACAAATGACATTATAGACCGCGTGGAGAAGCGTCTGGAAGACCTTCCTCAGAAATTGCACTTGCAGAAAGTTGCCGGTTATGGTCTGCTGTCCGGGCAGGGAAATTCTTTCGGTATGATTATCGTGAAGCTGAAACCTTGGGACGAGCGTACGGCAAAGGAAGACCAGGTGCAGGCAGTCGTCAACCAGATATACGCTCGCACGGCGGATATTAAGGATGCTACAGTCTTTGCCATTGCTCCGGGTATGATTCCGGGCTATGGTATGGGTAATGCGCTGGACTTGAATGTGCAGGACAAGCAGGGAGGGGATATGAACACCTTCTTCCAGACCACCCAGCAGTATCTGGCGGCACTGAACCAGCGTCCGGAAATTTCGATGGCATACTCCACGTTCGATGTACGCTATCCGCAGTGGACCGTCGAGGTGGATGCTTCCAAGTGCAAACGTGCCGGGATTACTCCCGACCAGGTGTTGTCCACACTGTCGGGCTATTATGGCGGGCAATATGTCTCCAACTTCAACCGTTTCTCCAAAGTTTACAAGGTAATGATTCAGGCCGACCCGAAGTTCCGTTTGGATGAGGCTTCACTGAACAATGCCTTTGTGCGCATGTCCAACGGTGAGATGGCTCCGTTGAGCCAGTTCGTTACGCTGACCCGTTCCTACGGTGCCGAGTCCTTGAGCCGCTTCAACATGTTCAACTCCATTGCCGTGAATGCCATGCCTGCTGAGGGATACAGTACCGGTGACGCCATCCGTGCCGTACAAGAAACGGCGGAGATAGCCTTGCCGAAGGGATATGGCTATGACTTTGGTGGCATCACCCGCGAGGAAAGCCAGCAGAGTGGTACTACAGTCATCATCTTCGGTATCTGTATCTTGATGATTTACTTGATTCTGAGTGCGCTTTACGAGAGCTTTCTGATTCCGTTTGCCGTTATCCTGGCCGTTCCTGCGGGCCTGATGGGGTCGTTCCTTTTTGCCAGGATAGCCGGGTTGGAGAATAATATCTATTTACAGACGGGACTTATCATGTTGATAGGTCTGTTGGCAAAGACCGCTATTCTGTTGACGGAGTATGCCGCCGAGCGCCGTAAAGCGGGAATGGGGCTGATTGCTTCTGCCGTCAGTGCGGCAAAGGCGCGTTTCCGTCCCATCCTGATGACGGTACTGACGATGATTTTCGGCCTTTTCCCCTTGGTGGTTGCCACGGGTGTCGGAGCCAACGGTAACCGTTCATTGGGTACGGGTGTTGTCGGTGGTATGTTCATCGGCACATTGGCGCTGCTGTTCATTGTTCCTGTCTTGTTCATCAGTTTCCAGTGGTTGCAGGAGCGGCTTCGTCCTGCCCAATCCGTCCCGACGAGCGACTGGCAGATTGAGGAAGAGATGAAAGTAAGCCGGAAGGAGATAGAAGAATCACATTAGTACATTATCGCGTAACTAACATAAAAAAATAATGAAGAAACAATTCATATTATTAGCTGTCGCCGGCTTGGTACTGACCAGTTGCGGCATCTATACCAAATACCAGCGCCCGGAGGACATCACGACCGATGGACTTTATGGACACGATTTGGACGGGCAAAGTCTGGATAGCCTGAGTCTGTTTGCGGCATCGGACACTACCTCCATCGCTTCCCTTTCCTGGCGCGAGCTTTTTACGGACCCGCAATTACAGTCGCTCATCGAACAAGCCTTGCAAGGCAACACTGACCTGCTTTCCGCCCAACAACGTATCAAGGAGGCAGAAGCCACGCTGATGTCGGCCAAACTTTCGTACCTGCCTTCGTTTATGCTCACTCCGCAGGGTGGCGTCAGCAGTTTCGACAATTCCAAAGGCTCGTGGACCTATTCCGGCATTGCCTCGGCAAGTTGGGAAGTCGATATTTTTGGTAAGTTGACCAATGCCAAACGCCGTTCCAAAGCGCTCTACCTTCAAAGCTTGGAGTACGAACAAGCCGTCAGCACTTCGCTGATAGCTAATGTGGCCAATCTGTACTACACCTTGCTGATGCTCGACGAGCAATACCGCATTTCCGAAGAAACAGCCGCCAGTTGGCGCGAAAGTGTACGCACCATGCGAGCCATGATGGCTGCAGGCATGACGAACGAGGCGAGTGTCTCGCAATCCAAAGCCAACTGTCGTCAGGTGGAAGCTTCGCTGCTCGACCTCCGGCAGCAGGTAAAGGAAGTGGAGAACAGTCTCTCCATTCTGTTGGGCGATGTTCCGGGCACCATTGAGCGTGGCCGGTTGGCGGGGCAGGAGTTCCCGCAGGAACTTGCGGTGGGCGTACCTCTGCAATTGCTTTCCCGCCGTCCCGATGTGAAAAGTGCCGAACTCTCGCTGGCATCCGCTTTCTACAGCACCAATGCCGCCCGTTCTGCTTTCTACCCCTCCATCACCTTGAGCGGTACAGCTGGCTGGACCAACTCGGCAGGAAGCATGATTGTCAATCCAGGAAAACTACTCTTCTCCGCCATCGGTTCGCTGACACAACCCTTGTTCAACAAAGGGCTGAACGTGGCACAGCTCAAGATAGCCAAAGCACAGCAGGAAGAAGCCAGGCTCGCTTTTCAGCAAGCTTTGCTCAATGCCGGTAGCGAAGTGAACAATGCTCTGACCCAAGTGCAGGTAGCCCGTGGAAAGACGGAGCTCCGCGCAAGGCAGATAACTTCACTGGAAACTACCGTCCGCAGCACCCGGTTACTGATGCAACACGGCACTTCCACCTATTTGGAAGTGCTCACTGCCCAGCAGGGGCTACTCTCTGCCCAACTGACACAGGTAGCCGACCGCTTTGATGAAATACAAGGTATCATCAACCTCTATCAAGCCCTCGGTGGAGGGCGGGAGTAAAATATACTCTTTCTCATCTTCATTCTCTCGCCCCTCTATCAATCCGGCATTTCCTTTTTTTGTGGGAATCCGATGGTAGAGGGGCTTTCATATAAGCGGGCTATGGCAAAAAAACTACGGTTTCTTGCCGTCAAACCGGGACAAACTTTATAACTTTGCGGCATACGACATAAAAATCTATCTATTATGAACTGCAAATCCTTGTTTTTTCTGGTTCTTTTTTCCCTGACCCTTATATCAGGGGTGTTTGCTCAAAAGAAAGTTTCTATTCTTGGCGATTCCTATTCCACTTTTTACGGTCATGTCTCTCCTGCCGCCAATCTCTGCTGGTATGGAGTTCCCGGCGAAAAGAAAGAGAATGATGTGACAAAAGTGGAGGAAACCTGGTGGTACCGTTTCATCCATGAGCACGGCTTTCAGTTGGAACGCAACAATTCCTATTCCGGCTCCACCGTCTGTCATACCGGTTACGAGAAAGCCGATTACTCCGACCGTTCTTTTATCACCCGTATTCACAACCTCGGCACCCCCGACATAATCCTTGTTTTTGGCGGTACCAATGACAGTTGGGCAGGTGCTCCCATTGGCGTATACCAATATGATGGCTGGACGAAAGCCGATTTGTATAGCTTCCGTCCTGCCTTTTGCTATCTGCTTGCATCTCTCAAGCAGCTCTATCCTGCGGCCAGGATTTATAATATTACCAATTCTGAATTATCCGAAGAGGTAACTGATTCCATGGATGAAATTTGCCGGCACTATGGCATCGAGAATATTCGTTTGCACGACATTGATAAACAATGGGGGCATCCTTCTGTGCAAGGAATGCAGAGTATCGATGCTCAGGTTTGGGAGTCTGTCTCCCCGATATTGGAGGCTTCTGTTTCTTTGCCTGCCAAGAACTAAGGACAGTGTCTTATCCTGATATAGGTAGACACATTTACAAACTAATAAATGTGTTACTATTATGACTTCAAAACGAAAGCTTT